>Ga0137307_101412_pt1 | contig 21496 bp, 24 predicted proteins | sample NAcewD2O_March_2_FD_97180 | JGI IMG/M metagenome (GOLD analysis project Ga0137307, IMG submission 97180) | Mouse cecal microbial communities from Vienna, Austria - N-Acetylglucosamine amended D2O_March | ecosystem: Host-associated > Mammals > Digestive system > Large intestine > Cecum | place... | reverse complement strand
AGTGCGTTCTTTTTATATGAATCCATCAGATTATTTTGCTGACATTCAAATTGGGGATTTTTTACCTGAAACAGGTTCCAGAGCTTCATTTCATGAATCCCATTTATACACTCGGCAAACCAACTCATAAACTTTCGTTTATCCTCAATCCACTGTTCGAACACTTCCCGTTTCTTTTTTGCACAATATGATACTATTATAAATTTCAGTGGAATAATTGCTTCTATCAATATTGCTAATTTCCAATCTAATAAGGATAGCCCAACTACTCCTCCTATTATTTGGAGAAGCGATGATATTGAAAACTGAGTAATCTGATCCACAACAGATGACACATTATCAATATCCATACTGATTGTATTTATAATCTCTGCACTTCCTCTTTCATCAAAATACTGTATTTTCATCTTGTTGATTTTCCAGTAAGTCTTTTTATAGAAAGAATGTGTAAGCTGATTATGTACATTTGAAAATAATTTTGTTTGGATTATATTTAACTCTTGCTGGGTTAAAGAAATTATTATTAATATACCAGAAAAAAAAAGAATGTAGTTCATATTTTTTTGCAGCATACCACAATCTGTTATTTGCCGTATAATCAACGGTTGTAAGAACATTATGAATGATGAACCCAAAAGGCAACAGAAAATCCCCGGGAAATATTTTTTATATTCACACAACATTTTACAGATCCGATACCATGTTTTCTCCTTTTCTCTCATATCGAATTGTCATCCTCTCTATTCGTTAAGCAAAATACTGACAAACAAGCTCATATATATCCTCTATATGGGAAGTTATTCCTATTCGATTTTCTGCATACAATTCATATGTATTACTTTTACGCACAATATACATATCTATATCTGATACCTTACTACTTTCCCATCTTTCTTCCTCTTGATTCAAAAGAATAATATCCGGACCATAAGCTTTATATACTGTATAAAGAATATCGTTCAATGATGCAATGAAATCGTCATAATATCCCAAAGGGATTACATTTTCATCTATAGGATTTTTCTGTAGAACTACTGCATAATAACCGTTCTGGCTAAACAATGCTTTTAGTTGTATCATTTCTTCGCAATCTAAACCAACACCAGCAATTACTGGTATCTCTATATCCGCCTTATCCCTTATTACATTTTCTAGTATATCAGGGTAACCAGATTTATGCATTGCTATAGTCATCAAAAATTTCATAACATCATCAAAACCTGCTGCGGGCTTTGTGTTTAAATACGTAGCAATATGTCCAGTCACAACAGGGGCCGCATAACTATTGGCTTGATTTATGATCCCATTCCACGACAAATTTGCTACAATAGAGTTCTCAATATTATATCCCTTTTGTTCTCGAAACAGGATTTGACCATTTTCTAAAAAACCGTAACGATCCTGCCTAACGCCAAAAACGCCTGGGAATGCGGCCGGATATGTCTTTATATTTCTGTTATGATATGCTGCAACCACAATCGCGTCAGCATCAAGCAGTCTCTTTATTTGAATCCATAACGGTTTGATATCAAAATAATTTATTGTTCCAAGGCTCATATGGATTAACTTTATTTTATTTTGAACACACCATTCCAAAGCCTCCAATAAAACTGTGGTCTGTGTTGTTCCTGTAGTGTCAGTCACATTCAAATCCAAAAGTTCTATATCACTACATATACTTGTGATAATTCCGGCGCATACAGCACCATGGAATGATTTTTCACCTTTGTACTCACTTGGATCACATATAGAAGCCAAAAAAGTTTTATGGACAATCTTATGATTGCTTTTATTTCTCATATAATAAGGTATTCCGTTATCAATCAATGCGAGTTTAATCATTTGCATTATTCCTATTCTAAGCTTTTATATATGTCAAATAAGCTCCCATGTTTGGGAGTGTAATGGATTTCAAGCTTTTTTGCAATCCTGCGGGCTTCCGATGCCGGAAACGCTTTGTACAGGGAGGAAAGGGCATGGGTAAGCCCCGTTCCCTGTTCTTCGTCCAGCTCAAGCAGTATCTGGCAACGTTTCAAAACAGTTCTGCAGGTTTTTGTTACGGATTGTTTTTTGAAGTGCAGCCCTTTCATCGTCACTAAGTTTAATGATGTATGTCTTAGGTCTTGCCATAGTCGCCACCGCCGTTTCTTTTTTCTATAACACAGAATGGCATTATATGGAATAATTATTTAGTTAAATATATATCGGTCAGTACACTAGTATACTTCTCCAATCACACTTCCGTCATAAGCATTGATCACATAGGAAAGATTCTGCAGGGGATTTCCCCCAAGACTTTCTTGGACAGTAAAAATCCACGCTGGAACCAACCATGCATGTTCCGGCTCCTGATAGGCTGTGGTATAAGTATACTGCAGCTTCGCGTTTATCACATCATATTCCAGCAAAGTAGTATCGTTGGCGGACTGCCCTTTTCCGGAATACCAATAAAAAATCTGATCCGTCAGCTTTGCCTGTATTTTTTCAAAGGGCAGAAGCTTTGTATTTTCCGTCACTGTACGGACTTCCTCCGCTATCCCATCCCATTTAAAATACTTAACTCCTTCCTCTGTTATCAGAATGGTGATTGTTTCTATCTGGAACGGCGGCGCATAGCTGTCCACTGTTTCTTCCGCAGCCATACCTTCGGAAACTGAGGTAAGCCCCTCTACACTTCTTGAAAAAGAATACATGTATCCCGGCAATCCCTTATCCAGATCCCCCTGCCACAAGGCATCACTGCCAAGGCCCAGACCATTTTTCTCCGAACATGCGCCCTTCGGGAACCACACAGTACGGTCGGAGTCTACAATACCCATGTCGTCGATACCGAGATCCTCTAAAATTTGTTCCGCCTGTTCCTTTCCATCTTCCTCTGTGAAGGTGATCTTATCCATGCACTTTCGGTACGCATCTGCCAGCTCATGAAATTTCTCTGTATAGCCGTTGGTATCCATGCCGAAGCTGCTGTAATACTCGCTCTGCATTTCCTCATCCTCTATCGTTTCTTCCTCTATAAAATTAGAGCCCTCCATCCAGAGAAAGCTGCTGTCATTGTCAATTTTCTGATTATACCGCTCTGCTTTTATATGTGCTGCCCTGTCCTCTCCCAAATCCGCAGCAAAATAATCCTCTGTATCTGTGTTTTCCGGTTCCGCACCCGTCCAGCTCCGCGCCGCCTCCACGCCGGGATCCTCTGATTTTTTATAAAATCCTATCTCCGCCTTTTCCGGGGCAGACGTCTCGTCCGGCGCAAGCTCCATCCCCTCCCGGGTTGCATTTTGGATACTTGCAATCGATGTGGAATACGCTGATTGCGCGTAGCTTCCTTCCTTGTTGGAAATCCTGTCTAATACCGCCTGATACACATCCTTTGCCACCATCTGTGGCCTATATAATTCCTCACCGTTCGCAAAATAATCAATCAATCCCTTCAGCTCTTCCTGCGTCAGCTCATGGCTTTTCATCTCTATAACCGGAAGATTGCCGATGCTTTGTTCTCCCAGCTTAAGATCTGCTTGGATAATCACACGGTCGTTACTTTTCTTTTCTTCAAACTCCCAATGCGCCGGAACGCCCGTCTCCCTCTTTTCTCCCTCCTTAAGAGGTTCACAGACAACCGCCTCACTGATCCCGTCCGCTTTGCTGACTACCGCGCTCTCCTCGGGCGTTTCCTGACAGCCGGAAAGCATTATACACAATGCACCTGCCACTACTGCCAAAATATATTTTTTCATTTTTCCTCCCATATATCTTATAGAATCGGTGCTTCTCTCCAGATAACTTCAGTCGTAAATTCTTTAACTTATAAATACAAGCCTTGCACTATTAAAATTCTCGTGCATTATTAGTAACAGACTGTCTTATACATTTTAATGTATTTAACAGCCTGTTCCATATACTAATAACTACTACTTGTTAGGACATTACATTATTGTTAACACTAACAACCACTCTTGCAACGTCAGCGTTATTCTGAGATATCCAAGTCGAAGCGCAATATGAACATGGGCAACCACATCCGCAAGAACACCCAAAGGACTCAATAGTGTTCCTATTTTTCTTCATATTCTTGTTGAGTTTCTTCATACGGTTTTCCTCCTTTCTGCTAAAATAATAATATCATTATTTCTGCTTCATTGGCGCCATGAGAAACAGATGTATGATATTCCCTATTATAATTTCCGGATATAGAATAAACCAATTCAAAATGTTGCTTTTCATATGTGTGTTAATTTATCGCATAATGTTTGCAAATTAAATTCATCCGCTTTTATATCACCTAACAGTTTCATAATTGGCAAATTATATGTATTCTCCAATTCCATTATCACATATATCCAGCATTCCTCTACCACAGGCAAATCTAATAAATTCTGTTCTGAACTTTCTACTTTTATCATTGTATATTTCAATATTACATTTTTGATTAGCTCTTCCATTCTATCTCCTTATATTACAAAAATATTATTTGCAAACTCTTCCAAAATTCTCAAAATCTCTTTTTCAATTTTAGCGTCATCAAATATACTAAGGACTTGATATTCAGAACTTTCAGGTATAGCTAATTCCTCATTCATATTCTCCTCAATGGTATAATACCGTATCTTTTTCCACTCATGATCCGCCTTATAAAATTGCCGTGAAAGAATATAATCCTTCACTGATGTATTATATTTTTTTAGGACAAAATCACTTATATTTTTTAATACAGAATAATCTAGGGCAGTATGCCCATACAAAGTCGCAAAGCCTGCATCTACATCCAATGCGTTTGAAATAATCAGAGGTAGCTCTCCATAGTAATTTGTTTCATATTTTTCAAATTCGGAAATACCGCCGGGGCAACCTACGAGAATCACATCGTACTCCTGTTGTATTACTTTTTCATATATCCATTGATTTAAAGCATTAATCTTTTCCGGATAAGACATAAATTTTGAATATAGAAAACTAGGAAAATTTTCCATTCCTAAAAACCCACCTAGAACGTTAGAGCAAAGCGCCAGTACGCGATACCCCTGTTTTTCAATCACCTTTTTAATCTTCACCTGCAATCCGAATTTATCACAATTCTCTCCCAAGCCCATGACCGATACTACCGGAATATCTATTTCTTTTTTATCTGATGAAACTACTTCATCTGATGATGTGCTTTCCTGTAATATACATACCTTATCTGTGTCTATTTGAATCTTATCTAACAGCGCTAAACCAGCATAAATCTTTTTTCCTGAATCTAGTGCCATTTGCACTCTTTTTTGGTATCCATCGTAACTATATCCCATTGTATTTTCAGCAAAAATAATAGCATCTGCTCGAGCAAGACATTCTTCAAATTCTGTACTACAATATATCGAACTCTTCTTTTGTAACAGTTCAAGTCTACTCTTATCTTCTATATAGCTTGATACCGCAACTATCTGATATAATTTGCTTTCTTTCAAACCATTGATTAGTATTTCTGTATCATTATTTAATGGAAATACAACTAATTTTTCCATATGCACTCCTTTATCTTAATACATGTAAATTTTCATTTCCTTTATATCCAAACTCAACAAGTATACACAATTTATATAACGATAAAAGTGTACTTTCTTTTGATTTCTCACACTGCTGCAACAACATATTTTCTGTTAATATCTGATTATCTTTCGAAATTTGCGCTAAACAATATGCACACATTCTCAAATTCCAGCATTCTAAACATTTTTCTTTAATCATCTTACCATGGTTAAGAAGAAAACTCATTTTATCAAAATCAAACCCTGAATCCAAAGTTCCTATGCGCATTTCCGAGTCTTCTTCAGAAACTCTTTCACATGGAAAAAAATTGCCTTTTGTATCCACAAATAGTCTTCTAACTGCCGGAATACACGGACCACCATGATGTGTTTTCTTGCCTTCAGCAACATGGCTATGTAGCTGTTCATATAATAACTCTATATCTTGAAGCTCTCGCCGCAACAACCGACTTTGCGCATCCCATTTTCGTTTCTCTAATACAGCTAAAAGCATCTTTATATATGCTAGCCGATGTACCCTTGCATTTTTTTGCGCTATATACGACAATTTCTCATCTTTAAGGCCAACTGGATTTACATAATTGAAATTCACTGTACCTGCCTTAAACAACTCCTCCTCTGAATAAAAGCGATATATATTTTCAAGATCTGATGAAAAACTAATAACACAATTAAACATAACTCTTGAATAATACTCTTCGTTGTAAGCTTTTAGTCTACTCAAATTTTTTAAAATGACATCAAATGAACCTTTTCCAGATTTAAATCTTCGATTTATATCATGGCTCTTCTTGTCCCCATCAAGGCTAATCATAAGATTAAACTCATGCTTTACCAAAAATTCTATAACCTCTTCTGTCATTAAAGTCCCATTGGTCGTCATAGTAAAGAGAATTTTTTTATCTCCTTTATGCTGTAAAACATAGGAAACACATTTCTTAATCAATTCAAATTCCAGCAGAGGCTCGCCCCCATAAAACGATAAGGCAAGTTGATCCGCTTTATCACTCCTTGCCAGATAAAAATCTATCGCTTTTTTGGCTGTCTCGAAATCCATTCTCTCTGATGTATGTGAACGATTATAGTAGTTTCCAGAATATGCACAATATTTACATCTCAAATTGCATTGCTGAGTTACCTGTAAAATCAGATTGCCCATATAATGTTCTGCTAACAAGTGCAAATTTTCTGACTCTGGATGTTCAATTTCATCTATAGCAGTCTCACGTAACAATCCATTATTCACAAACCGTCTTAGCGAACCATCAGGAACCTGTTTTGTCTTTTCAACTGTTTTTAATATCTGATATTCTTCGTCATCCACCATAACTACAGAATCTAAAGAACGATCATAAAAATACTTCTGCATCGGTGTCTGAACACATTTGATCAATACCTTCCCCATATTTATTCCTCCGTATCATTTTTATTTAATCTGTGTCAGGATGCCTGCATCCATCTCACAGATCGTATCGCAGAGCCATTCGATCTCCAGCATGTTATGCGCTGCGACAAGGACAGTCTTTCCCCGCTCCTTTAGTTCCCGTAAAAGCTCGCAGACCTCTCCGGCCCCCTGCTTGTCCAAACCATTAAAGGGCTCGTCCAATATCAAAAGCTCCGGATCTTCCATAATCGCCTGCGCGATACCAAGACGTTCCCTCATTCCAAGAGAATACTGTCCCACCTTCTTTTTGGACAGAGGATCAAGCCCCAGAGCCCGCATCGCCGCCCTCACATCGTCATCGGAAATACGATGCTTCAGAGATGCCAGTCTTTTCAAGTTCGCAAAACCGCTGAGGTCCAAAAGGAAACCGGGATTTTCAATGATAATCCCTACGGAATCCGGAAAGTCCACCTCCTTTCCAATCTGCTTTCCCCCTACGAGGACTGTGCCGCTCTCAGGTCGTAAAAATCCGCAAATGCATTTAAACATTACAGTTTTTCCTGAGCCGTTAAAGCCCATGATCCCATGAATCTTCCCTTTTTCAAAATCATGGTTAATATCCTTCAGCACTTTTTCTTTTTGAAAGGATTTTGTCAGTCCCTTCAGTCTGATTGCATATTCCATTTTGCCCTCCATTTATTCGTTCATCTGCGTAAAAGAGAAATTATAACCTCGGATCCGGACGGCTGACAAGATGATCAATGCGATGATCAATACCACAAATATGGACATGCTCACCCCAATCCCCGGCAGGTAATCATAGCCAAAGCTGTGCATGGGGAAGGTAGCGTGGTTCAGCGGAGATAGCCAGCCGCAGAACACGTTCGCCCTGTATGCCTGATTCCCTGTAAAATGAAACAGTTCCCGGAGAATATTCGGATTCAGCAGCAGCCCATACAGACTGGCTGCAAAAGCACCAATCACCCCTGCCATATTTCTTGCAGTTAGATTTAAAAACAACATGAGAACTGCAATAAAAAGAGTATACAAAAGTACAAGCCCAAATACGATAGCCGCGCAGCCGTAAGGAGTGGAGCTTTCCATTGTTTTTATCGAAACAGGAACGGTTATACTCTCCCCACCGCCATAGCCCAGCATCGCCGCTGTCTCGCTCCACACATTCCCCGTAAAGGAAAAGGGCGCACCCATGATTCCAAGCATCACTGCCAAAAAGATATTATAGATCACGGTTGCCAGAATCACATAGATAATCTGACCCGCCAGCCATACCTTCCGCTTTGTACGTACAAGCCAATACGGAGTTGCCTGACTGATAAACGGCATGTCCGCAAAAAGCAGAATCAAAAGCAGAGAGGAAAGCATCACAGAGGACGCGTCCCCATATGTCCAGATAAACGGCTCGAATACCTGAAGGATTGTTTCATATTTTATCGCATGGGAAATAATCTGATCTGATAGCATCAGACATAATACAGCCGCCAGAATGAATGTCATCCAGATCCTTGGATTTTTTCCCCATCCGGAAAAATTCTGGCATGCAATACGAAAAGCCTGTTTAATATCACGCATACCGCAACCTTCTTTCTATTGCGCACATAAAGATAAGTGCTACCAAAAAAGTGCCAACCGCTAATATAGCGATACAGAAAATATCATTGTAATAAATAGACGCTGCCCAATAGCGGGGGTTCATAAAGAATGCATTTTGATAGTAACGCTCCTGAAATACGGCCAGGACATAATAAAGAATAAAAGGAACGGCATAGGACATATAGCGGTTTTTGGTTATGACCGCCGCCAAACCGCCAACCAGCGCCCAAAAAGCGCCGTTTAAAAACAGCCTCAGAAAACTTACGGCCGTTCTACCCGCAAGCACGGCTATATCATAGTTTCCATCGAACAAAGAGGGATACTGCCCGAACCTTAGTATACAGATCACAAGAAGGAACACCATGGCAAAAAAGGCCGTCAAGCCGCCGGAGGCCAGAAGCCCTGCCGCTTTTCCTATGAGATACTGTTTTCTGCCTGAACGGATATAACTGAACAGGGAAAAACGGCTGTGCAGCTCAGCCTCCGTGTTTTCTCCGCCTGCAAAAGCAACGGCAATGGGAACGAACAAAAGCATATTAACGCTGTTCATACAATAGGAGTATGCCACGAACCAGCCCGGTCCCTCCGCAGATCCACCTGCATTTATGATTTTCTGTAGCATCTCATGCTCAGATATCAGGGCAGATGAAGCGATTAGCAGGATCCCCAAAATAAAACGAACGCTTCGGATATTGTTTTTTATGTCCGTTGCCAACACATGCCTCATACGCTTTTTCTCCATACATCAAACAACCATAGACTTGGTTTTTTCCGATTTTTTATAGCATTATCAATTTTTATATATTTATTATACTAATATTTATATAAAAAAAACAACTCTTTTTTATGAAAATAAAGATTGTATCCAAGAAACGAACCTTGACAACAAATGTCAGTGAAATATTGATAATACAAAAAATCAGGCTTGCGCTTCTACATGGCAGCCATGCTTCTCTAATTCTTGTATGTACCGGGAAAGCTGTTTTTGTTCGCAGCTTTTACGTCTTGCCTCAAAACAGGATTCATCGAAGGGGGGTACCCTGCTTCAGCATAGTGTAAATGATTACGAGAAGTTTTCTGGCAAGGGCAATAATGGCTTTTTTTACCCCTTTCTTCTGCCTGATTCATACAACACCACGCAAAGCAAAATTGACGGAGATTTATGGAAGTTTTTTTATTTCCTCTTTGCACGGCATAATACCGGCGATTTTCCAAAATGCCAAAAATGGACGCAAAAAAAACAGGAAACCTTTTCTTGATTTCCAGTCTTGGTGTGCCATTCTATGCAACGGCGGTTATTCAGTTTTGATGTATGTCTGTTCATCAAAACGGAACTTGAACAGGGCGGCGGCAAGTTCCCCATTGGTGAGGATAATTGTCTGACCGCATATCGTTATAGGGTATTCTTCATAGGGTGCTTCTGTGCAAGGCATTGATAATCCCCCACCTTTCTCCCACATGGGGTGTTTATAATTTGCAATTAGTAGGTGTGACAAAATATATTGGATTCTGGATAAATAAAATGCAGTATAAGTGCAACTATTATAATTAGGCATAGAAATATAAAACTGCCCACTATAAACCATTTTATCCCTTTTAAAATATCTTTGAGAGTTTTATTTTGAATAATAGAATCCACGTCTTGGGAAACTCGATAAATTGAATCGACTTTTTCATTTATAAAAGAATTTTCCCTTACTTCCTGCACGTCAATATCCTTTACAAGTTCATCTAAAGTCATATCAAAGAAATCACTTAACATGACTAATCTAGTAAAATCCGGGTATGATTGCCCTGCTTCCCACTTTGAGACAGTCTGTCTTGATACCTGCATTTCCATTCCCAGTTCTTCTTGTGAGAGTCCTTTTTCTTTCCGAAGTTTTAATAATTTTTCGTTAAATTTCATTTCATATTTCCTCCTTTTTTCTAGCCTACAATGTTATTCATTTGGCTTCAAGCAATTTAGGTTGTCAATTTGTCAATTTTAACACACATTTCATAGGTTTCTGAAAGTTAACATTGTGTCAATAATCTTTAACACACCTTTTAGATACTCCATTCCTGATTGTTCATTGTCAATGACACCAAAATTATGCTATATTCCTGACTGGTTTACAATGCTTGTCTTTTGGTCTTTGATTTCTTTGGTTCGGAATAATGTGGTACTCGCGGTCTATCTCTTGTTTTCGGTTGCTTGCTTCTTTACCGTACATGAGCATTTTTTTCGGGAATGAAGCTGCCATTCAAAGGCCCGGCGCGCAGCAGGGCGGAGATCCATTCGGAATCCCGCATATCTGTTTTCTTGCCAGGAACGGTCTTCATATGGCGCGCATTTACAACAAGCAAAGTAATGTCGCCGGAGAAAGCATCTTCCAGAATTTCATAAATGGGCATCCAGTAAATGCCGATGCTTTCCATAGCAGCATGATGGCAGTTTTGAGAAACGATTCAGTTCCGTAAAGCAACCATATCCGGAACCAGGGCGGTAAACTCACGGATTTCGGAATGTGTCGGTTTACCCAAAGGGCCAGTGGGGATACACGCAACAATTTTTCCTTTGTGGACATCCAACCCACAGGAAATTTCCAGAAGGTCTTCCATATAATCCATATCCAACTTGTTAAGGGTCTCCTCAATCGCTTCTTCAGGATTTAAAAACTGATTCAGATACAGCTTTGTAATAACAAAAATTTTTTCCCTCGGTATGCCTGAATTTCTAACAGCCTCGCCCACACTTTCCTCGTTATGATACATATAGGCGGTATCGATTAAACGCACTCCGCTGTTCAGCATAACGGTTTTTGTTTCAAAGTTAAATGAAATACTATTTGTCATAGTATAATCCTCTTGAGCCTTTGTCGATTCTGTACCCGTGGCCGGTTCTGTCGTTTCTTCCGCTTGAGAGATTATTGTGTGCTCTATTGGTTCAGCGTTTTCTGACTGCCCGGATTGTTCCATTCCTGACTGCTTCCCACAAGCCGACAATGAAAGAATAATCAAACATGACAGCATAAGATTAAATAGCTGTTCCATATCGCACCTTTCTTCCGGGTTAAGATCGTGATTGATTGTCGCCAGTATCACATTGTGTTCAATGAGCGCTCCATCCCCAATCCGTATTCCTCCCTAATCCTGAAAATGGCATCCGGAATTGATAAAGACATCTTTTCCGATTGTAATATTTTTTCCAAAATCGGTAGAAACATCCGAAACGAAGCGTCAACCTTTTTTCCGATTAACCTTCCCATTATCTCCCGAATTTCCTCTGGGGTATGATACTGCATATTCAGCTCCATACCGATACAGCCCATAATAGTTGTTAATATCCCATTGCTTTCTTGACTTCAATGGTTTTTTCTTTTGATGTAAGCATTTCTAATAAATGAAATGCCACATCAGGAGCAGTTTTAGGGCATGATGATGTTATGATATTATCATCCACTACTATCCATTCATCTCCGAGTACAGCTCCAAAATTTTTCAATTCCTCTCTCTTATATCCACCTCGCAAATGATATGTTGTTGCTTTTCTATTTTTTAGTATACCACTTTTAGCTAATGGAAAAGCAGCAACACAGACTGACGCAATGGGTTTATGATGTGAATGAAAAGAGCGAATCAAGTTTAGTGTTTTTTCATGATACGCTTCCTTATAAAATCCATATTCTTCAAATCCTCCAGGTATAGCCAACGCATCATATTGATCTACGTCTACATCATCTATTAGAATATCTGCCGTTATGGACACTCCAAATGTACTTACGATATTACGATTGAATCCACATATGTCAATTAGTATATCACAATTAAAATCATCATGTGCCCATCCAATAACGTCCACAAAGGGACTAAATTCCATTGTCTCAAATGCATTTAAACACAATAGCAATATTTTCATTTCCTCATCTCTCCATAAATTCTAATTTATCATCAAGCCCATCTTCCTAACTTTCAGTCAAGAAGCATCCCTCACTCCGCTCGGTCAATCCCGATTTGTTCATTTGATTGTAGCACTTTCATTCCTTATTTACTACTATAAAATCAGGGCGTAGCAACCGCTACGCCCCACGTTTTTTAGTGGAAATCTTTTGAAACATTTCATATTCAATGGCATTATAACAATACAAAAGGCAAGCAACATTTCCTTTGATAGACCAAAATCAGAAGCAAATGCTGCCAACACCGCTTGGGAACAGTTAAAGCCATTCTTAAAATAGTTAGCAGACTTTTCCACTTTACTTTATAACCTTAATTCAAACAAAGTAGTATTTTGCCAATTTCCAAATCGGTCTTTTGCTATTTTTTCTCTATATCCTATTTCTCGAAATCCGCATTTCTTATGTAACGCTATACTTTCTGTGTTTCGTGAAATAACTGTGGATAGGATACTCCAATATCCCAGCTTTTTTGCCTCCTCTCAAATGATATTCCCCATCATACCGCCATTAGTTGCGTTTATCAACCGTTTCCTTATCCACTATTATACATGTTTTTACCCCTACTCTCTTTTTTCGTAACCACCACACGGCTATCCCGACCATAAAAGCAGATAAAGCCACTGCAACTGCCGGGCACCATACTATGGCATGAAATGTCTTTCCAGCAAATCTGTATATTTCATTATGGATATAAAAATCCCTGCTGCCAGAAAGTCGGAGCGGCATAAAATTAGCAAATACATGATTGACTTCAAAACTTATCATCTTCTCCATAATAAGGAGCAGTATCCAATAAAAGCTGATTACTACGATTCCTGCCATAAGCCTCTCCATCAGAACCGAAATCAGGATTGTCATGGAAATCACAAAAATAAGCGCTGTATAGCCACGGATGCAGTTCCAGACAAACTGCCTTGCATATGTGATATGGAATACAGAAAAAAAAAGTATCTTCACTGCTCTGTATATACTCACCGCCTCCTGAAAAACCAAACGGAATCATTTTCACAAAAAAATAGAAAAGAACTGCCACAAAATATAATACGCTCCCCACTCCGAAAGCCGTGGCAATCCTCGACAAATCGAGCCTCTTTTTCCCATTTTTGTGGACTGGCTAAGTTCCTTCATCTTAGTCTGGGCATCGTCAGCAAAGAGCGGCATTATGATGATGGATATGATAATCAGGATAAGAGGCATAAAGCTGCCCATATCACGGTTTAGCAACTTCCATCCTTCCGCAAAGCCTACCCTTAATCCGGTAAGTCCCCTTGCTTTCTCCATAAACATCTCTTTTTCACTTTCCGTATAATTAAAATTACTGCTTTCATCCAGCTTCCGTTTTATCGTCTTTAAGCGGTTTTCAAAAAATGAATTGATTTCCTCATCTGATAAGTTCCCTGCCTCCCTGTCTAAATAATTCAGGGCTACCAGTTTCTCTATATTCGTTTCATTCACATAGACCGCCGCATGAGTATTTTTGAGCATCACAATCGCCTCCTCAACACTTCTGTTATCCGCATTTTCTTTCCCACGCTTCAAATTTTCCCATCCACTTGCCACAAACCCGTTTCCGTTCCACAATTCATAGCTCTTTACCGCCTGACAGCTGCTGCTTATCAACAATATTAGGACAACAGCAAAAAAGGCCATAAGCGATTCTGTTTTCAGTATCCTCTTGGTTTCTACCTTTACAATAGATTTCACAGTATTCACCACCTAACTCAAATAATATTTCTTATCCCTTCTCCCCAGCCAAAAAGCGAACACCCCTATATAGATTACTGTCAGAATCAGAACAACAGCCATATATGGCACCAGTATTTTCCCACAGAAGAAAAAGTCTTCCACTACTGCATCACTGCCAAACTGAAGCGGATAAAACAATTTCATCTGGCTGTATGTGTCGGACAGCCTTGTCAGGGCTGCAACTGCCAGCACCGAAGCTACGGAAGCTATCTTCAGGTTTCCAGACAGGCAGGACAAAAGCATGGTAAAATTTGCAAATACCAAAGCGCCGCACAGACCGCCAACAATCCTAAAGAGCATCCCTGTGCCAATATTTATATTAAAAATACAGTGAAACCAATAAGTCTGTGCCGATGCCCCAAAACCTCCAAAAGTAGCAACCGCACCATGCTCTACAGACAGCACCCCGATAAAGATTATATAGACAGAAGCTGTAAACAGATTTCCTGCTATCCATCTTGCCCGGAAGTCTTTTTTCCTTCCCTTTGCCGCTGATAATGTCAACTCATTGATACCGCTCAGACTGTCTTTTGCATAGGTACAGGCAAGGACAAAAGCAACCACAATAAAGAATACCGGATACTCCAGGTCATACCAGTTCATAAAATTGGAAATCCCCTGACAGTATGCGATGCGGACAGGGGTATCAATTCCGGCAATCTTCCGATCCAGCACTTCAATCTGGGAATCTGTAAATTTCACCAGACCAGCATACTGATTCTCATACATGAGTTGTTCTTTTACTGCTTCCCGGTACTTCCGGTAAAATGCCTCCTCCGAATCCAGAAAGTCATAATCCAGCCCCATTTTGTTATTTCCATTGGACATATAATAGGAATAGTAGGCATAATTGACAAAATAATTCGGGTACATATATTTTGTCATTCCTCCGGTGCCAAAAAATCCCCTGTGTTCATCCAGATACTGCTTATCCGCACTGTCCTCATACTGTTTTTTCAAATCCAGCAGATATTCACCATCCACTATGCCCTCGATATCCTTTGATGCCTCCTTTAATGCCCGATAAGATGCAAGACCGCTTACAACCTCCCCATCTTTATCAATAGCTCTCCACTGCGAGTTCATGTCCAAATAGATAAAGGTATGAAGTGTGGATAGGATGCACATTGCCGTAACAGCAACAATGGATACCCTGTTCCAGAGTTTCCTGTATTCAAACTTAACCAACGCCCTCATAGCTTTCACCTCCGGTTCCCCTATTCCTTATAGCTGCTTCCATCATGGATTACGCTCCATGCGCCGCCCTTACCGTCACGAACAAGAATCAGGTACTGCCAAACACCATCTTCATTACAGTATTCGCAGATAAAAATATCACTGCTGTCATACCCTGCTGCAACACCTTTATTCTCGTCATCATAAATTGCCAGCACCCTCGGATCGATACACATATAAGTCACCATCTTCGTACTTGGTTTGAGCCCAAGTATATCTGTCACATAAATCCGTGCGGCAGCATAGGCTTCCGTAGTTTCCCGTGTGTCAAACCTGCTTGTATAAAATGATCCGGACATATCAAAGGAATAATTGCCCTCATCCGGTGAACCTCCTTCCACCAGACCGTTAGTCTCCTGAATCATATCCTCCCGCTCTTGACGGTAATTTTTCAGTTCCTCCTCCAGCTGCGCATCTGTCTGTTTTTCCACACTGCCCTCATTATTCTCCGGGAGTAATGCCTGCATCTGTGTATCAGAAGCATCTGCATCCTCTTTATTTTCCCTTTCCTCTCTTATGACAGATGATTCTATCTGTATCTGCGCATCCGGTTCATTCCCGCTTCCCTTTGCACATCCTGCCAGACCCATGACCACTGCAAATGCCACCATTGTTATAAACAATTGCTTACCATATAGGAAATTCCTTCGCCAGAAGGAAATAAATTGATGAAGTGTCGAAGACACTTTTTTATTCTTCATTCCCTGTTCCTCTCTTTCCATCAAGAATTTTCTTCCATAATCCCTCCTGCAAAAACATAGTAATCTTCCAGTGTGGGCTCTGCCCGGCAGCCATCTGCCTCCGGATATTCCTCCCCGATAAAACGCACCTGCACTTCCCTTCCCATCTGCTTTAAATGAATGACAGAGCGCTCTTTCCTGAGTTGCTGGTATACCTTCTGGCTGACTACTGTTTCCCAGACCTGCCCCCGGACTTTCCGAACCAGTTCATCCACGTTCCCAGTCTCCAAAATCTTCCCTTTCTTTACCACTACCAGCTCCGTGGCGGCCGCTTCAATGTCTGACACAATATGGGTAGACAGCAGCACAATCTTATCCTTGCCCATATCACTGATAATATTGGAAAAACGGATGCGCTCTCTCGGATCAAGCCCGGCAGTCGGTTCATCCAATATCACTATCTCCGGTTCGTTGATAATCGCCTGTGCAATCCCTATCCTCCGCTTCATGCCGCCTGAAAAAGTCTTCACTTTCTTGTCTGCCGCTTCTGACAGGTTCACAAATTCAAGGATCTCCATAATTCTGTCCTTCAGCTTTGTTCTCGGTATACCTTTCAAGACACCCATATATTCCAGAAAATCTTTTGCCGTAAATCCGGGATAAACACTATAATCCTGTGGCATATACCCAATCAGGCTACGGTATCCTTCATCCATGCCAAAAATATCCTTCCCCCCATACCGGATATTTCCTTTTGTAGGAAAATCCACCGTAGCCATCATCCGCATAAGGGTACTTTTTCCCGCACCGTTTTCTCCCAACAGCCCGTAAATCCCTTTTCGGAGTGTAAAGCTGACATCCTTCAACGCTTCTTTTTTTCTGTAAGATTTGCATAGATGTTCCACTTGCAATTCCCTACTTGATTCCATCCCATTACCTCCTGTTCTGATAGATTCCCTGCCCATAAGACGCTGCCACGCTCCTCGGGTCAGCTTATTGATACAAAAACACCCGTCCAGGACATATACTATCCTAAACGGGTATTGTGTTATTTTTTCGTTATAGATGTGTTATTGATGTAATATTTTTAATCTGTCAATATTTCATAGGTAATCACCACATATCTGTCATGAAACAGCTCCCTGTTGGTATACTCTACCACAGCATTATCCCCAAGGGCTACATTCTGATAATCAAGCCCTGCATACAGCAGGCCGTCTTCCACCACAAGGACTGCCTGCGTTTTTTCTTCATTTATCTCTGCAACTCCATCCGTTATCGGCAGGCCTGCCAATTCTACAAACTGTCCCAGTTTTTCACAGGGCAGTTCCTCAAAAAAATTATCATACAAGGTGACCTCCGCTCTCCATACTCTGCCGGTGACCGCATTCAAATATACAACTGCATCTGTATAGGAACCTGAAAAATGCACTGTCCAAAAACTGTAATAAGGCTCCAGCTGCACTTTTGATGAACCCTTTTGTATACCAACACCCAGCGCTGCTTTTACCAATCTCAGCCTATCCTCTGCTCCCTGGGTTTCCCCTATTCCCATTGATATCAGCCATTCTTCTCCTTCCCGAACCGCTTCCTTCATGGAAACCTGCCCTTCTACCGGATCATGAAGCGTCTCCCCCAGCCGCTGATTCCAGCTTTCCACAGCATCCCTCACCTGCACCGTTGTAAGGGAATATCTTTCTCCATCCTCCTTCGCATCCGGTTCATCTCCCCACCCCTGCCATGAGCGAACCGGCGATTCCACTACTGCCATCCCGCTTTCCGACAAAAACTGGTCTTCTCTTATGTATAATATAAAGTTCATGACCGCCATACTGCCAAAGATAAAGGCCAATGCAAGGAACATGGTGAGAAACGTATATTTATATGTTTTCTTCATCCGCGCCTCCTTTATTCAGCGGGAATCCAATGCTGACTACCGTACCCATCTTCCCATCGCTTTCTATCTCCATCTCCGCCCTGTGTATCCTCACAATCTTTGATATCAAGGCCATCCCCAGCCCTGCCCCATGCTGTTTCCTGGAACGGGACTTATCCACCATATAAAAAGCCTCTGTTATACGCCCCAGTTCTTTTGGCGGAATCCCTTTTCCGTTATCTCTAATCTTAATCAAGTAGGTATCCTTTCCCCGGGTTCCGCTGATCCATACATCCCTGCAATCTGCCTTGACTGCATTGTCTACAATGTTTAAAATCATGGTCTTAAACAGGTCATAGTCCACTTCTATCATGCTATCCTCTATTTCCATATGCAGCTCTGCCCCATGCTTCCTGCATACAGGCCCTATACCCTGCGCAAGGTTTTCAAACATTTCCTCTGCGGACATCCTCTCCAAAAGGAAATCCTGTTTATCCAGTACAAACAAATCCATCAGCTTTAAGGACAGGGATTCCAGCCTCATACCTTCACTCAAGATATACTCGGCTGCACTCTTTACTTCTTCCCTTGGCAGCTCCCGGCGATACAACATATCCGCGTAGCCTATCACTGACGTCAGCGGTGTCTTCAACTCATGGGCAAAGTTTGCAGCAAAATCCTCCTTCTGCCTTGCCACATCGGATAACTCTGCGACTTTTTCCTCTACCTGCCGGGCCATCTGGTCAAAGTCGGAAGCCAGCTCACTAATCTCCTCCTTCCCCTCTATGCCAATCCTCTCGGAATAATTTCCCTTTGCAATCCTTCTTGCCGCTTTCCCCACTTTTTTAATGGAACCTGTCAGTGCCCTTGTCAGCAGGAATATTACCGGGGAACTGATACACAGGATGGCTATATATATCCTTTGGAAATAGGCAACCATACCTTTTTGAGCAACCACCACGGAACTGATGTCCGTCTCCGTGACCAGAAAGACTTTCCTATCCCCCTGCGCTATGCAGCCATATACAAAGATATCACTTTCCTCCCCTTCCCGGAATATCCGGAAAGCTATCCGGTCATCCTCCTCCCCGGTAAAAATAAAAAAATCAGGCTGCATGCTTGTATTGGAAAAGATGCACACCCCATCCTCGCTAAAAAGGGCAACGGGAGCAGTGAATCTCCCTGCCATATTGTGCAGGCTGTCTGCACCGTTTTCAAATAGTTCCGGCTCCAGATACAGGATTGACTGTAAGATATACTTGTTCTGCTGAAATTCCTGAAAGGCATATTTTTTCTCCTGCTCTATGGCATTCCCATAAGCATAGTTTACCAGCAGAAATCCTGCGGCTTGAAATGCAATCCCAAAGAGCAGTACAAAGCAAAGGAATATCTTGTGGAATAATTTCATGGACTTTCCTCCAGCCGATATCCCACACGGAATACTGTCTTAATATGTTTCTCCCAGTTCAGCTTCCTCCGAAGCCGCTGGATATGGGAATCCAGTGTACGGGTATCCCCCATGAACACCTCTCCCCATATCTTTTCATACAGTCTGTCACGGTATAGGGCAGCGCCTTTGTTCTGCACCAGCTCCACCAGCAGGTCAAATTCCTTGAATGTCAGTTCTACCATTTCCCCTGATTTCGTAACCGTCCTTGATACCATGTCAATCTCCACATCTTCAAAGGACAGCTTTTTATTAATCTTCCCATATCTCCGAAGCAGCGCCTCTACACGGGCGAGCAGTTCCCCTATCTGGAATGGTTTTATGATATAGTCATCCGCCCCCAGCTTCAATCCACGGATACGGTCATTTACTGCGCCTTTTGCTGTCATAAAAGTGTTCCAAAAGGTTTGATATATTCCAGCAGTTCATACCCATCAATCTCTGGCAGCATAATATCCAACAGAATTAAATCAAAAACTTCTTTTTCCAGATAATCCGCCCCTGCTTTTCCATCATAAGCACAGGCACAGTGGTATCCTTCTGCCGTCAGGTTTATCTTTACTAAATTTGCAATAGATTCATCATCTTCTACAATTAAAACTTTCATCACAAAAACCTCCAATGTGTTTATAATATCAAAAAGATGTGTCAAAGTTGCGTATTTTCCAAATCCTCCTGCATTATTTATGAATATATTGCATAACTGATTATGGGTTTTATCGTATAATGTATAGTAAGCAGCACCCACCTGAATGAATATTTGGAGTGGAAGTTGAATTGACCGGAATCGTACCAGCATCTAAACGGAAAGGACGTTATCACTCTTTCCAAAACGCCTAAGAGCATCCTTACCGTGCCCATGCCGGATTTCTGCGTGATGAACTAAAAAGCTATACAGAACGCCTTTATGGCATACATAAGCATGGCAGACTTTTCCCCTATACAAAATCTTTCTTTGAACATGAAATGGTAAGGGGAACGAAAGACGGGGAAGTAAAGCGCATCCGTTTGCATGATATCCGGTATTCCCACGCAAGCCTGTTAATAGAACTCGGCTTCTTCCCTCTGGCCGTTGCCGATTGTCTGGAGCATGAGTTTCAGATTAAACAGGTATCATGCGGGTATCACAGATTTTCTTCTTGACTGCCATATCTACATGGTGTTAGCACTATGTAATTATTGCATTAACGGAAAATATAATCGCTCCCATTACGCAACATACCACCTATCCCGGTGATAATGGCACAAGATACTGCAATCATCATTTTTACTGCTGAATCCCTTATAAAATAAGCGTTCAAAATCCCCTAAGCGCAACAATACTTTTTCCACCTCCCCTACAAATCGGAACTTATTTTGTGTCTTGAATGAACCGATAGGCTTCTTTTGCATAATTAGCATTTTCAAGGAACAAATTAGGTAGTTCATCTATTCTGTCAACATCATTACAGCAATACTGCACAACATATGTAACAATCGTTTCAATATTTTTCCCACATTTATCAAACAATTCCGCAGACTTTAGCCAATTATCCTGCTTATATTCCTGTCCTAATTTATGGAGAATCTCTGCAAGCCTGTCATAATTTGCACAGTATGGTATATCAGCTTCTTTCACTCCCATAATCTCATTTGGCACTTTAGGCACTTTCCCCATATATTCAGTAATAGAAATAAGGGCTTTTCTGTAAACTTCTTCTGAAAATTTCTTTTTCCATTTCGGAAGTTCTTTTGCAATTTTTTCGTAGGCAGAAATTCCAAGAATATTCGGTTTTTCTCTAAACTGTCTTTCTGCTTTTTTCAACAGGCAATTACAGCTAAGTGTATATTTATCGGGCAGATTGTCACCTAACCGAATCTTTATAAATCCGTTTTTATCGCCCACCCCATTTTTCTCAATATCCCAAGCCAGTTCTAAATCACTAATGGCAAGTTCTATCATCTCTTCCCGGTCGCAATCATATATCAAAACACAATCCTTTTCTTCATCATATCCAGTCACCATCACATAATGTATAGGTATATGTTCAGCATGGTACATTTTCAGATA
>Ga0137307_101411_pt1 | contig 21499 bp, 16 predicted proteins | sample NAcewD2O_March_2_FD_97180 | JGI IMG/M metagenome (GOLD analysis project Ga0137307, IMG submission 97180) | Mouse cecal microbial communities from Vienna, Austria - N-Acetylglucosamine amended D2O_March | ecosystem: Host-associated > Mammals > Digestive system > Large intestine > Cecum | place... | reverse complement strand
ATACGGCGGACGAAAACCTCGTTGAAATCGCAAAACGAAAGAGGCGCCCGGCATCGGGGCGCCTCTTGTCGCTTCGCACGGCCGACGTCAGAACATCAGGCCCGCCTTGATCTGGATGGCGTTCATGCTGATCCCGACGCCCGATTCGGAGAAGCGCTGGACGTTGTAGCCCAGCTGCGCCTTGAACCTGCCTGCCCGGATGCCGACGGCCGGGGTGCAGTAGAGCCCCGAAAGCCCGCTCACGCCCTCCGTGGCGCCGACCCCGGCGCCGATGTCGAGCGAGAAGTAGGGGCTCACCTTCGCCCCTACGGGCAGGTAGCCCTTCAGGTTGAGGTAGATCGGGATCACCAGCTCGCCGCCCTCTTCGGGTTCGTGGTAGTAGTCCAGGCCGAGGCCCACGCCTGTCGAGAAGTACTTGGTGATCTGCACGCCCTGGACCGTGTGCAGGTTGACGCGCCCGGTGGCCCAGGTGCCGACGCCGATGGAGTAGCCCAGGTCGGCTTCGCCGTGGTACTTCACGCTCACGGGCGATTGGGCCCGCGCCGTCAGGAGGGTCGCGACGGCCAGGGCCGCCGCCAAGAGCAACTTTTTCATAGGCTTGAGGTTTGATGGTTTCCCTGCAAAGATAGCGATTACCCCCCCCCTGCAAATTTTCGGGGCGTTTTTTCGGCGCGAGGTGCGTTTTTTTCTTGAGACCGTGCCTTCGCGCGGCTGTGGGGCTGCTGTTTTTGTCGGTGCGGCGAGTTGTCCGGCGAGCTATTATTTTATACCTTTGTAGGGAAAAATTCCGCTTCCTATGAAAAAGATCATCGCATCGCCCCTCGCGCCCAAGGCCGTGGGGCCCTATTCGCAGGCCGTCGAGACCGATGGCGCACTCTACGTCTCGGGCCAGCTGCCCGTCGACGGCGCCACGGGCAAGATGCCCGAGGGAATCGAGGCGCAGACGCGCCAGTCGCTGGCCAACCTGGGCCATATCCTCCGCGAGGCGGGCTACGACTTTTCGGACGTGGTGAAGACCACGGTGCTGCTGGCCGACATCGCCGACTTCGGCGCGATGAACGCCGTCTACGCCGAGCACTTCATCTCCGACATGCCCGCGCGCGTCTGCTACCAGGTGGCCGCGCTCCCGATGGGCGCCCGCGTCGAGATCGACGCGGTGGCCTCGAAGTAGTCGGCGCGGAGGCCGCCGCCCGACCGATTCCGCGCCCTGCGACTGTGGGGCGCGGATTTTCGGTCATTGTAGATAATTTGTCGATAAATAGGCGTGCCGAAATTGGGTATTTCCGGCGAAAAACGCCAATTTTGTAAGGCCGGCTTCCGCCGCAGAAAGATCCAAGTACAAGCGATAAAAAGAGATACGCCATGTCAAAAGCCACCAACGCCGGCGCGCCGCAGCGCGTCGACTACAACGACGCCGTCGCCGAGTCGAAACGCTACTTCGAGGGTGACGACCTGGCCGCCACGGTCTGGGTCACCAAATACGCCCTCAAGGATTCGTTCGGCAACATCTACGAGCGCTCGCCCCGCGAGATGCACCGCCGCATCGCCCGCGAGCTGGCGCGCATCGAGCGCAACTACCCCGAGCCGCTCTCCGAGGAGCAGCTCTTCGCGCTGCTCGACCACTTCCGCTACGTGATCCCGCAGGGCGGTCCGATGACCGGCATCGGCAACAATTTCCAGGTGGCGTCGCTCTCCAACTGCTTCGTCATCGGCCACAAGAACCCCGCCGACTCCTACGGCGGCATCTTCCGCATCGACGAGGAGCAGGTGCAGCTCATGAAGCGGCGCGGCGGCGTGGGCCACGACCTCTCGCACCTGCGCCCGACCAACAGCCCCGTGCTCAACTCGGCCCTCACGTCGACGGGCATCGTCCCCTTCATGGAGCGCTACTCCAACTCCACGCGCGAGGTGGCGCAGGACGGCCGCCGCGGCGCGCTGATGCTCTCGCTCTCGATCAAGCACCCCGACGCCGAGCGCTTCATCGACGCCAAGGTCGACACGGGCAAGGTCACCGGCGCCAACGTCTCGATCAAGATCGACGACGAGTTCATGCGTGCGGCGCTCGCGGGCGGAACCTACCGCCAGCAGTTCCCCATCGCGTCGGAGCACCCGCTCTACGAGCAGCAGATCGACGCGAAGAAGCTGTGGGCCAAGATCATCCACAACGCCTGGAAGTCGGCCGAGCCGGGCGTGCTGTTCTGGGATACGATCCTGCGCGAGAGCATCCCCGACTGCTATGCCGACGAGGGCTTCGTGACGGTTTCGACCAACCCCTGCGGCGAGATTCCGCTCTGCCCCTACGACTCGTGCCGCCTGCTGGCGCTCAACCTGCTGAGCTATGTCGAGAAGCCCTTCACCGCGGAGGCGCGCTTCGACTTCGACAAGTTCCGCAGCCATGTCGGCATGGCCATGCGCATGATGGACGACATCATCGACCTGGAGCTGGAGAAGGTCGAGCAGATCATCGCCAAGATCGACAACGACCCCGAGGACGAGGAGGTGCGCCGCGTGGAGCTCGAGCTGTGGAAGAAGATCCGCACGATGGCGCAGAAGGGCCGCCGCACGGGCCTCGGCATCACGGCCGAGGGCGACATGCTCGCGGCGCTCGGGCTGCGCTACGGCACCGACGAGGCGATCGCCTTCGCCGTGGAGGTGCAGAAGACGCTCGCGCTGGCCGCCTACGGCGCCTCGGTGAAGATGGCCGCGCAGCGCGGTGCCTTCCCCGTCTACGACGCGGCGAAGGAGGCCTCCAACCCCATGATCGCCCGCATCCGCGAGGCCGATCCGGCCCTCTACGACGAGATGGTGAAGGTGGGCCGCCGCAATATCGCCATGCTGACGATCGCCCCCACGGGCACCACGTCGCTCATGTCGCAGACCACCTCGGGCATCGAACCCGTATTCCGCACGGTCTACAAGCGCCGCCGCAAGATCAACCCCTCCGACGTCGACACCCACGTCGACTACGTGGACGAGACGGGCGAGAAGTTCCAGGAGTACAACGTCTACCACCACAACTTCGTCAAGTGGCTCGACGCCAACGGTTACGACACCTCGCGCCTGGAGTCGATCCCCGACGAGGAGCTCGAGCGCTGGGTCGCCGCGTCGCCCTACCACGGCGCCACGGCCAACGACATCGACTGGGTGGCGAAAGTCAAGATGCAGGGTGCGATCCAGAAGTGGGTCGACCACTCGATATCGGTAACGGTCAACCTGCCCAACGACGTCTCGGAGGAGCTCGTGGCCGACGTCTACCGCACGGCGTGGGAGTGCGGCTGCAAGGGCGTGACGGTCTACCGCGACGGCTGCCGCTCGGGCGTGCTGCTCGAGAAGGGCAAGAAGAAGAGCCGCTGCGAGGAGCATCCGGGGCAGGCGCCGCGCCGCCCCCGGTCGATCCCGGCCGACATCGTGCGCTTCAAGAACGGCGCGGAGAGCTGGATCGCCTTCGTCGGGCTGCAGGAGGGGCGCCCCTACGAGGTCTTCACCGGCAAGATCGAGGAGGACGCCATGTACATCCCGCCCAAGATCACCAGCGGCTTCATCATCAAGGTCCGCGAGGCCGACGGGTCGAAGCGCTACGACTTCCAGTACGTCGACCGCTACGGCTATACCAACACCATCGGCGGCATCTCGCGCCTGTTCAACGAGGAGTTCTGGAACTACGCCAAGCTCATCTCGGGTGTGCTGCGCCACGGCATGCCGATCGAGAAGACGGTGTCGCTCATCGAGTCGCTGCACCTCGACAGCGAGTCGATCAACACCTGGAAGACGGGCGTCTGCCGCGCGCTCAAGCAGTATATCGCCGACGGCACCCGCTCGAAGGGCAAGTGCCCGCAGTGCGGCCAGGAGACGATGGCCTATCAGAACGGCTGCCTCACGTGCATGTCGTGCGGCTACTCCAAGTGTGGTTGATTTTCCGGCCGTCGGTCCTGCAATGAAAAATCGGGCCCTCCGTTGCGGAGGACCCGATTTTTTGTCGTCGGTGCGCTATCGGACGATGACGGCGTGGATGAAGGCGACGCCCGAGCGGCGGTTCAGCTCGTCGCGCAGGGCGTCGCGCTGGTAGAAGAGCTCCTGCCGCAGCACGCTCGACTGGATGCGCACGTGGAGGATGCGGCGCTCGAGCCTCAGCTCGCTCGTCAGGTCGGCGGCCCGGTCGCCCACCACCGCGCGCCACGTGTCGGGCAGCTTCCCCTCGGCCACCTTGGCCGCGATGTAGGGGCGGCGGAAGAACTCCTCCAGCAGGTCGCCCATGAGCATCGTCTTGGTCCGTCTCATCGCTGCGCGGTGTTTTCGTCTTGCTCTGCCGGCGTCGCCGCGGGCTCCTCGGCTGCGGCCTTTGTCGTCGTGGCCTCCGCCGCCGCGGTCTCCTCCGCCGGTTCTTCAGCCGAGCCCGGCTCCTCGGCCGCGGTGACGGCTCCGTCGGCCACGGTGAGCAGGGCATAGTCGTCGCCCGCGCGGTCGAGGATCGAGCGCAGGCGCGTGGGGTTGCAGTCGGTGATGAATATCTGCCCGAACCGCTCGCCCGAGACCAGGCGCAGCAGCTGCTCCACGCGCCCGGCGTCGAGCTTGTCGAACAGGTCGTCGAGCAGCAGCACGGGCCGCTCGCCCAGCGCCTCGCTCACCAGCACGTACTGGGCCAGCTTCAGGGCGATGAGGAACGACTTCTGCTGCCCTTGCGAGCCGTATTTGCGCAGCGGGTAGCCGCCGATGCGCAGCACCAGGTCGTCGCGGTGGAGGCCCGAGGTGGTGAACTCGTTGGCCAGGTCCTTCTGCCGCGCGGCGCGCAGCAGCTCGTCGAAGGGGCGGTCGTTGAGCTCCGAGCGGTAGATGAGCTCCACCTGCTCGCGGTCGCCCGAGAGCAGCCGGTAGAACTCGCCCACCAGGGGCCGCAGCCGCCCGGCATACTCCTGCCTCCGGGCGTGGATCACAGCTCCGTGCTCCGCCATCTGGCGGTCGTAGATCTCCAGCACGGTCTCGTCGGGCCGGTTCTTGAGCAGGCGGTTGCGCTCGGCCAGCACGGCGTTGTAGCGCATCAGCGCCGCCAGGTAGGGGCGGTCGAGCTGCGAGATGAAGGCGTTGAGGTAGCGGCGCCGCTCGTCGGCCGCGTCGCAGATCAGCGCCGCGTCGGAGGGCGAGACGATCACCGCCGGCAGCAGCCCCACGTGGTCCGACAGCCGCTCGTACTCCTTGCCGTTGCGCTTGAGCACCTTGCCGCCGCGCCGCGTGTAGGAGCAGACCACCTGCTCGCGGCGCCCCGCGTCGGTGAGGTACTCGCCCTCCACGAGGTAGAAGTCCGTGCCGTGGCGGACGCTCTGCGAGTCGGTCATCTGAAGCGCCGAGCGGCACATCGACAGCAGGTGGACCGCGTCGACAACGTTGGTTTTGCCTGCGCCGTTGTCGCCTACCAGACAGTTGATTCCCGGGCGGAACACCAGCTCCTGCTGTGCGATGTTCTTGAAATTGAGCAGCGATAATTTCTTCAGGTACATAGCGCAAAAGTACAAAAATTACCGATACGGCCTTGTACATTGCGGATAGTTTTGTATCTTTGCTCGCTAATGTACGCGATTACAAACTAAAACACAACAATATCTATGGCAAAGGAGAATGTCGCCGCGGCCCCCGAGACGCTCGGCGAAGCTATGAACAGGACGGAGCTTTTCTTCGAAAAGAACGGCCGCACGGTCGTCTACGTCTTCCTCGCGCTGCTGGTCGTAGCGGCCCTCGTTTTCGGTTACCGTTCGCTCGTGGTCGCTCCGCGCGCCGAGAAGGCCGCCGCGATGATCGCCGAGGCGCAGTACCGCTTCGAGGCCGAGACGCCCGACTATGCGCTGGCGCTGGAGGGCGACGCCAACGGCGCCGGCTTCCTCGAGGTCGTCGCCAAGTACGGCTCGACGCCCGCGGGCAACCTGGCCAAGCACTACGCCGGCATCTGCTACCTGCACGAGGGCGACCTGGAGAAGGCCGCCGAGTACCTGGCGAAGTTCTCGCCCGTGAAGGGGCTCCCCGGCGCGATCGTCAACGCCCAGAACTACGGTCTGCGCGGCGACGTGGCCGTCGAGCAGCAGGACTACGCCCGCGCGGTGAAGTTCTACGAGAAGGCCGTCGCGGCTGCCGACAACAACCTCACGGCCCCCATGTACCTGCGCAAGGCGGGGCTGGCCGAGCAGGCCGCCGGCAATACGGAGAAGGCCCGCGCCCTCTTCGAGCGCATCCTCTCCGACTATCCCGCTTCGATGGACGCCCGCGATGCCGAGAAGCTGATCGGCACGCTGAAATAATCCTCCGACGATGGCGACACGCAACCACAACCTTTCCCGTTTCGACTCGCCCCTGCCGTCGGCTTCCGACATGTGCTTCGGCATCGTGGTGGCCGAGTGGAACCGCGAGGTGACCGAGGCGCTGCTCGAGGGCGCCGTGCGCACGCTGCGTGCCGCCGGCTGCCCCGACCTGAACATCCAGATCAAGTACGTCCCCGGGACCTTCGAGCTGACGCTCGGCGCCCAGTTCTTCGCCGAATATACCGACGTCGACGCGGTGATCGTGCTGGGCTGCGTCGTGCAGGGCGACACGCGCCACTTCGACTTCATCTGCCAGGGGGTGACGCAGGGCATCACGCAGTTGCAGATCCAGTGGAACATGCCCATCTCGTTCGGCGTGCTCACGGTGGAGAACATGCAGCAGGCGCTCGACCGCTGCGGCGGCCGCCTGGGCAACAAGGGCGACGAGGCCGCGGCTGCGGCCATCAACATGGTGAAGCTCCAGATCGAGATGGATGCCGCCTCGCCCGACAAGGAGCCCGACCGGCGCAGCATCAACTGATCCTGCCCGCGATCGTAAAACGAAAAAGCCGTCCCCGTTGCGGGGGCGGCTTTTTTGTCGTGTGCGGACCCCTGATCGGGGCTGTGCGGGCCTGCCGGGGCGGCGGTGGACTGGACTTTCCGGGACGGGGCGGCGGCGCAGTCTGTCGGTTTGCCAGTCTGCCGGTGCGAGGCGCCCCGGGAGGCGTCCGTCGTTGGTCAGCTCGGCGCGGAAGATGTGCCGGTCGAGACGCCACCCGACGAACAGGCAGGTGAAGAACCCGCCCGCGGGCATGAGGATGTTGGCCGTCGCGAAGTCGAGCGAGTCGAAGAGCGACAGCCCCGCGAGGGTCCACTCCCGCAGCGGGCCCAGCGAGAGCGACGCCGCCGTGGCGAGCGCCAGCGTGGCGCCGGTGGTGATGCGGGCCGCCGTGCGGCGTGCGAGGCGGCGCTCCTCGTGGAGGTAGGCCGTGACCACCTCGTGGAGCGAGATGGTGGAGGTGAGTGCCGCGAGGACCAGCAGCAGGAAGAAGAGCGCCGACCACACCGGGCCCAGCGTCATGCCGTTGAAGATCGAGGGCAGGGTGATGAAGACCAGCGAGGGGCCCGCCGAGGGCTCGATGCCGGCGCTGAAGACCGCCGGGAAGATCATCGCCCCGGCCAGCAGGGCCACGAGCGTGTCCAGCAGCGTGACGTGGAGCGCCGTGCGCCTCAGGTCGGCCTCCGGGCGGAAGTAGGATGCGTAGGTCACCATGGTGCCGATGCCGATCGAGAGCGAGAAGAAGGCCTGGCCCAGCGCCACGAGTATGGTCGAGGGGGTGATCTTCGCGAAGTCGGGGCGCAGAAAGAAGCGCATCCCCTCGGCGGCCCCGGGCAGCAGCAGCGAGCGGACGGCCAGCACGATGAGCGCCCCGAAGAGCAGCGGCATGAGCAGTCGGGCCGACCGCTCGATCCCCTTCTGCACCCCTCGGGCGATGACGAAGTGGGTCGCGAGGACGAACAGCGCGGTGTAGAGCAGCGGCCGCCACGGGTCGCCCACGAAGCGCTCGAAGAGCGTGCGGTAGTCGTCGGCCGAGGCGCAGCGGGCCAGCTCGCCCGTGAGCGCGCGGACCATGTAGCCCGCCGTCCAGCCCGCGACCACGAAGTAGAAGCCCATGATGAGCACTGCCGCCACTACGCCGTTGTAGCCCACGCCGCTCCAGCGGCGGTCGAGGCTGCGGTAGGCCCCCACGGCGTTGCGCTTCGCGGCGCGCCCCACCGAGAACTCGGCGAGCAGGAGCGGCAGTCCCAGCACCGCCACGCAGAGCACGTAGACGAGCAGAAAGGCGCCGCCGCCGTTGTCGCCGGCGACGTAGGGGAAGCGCCAGATGTTGCCCAGCCCCACGGAGCTGCCCGCGGCGACGAGCACGGCGCTCAGTTTGCCGCCCAGCTGGGCGCGGTTGTGCGGTGTGTGCATGGTTTTCAGTGTTTTGTCGAATCGAAAGAGAGGTGAGGCCGTGGCGGACTTCACCTCTCGTCGTTGCGTCGTTTGTCGTTCGGGGCCCGTTTGCGGCCCGCGGGGTAGTTTTCGGCCCGCAGCCAGCGGAGGGGCTCGGGAGGCGCCGCCGACAGAGCAGTCCTCCGCCGGCTGCGGCTGCGGGCTGCCGGGCTGTCGCCCGAATCTTCAGCTGCCGGTTGTGGGCTGCCGCTATCCCTCCAGTGTGACGCTCACGCGGTCGAGCTTGCCGCCCAGGGGCGGCGCGAGCTTGGCGACGGTGCAGCGCACGCCGCGGATGCAGGGGTAGGCGGCGCGCACGGCGCCGATGATGTTGGCGGCCACGCGCTCGACGGTGTGCTGCGTCGTGGCCATCTGTTCGCGGACCACTTCGTAGACCGTGAGGTAGTTGACCGCCAACGTCACGTCGTCGCGCTCGGCCACCCGGCCCAGCTCCGTTCGGATCTCCAGGTCGACCGTGAAGCGGTTGCCCACCTTGCGCTCGAGCTCGTAGCAGCCGTGGTAGGCGCGGAACTCCATGCCGTGGAGGCGGATCGTGTACTCCATGGCGCTACTCGGCGATGATGAGGTAGTAGTTCTTCTTGCCGCGCTGCACCAGCAGGTACTTGCCGGCGATCAGGTCCTCTTCCGTCGCGGGGCGCATCGGGTCGGCGACCTTCTCCTTGTTCAGCGCGACGCCGCCGCCCTGGATCATCTTGCGGCACTCGCCCTTCGAGGGGAAGATCTGCGTCTTCTCGGCGCAGAGCTCGACGAAGGGCATGCCCAGCTCGGCGCGGGCGATGCGGAACTGCGGAACCCCCTCGAAGACCTGCAGGAGCGTCTGCTCGTCGAGGCGGTGCAGCGCCTCCGACGTGGCGCCTCCGAAGAGAATCGCCGAGGCCTCGACGGCCTTCTCGTACTCCTCGCGCGAGTGGATCATACAGGTGATCTCCTCGGCCAGACGCTTCTGCAACGTGCGCAGGTGGGGTGCCTGCCGGTGCTCCTCCACGAGCGCCTCGACCGTCGCGCGGTCGAGCAGCGTGAAGATGCGGATGTAGCGCTCGGCGTCCTCGTCGCTCACGTTGAGCCAGAACTGGTAGAACTTGTAGGGCGACGTGTAGCGCGGGTCGAGCCACACGTTGCCGCTCTCGGTCTTGCCGAACTTGGTGCCGTCGGCCTTGGTGATGAGCGGGCAGGTGATGGCGAAGGCCTCGGCCTCGGAGCCCAGCTTGCGGCGGATGAGCTCGGTGCCGGTGGTGATGTTGCCCCACTGGTCGGCGCCGCCCAACTGGATCTTGCAGTTCATCGTCTCGTAGAGGTGCAGGAAGTCGAAGCCCTGCACGAGCTGGTAGGTGAACTCGGTGAACGACATGCCGTCGCCCTCGCCGCTGAAGCGCTTCTTGACCGAATCCTTGGCCATCATGTAGTTGACGGTGATGCACTTGCCGATGTCGCGGATGAAGTCGAGGAACGTGAACTCCTTCATCCAGTCGTAGTTGTTCACCAGACGCGCGGCGTTCGGCGCGTCCGAATCGAAGTCGAGCAGCTTGGCCAGCTGGCGCTTGATCGCCTCCTGGTTGTGGCGCAGCGTCGCCTCGTCGAGCAGGTTGCGCTCCTGCGACTTGCCGCTCGGGTCGCCGATCATGCCCGTGGCGCCGCCGATGAGGGCCAGCGGACGGTGGCTGCACATCTGGAAGTGCTTGAGGATCATCACGCCCACCAAGTGGCCGATGTGGAGCGAGTCGGCCGTGGGGTCGATGCCCAGGTAGGCCGTCGTCATCTCCTTTTCGAGTTGTTCCTTCGCGCCGGGCATGATCGTGTGGATCATGCCGCGCCATTCGAGTTCTTCGATGAAATTCTTCGTTGCCATATCGTTGTTTTTTTTGTCTTTGTCTTCGTTGCGTCGGGCGGGGGCCCTTCGCGTCGCAGTCTGTCGGTCGCCGGCCGGTTACTCCACCTCCAGGTCGAGCGCCCGGCGCAGCTCCGTCAGAAGCGGATTCTTGTCGGTGAGGTGCTTCACGCGGTCCTCGAGCCGGATGGGGCGCGCGGCCCGCACCGTCTCGTCGACGGCGATCTCGAGGTCGATCATCCCCGTGACCCCCGCCAGCTCGGCGATGCGCAGGAGCATCGCCGTCTTGCTGCGCAGCATCTCTTCGCGCAGCTCGGGCGTCGGCACCCGCAGGCGGATCGCGTGGCCGTCGAGCGTCATCTGCTCGAAGGCCGCCACGAAGCGCGGGCGCCGCTCCTGCATGAGCCGCAGTATCGCCCCGCGCGCCCGATCGAGCTTGGCGGCGCACTCGGGGTCGTACTGCGGGGCGGCGACGGGTGCCGCGGCTGCGCCCGCTTCGGCGGCGTCGGCCGGCTGCGCGGCCGCGAGCAGCTCCGAGAGCGAGGTGCCCATCAGCGGACGCCGCGCGGGTTGCGCTGCGGACTGCGGTGTCGGTTGCGGCTGCGGTGCGGGCTGCGGTGCCGGTTGCGGCGCGGACGTCTGCGGAGCTGCGGGGCGGGGCGGCGGTACGGTGCCGGCCGGAGCCTCGGGGGCCGGTGCGCTGCCCGGCGTTGCGGCCGGAGCAGTCGGTGTCGGCGACGCAGGAGCCGCCGGTGTGGCGGTGGGTGCCGCGGCGGGCGCCGGAGCAGCTGTCGTCGGTGCGACCGCAGCCGTTGCCTGTGCGGCGGGCGTCGCGGCCCGGGGCGCCCCGATCTCGGGCAGCGGATAGTCCGCGGGATCGGTCAGCCCCTCATTTTTTTTTTGACCGAGCCCGGCGATCTTCATCAGGCCCAGTTCCACGAGCAGCCGCTGGTTGGACGACTGCCGTATTTTCCCGTCGAACTCGGTGAGCAGCGCGATGGCGCCGAACAGGAACTCGACCGTGCAGGCCCCGGCCTGCGCGCGGTATCGCTCGAGCAGCGTGCCGGTCATCTCGATCAGCCGCAACGTCGCCTCGCTGCGCGCCATCATCAGGTCGCGCATGTGGCGGTTGAGCCCCGCCATGAAGGTCTGGCCCGAGAAGCCCTTCGAGAGCACCTCGTCGAAGGCCACGAGCGCCTCCACGTAGTTGCCCGCCAGCAGCAGGTCGGTGATGCCGAAGTAGGTGTCGTAGTCGAGCACGTTGAGCGTGCGGGCGACGCTGCGGTAGTCGAGCTCGCCGCCGCAGAACGAGACCGCCTTGTCGAACATCGACAATGCGTCGCGCATGCCGCCGTCGGCCTTCTGCGCGATGAGGTTGAGCGACTCCTCGTCGGCCGCGACGCCCTCCTGCTCGGCGATGTGGCGCAGGTAGCCCACGGCGTCCTCCACGCGTATGCGGTTGAAGTCGTAGATCTGGCAGCGCGAGAGGATCGTCGGTATGATCTTGTGCTTCTCGGTGGTCGCCAGGATGAAGACGGCGTGGGCGGGCGGCTCCTCGAGCGTCTTCAGAAAGGCGTTGAAGGCCGCGGCCGAGAGCATGTGCACCTCGTCGATGATGAAGACCGAGTAGCGGCCCACCTGCGGAACGATGCGCACCTGCTCGATGAGCGAGCGGATGTCCTCCACGGAGTTGTTCGACGCGGCGTCGAGCTCGTGGATGTTGAGCGAGCGCCCCTCGTTGAACGAGCGGCACGACTCGCACTCGTTGCACGCCTCGGCGCCCCGGGGCGCGAGGCAGTTGATCGCCTTGGCGAAGATGCGCGCGCAGGTGGTCTTGCCCACGCCGCGCGGACCGCAGAAGAGGTAGGCGTGCGCCAGCTGCCCGCGCTCGATGGCGTTCTGGAGCGTCGAGGTGATGTGGCTCTGCCCGACGACCGAACGGAAGGTCGCGGGGCGGTATTTGCGTGCGCTGACGATAAATTCACTCATGATGGGGCGAAGATACGAAAATCGGGGGCAAATAGAAAATGAAAAGCGGAGAATTAGGCATGTTTTCGGGGGCGCGGCCTGCGGAGGGGCGAACGGGCGGTTGCGACGGGGCGGCATCTCGCTCTCCGGCCATTCTGTCGCGCCGGTGGCAGGCGTGTCGTGACACGACGTGACAAAAGATGACAAAGCGCGCCGCCCGTGTGACACGCTGTCGCACCGGTGCGGCATGGCAGGCATTTTGCGACATGCCGGGGCAAAAGATAACGAACAGACAACGACTATGAACATCAACACTTTGACCATCAAAGCCCAGGAGGCGCTGCAAGCGGCTCTGGGCCTTGCACGCGAGCGGGGCCAGCAGGCCGTCGAGCCGATGCACCTGCTCGCGGCGCTGATCCGCGAGGACGATTCCCTGGCGGCGTTCCTTTTGGGGCGTGCGGGCGTCGGCGTGCGCGTCCTGCGCGACGAGGTGCGGCAGGCCCTCGACCGGCTGCCGCGCGTCGAGGGTGCGGGCGACCAGTTCTTCGCGCAGGAGACCTCGCGCGTGGTCCAGCGCGCCGTCGACTTCACGAAGAAGTTCAATGACAAGTACGCCTCGGTCGAACACCTCCTGCTGGGGCTCCTCGCCGAGCGCGGCGAGGCCTCGGAGCTGCTCAAGCGCCACGGCGCTGCGGAGAAGGAGCTCACGGAGGCGATCCGCACCTTCCGCCGCGGGGCGACGGTCGACTCGCCGACCGCCTCGCAGGAGTTCGACGCGCTGGGCAAGTACGCCGTGAACCTCAACGAGCAGGCCCGCTCGGGCAAGCTCGACCCCGTGATCGGGCGCGACGAGGAGATCCGCCGCGTGCTGCAGATCCTCTCGCGCCGCACCAAGAACAACCCCATCCTTGTCGGCGAGGCGGGCGTGGGCAAGACGGCCATCGCCGAGGGCATCGCCCGCCGCATCATCGACGGCGACGTGCCCGAGAACCTCCGCTCGAAGTCGATCTACTCGCTCGACATGGGTGCGCTGATCGCCGGCGCCAAGTACCAGGGCGAGTTCGAGGAGCGGCTGAAGGCTGTGGTGCAGGAGGTCGTATCGAGCGACGGCGAGATCCTGCTCTTCATCGACGAGATCCACACGCTGGTGGGCGCCGGCAAGTCGTCGGGGGCTATGGATGCGGCCAACATCCTCAAGCCGGCCCTCGCGCGAGGCGAGCTGCGCACGATCGGCGCCACGACGCTCGACGAGTTCCAGAAGTATTTCGAGCAGGACAAGGCCCTCGAGCGCCGCTTCCAGAAGGTGATGGTCGACGAGCCCTCGCGCGAGGACGCCATCTCGATCCTGCGCGGACTGAAGGAGCGCTACGAGAACCACCACCAGGTGCGCATCAAGGACGAGGCGATCGTCTCGGCCGTCGAGCTCTCGACGCGCTACATCACCTCGCGCTTCCTGCCCGACAAGGCGATCGACCTGGTCGACGAGGCCGCCTCGCGCCTGCGTCTGGAGATGAACTCCGTGCCCGAGGAGATCGACACGCTCGACCGCCGCGTGCGGCAGCTCGAGATCGAGCGCGAGGCGATCCGCCGCGAGAAGGACGAGGAGCGCATCGCCCAGCTCGACCGCGAGATCGAGGAGCTGCGGGCCCGGGAGGGCTCGCTGCGCGCCAAGTGGCAGGGGCAGCGTGACCTGCTGCGCAGGATCCAGGAGAACAAGGATGCCATCGAGCGCCTGAAGGTCGAGGCCGCCGAGGCCGAGCGCGCGGGCGACTACGGCCGCGTGGCCGAGATCCGCTACGGCAAGATCCGCGAGGCCGAGCAGCGGATCGGAGCCCTGCAGGAGGAGTACCGTCTGGCCGCGTCGGGCGGCTCGATGATCAAGGAGGAGGTCGACGCGCAGGACGTGGCCGAGGTCGTTTCGCGCTGGACGGGCATCCCCGTCGCGCGCATGCTGGCCTCCGAGCGCGAGAAACTGCTGCACATGGAGGAGGAGCTGCACCGGCGCGTGGTGGGGCAGCAGGAGGCGATCGCCGCCATCTCCGACGCCGTGCGCCGCTCGCGGGCCGGTCTGAACGACCCGCGCCGTCCGATCGGGTCGTTCATCTTCCTCGGCACCACGGGCGTGGGCAAGACCGAGCTGGCCAAGGCGCTGGCCGAGTTCCTCTTCAACGACGACCAGATGCTCACGCGCATCGACATGAGCGAGTACCAGGAGCGCCACAGCGTCTCGCGCCTCGTGGGAGCGCCTCCGGGATACGTCGGCTACGACGAGGGGGGACAGCTCACCGAGGCCGTGCGGCGCAAGCCCTACTCGGTGGTGCTGCTCGACGAGATCGAGAAGGCCCACCCCGACGTCTTCAACATCCTCCTGCAGGTGCTCGACGACGGCCGCCTGACCGACAACAAGGGGCGCACGGTCGACTTCCGCAACACGATCGTCATCATGACCTCCAATATGGGAGCGCAGACGATCCAGGAGCGCTTCGCCGCGGCCTTCGACGGTGAGCGGATGGCCCCCGAGGCTGTCGCCCGCACGCGCGACGAGGTGGTCGAGCAGCTCAAGCGCCACCTCAAGCCCGAGTTCCTCAACCGCATCGACGAGATCGTGATGTTCGAGCCGCTCACGCGCCGAGACATCGCTCGCATCGTCGACATCCAGCTGGGGATCGTCGGCCGCATGCTCGCCGACAACGGCATCCGGCTCGAGTACACCGACGCGGCGCGCGAGTGGATCGCCTCGGCGGGCTACGACCCTCTCTACGGCGCGCGGCCCGTCAAGCGGACCATCCAGCGCTACGTGGTCAACGACCTCTCGAAGCGGATTCTGGCCGGCGAGGTCGACCGTTCGAAGCCGATTTCGATCGATGCCTCCGACGACGGGCTCACCTTCGCCAACTGACGCGCGGACGTGCCGTCCGCCGACCCCGCTCCCCGGACCAGGGAGCGGGGTTTTCGTTTTCGTCCGCCCGGTGCCCCGTTTCGGGGAAAGCCGTTCCGTCTGTCGAAATCCTATTTCCGTAAGATTGTGAAAACGATGCTGTCGGGCGGGGGTGCGGCGGCCCTCTTCTATAATCCTTTTTTCGCGATCCGCCACGCCGCGCGGTTGTAGAGCGCCAGCAGCGGCTGCCGCCACGAGGCGGGCAGGCGGTTGAGCAGGCGGATCTTCCACAGCGTGGTGCGGTAGCGGCGCGTGTAGGCGAAGAAGCGGGCCGCGCGGGCGGCTTCCGCGGTGCCCCCTTTCGCCGAGATGGTCAGGGCGCGGGCCAGCGCCGCGCGGGCCACGTATTCGTTGCGTGCGGCCGGGCCCTCGGGGTCGTAGAGCTCCTCGAACGAGTGGCGCGTGCGCTCGGGCGTGTAGATCGAGGCCGAGCGGTTGGACGCCTCGCGCGAGTAGACCGCCTCGCGCGCGGGCGAGAAGCATATCGGATAGCGGTCGGCGATGCGGATCCACATCCACTGGTCCTCGCCCAGCTTCATCCCCTCGGGAAAGCCCCCCACCGTGTCGAAGACGCGGCGCGGGACGACCGCCGCCGAGGGGATCGCCACGTAGCGGTGGATCGAGGCGGCGAAGAAGTCGGCCACGACGCCCCGCTCGGCAGGGGTAGGGGCGGGGTGGATCGCCTCGCCGTCGCTGCGGATGTCGAACCCCGTGCAGTAGAGGCCGCAATGGGGGTAGTCGGCGACCAGAGAGGCGATCTCGGCGAGGAAGCCCGGGCGCCAGGCGTCGTCGGCGTCGAGCAGGGCGATGTGCGTGCCCCGGGCCTCGGCGATGCCGCGGTTGCGGGCGGCGCACACGCCGCCGTTGGCCTGTCGGACGAGCCGCACCAGCCCCCGCCCCTCGCCGGCGCAGAGCGCCCCGACCACCGAGGCCCCGCCGTCGGTCGAGCCGTCGTCGACGACCACGATCTCGCACGGCGGCAGCGTCTGCCCGAGGGCCGAGCGGACGGCCCGCGCCACCTCCCGCTCCTTGTTATAAAGCGGGACGACGACAGAGAAGCTAACGTTCATAGACCGATTTTTGGGGCAGGATGCGTTCGAAAGCCTCGCGGAGGCGCCGGCTCGCGGCGTCGAAATCGGCGATGCGCTCGCTGTCGTTGAGGCACACCATGCGCCAGCGCTGCCGCTCGATGTCGCGGCAGATCGCCTCCAGCGTGTCGTCGGCGAGGGTCACCAGACGGCTGTCGCCCAGGCCCAGCGGCGCGAATTCGCCGCGGCAGAGCATGTCGTAGCGCACCAGATAGTCCGAGATGCCGGTGATCGAGCGCAGGCGGTGGCGGCACGTGGCGTCGAGCCGCTCGCCCCAAGCCCCCCCCCAGGCCCGGAACCACTGCCGCCGCAGATAGGGCTGCGGCAGGTGGGGGTCGAAGATCCCGGGGAAGAACGACCACACGGCGAGCGTGAGCGACTTGAGGAGGTTGCGCACCCCGTAGCGGGGCGAGAACCATTTGGCGGCGTGGCGGCGGAGCACCTCGCGGGCGCTCCAGCGGGCGTTGAGCAGCTCCAGATCGTTGTAGATGATGTGGCCGATCGACGAGGGCCGCACCGCGCACAGGCGGGCCATGTCGCACGGCAGGCCGCCGCGGAAGAAGTGGTCGGGGCGGCACGGGCGCGTGAGGAACATGTCGTCGTTGAAGACCACGAACTGCTCGGCGAGCCCCTCGATGCGGTGGAGGTTGAGCCCTATGGCGAGCGAGTTGAAGGTGGGGAGATACTCCGCGGGGATGAAGTCGCGGTGGCGGACCACCCGCAGCTTCGGGGCCGAGGTGTCCAACCATGCGGGCAGGTGGCCCCACGTGACCAGATGGATGCGCCGCACCCAGGGGGCGAAGCGCTCCGCGGAGCGCAGCCAGTGGCGCAGCGTGCCCCAGTCGCGGCTGCGGATCGCCGAGCCGTCCTCCGTCTCGCCGTCGGGCGCGCCCGCCCACTGCCGCCGCTCGGCGAGCCAGGCGGGGTCGGAGCCGTCGACCCAGAAGACGACGAAGTCTATGTCGTTGTTTCTCTGATCCATCGTGTTCGGTTTTCGGGACGCGGCCTGCGGGGGCGCGCGTCGTGAGATGCGGGCCTCCGCCGGGGGAGGCTGCGGCCCGCGAGGCTCTTCGAGCCGCCGCGGGTCACTGCACCAGCAGGTTGCACCCCCGGATGTCGGCCCGGTCGATGCGCCCCTCGATCTCGAACGAGCCGTCGGCGAAGACCCTTCCCGCGTCGTCGGTCTGGATGAAGGCGCACGACCAGCGGTTGGCCAGGTCCGTAATGTCCAGCCCGCCGCGCTGCCCGGCTCCGAGGCGGTCGAAGGGGTCGTTGACGTCGCGCGCCGCCACGCGCATCCACGCCGGACAGCGGAAGCGGTTGCCGCCCGCCGAGTAGGCCTGCGACGTGAGCTCGGCCATGCCGTATTCGGAGTGGATCGCCTCCACGCCGAAGGCCCGGCAGAGGATGCGGTGGAACTCCTCCTTGGCGAGCTCCTCGCGCTGCCCCTTCATGCCTCCGGTCTCCATGACGATCGTGTCGCGCAGCCTGGGGGCGTGCTGCTCCGCCAGATCCCACAGCGCGTAGCTCACCCCCAGCAGGATCTTGGGCTTGGGGTCGGCGGCCATGTCGCGCAGCAGGGCCTCGTGGTCGTCCAGATAGAAGCCCCCCGAGCCGCAGTCGGCGATCAGTCGGTCGGCCATGTAGACCAGCGACGACCCTTTGCGCCTCAGGTAGTTGGGCAGCAGCGCGTAGAGGCTCCAGCGCGCCGGCGTGCCGTAGAAGGCGGCGAACGAGGCGCGGAACGCCTGCTCGTAGAGCGCGAGCGAGCGCATGGGGTGGCGCGCCTGCGTCATGCCCGTGGTGGCCGACGAGGTGAAGACCGCCTCGGGCGCCGCGTCGCCGCAGTAGACCTCGTGCGTCTTGAAGAGGCCGATGGGCAGGTGGGGGATCTCCGCCGCGCGGCGCACCCGCTCGGGGCGGATGCCTACGAGGCCGAGGTACTCGCGGTAGGGCGGGCACGTCGCGGCCTGGCGGCGGAAAGTCTCCAGCGCCGCCGCCTCGAAATCGGCCTCGGATGCGATGCGGAAGATATCGATGGGGGTGTTCATTGCCGACAAATTTAACGAAAAGCGGCGGAAAAACGCATTTTTCGCGCGCGAAATTTCCTCGTCTGGCCGTCGGAGCCTATTTTTGCAGTGCGAACATTCGATATGAAAGGAGTATACCTATACGGCACGGCCGACGTCGCGACGGTCGCAGCCCCCTCGGGCGTCGACCGCAAGGTGACGGCGCAGATACGCGCGCTCAACGACGCGGGGCTGACCTGCCGCCAGCTCTACGGGAAGGAGTGTACCGCCGGTCGCCTTTGGAAAGCCATCTGGGCGCGCCTGCCGCTGGCAGGTTACCGCCACGGCGTGTTGGAGCGCTACCGCGAGGAGTTCGACGGCGCCGACTTCTTCTACATCCGGCGGGTCTACTTCTCGTTCGCCCGCCTGCGGACCATCCGCGAGATCCGGCGGCGCAACCCGCAGGCCAAAATCCTCTTCGAGATTCCGACCTACCCCTTCCGCAAGGAGCTCACGACCCGCTGGTTCGACTATCCGCTCTGGTGGAAGGAGGCGGTGTGGATGCCGCAGCTGCGCCGCTATGTCGACCGCATCGTGACGGTGAGCGACGACGAGACCATCTTCGGGGTGCCCACCATCCGCATGGTCAACGGCATCGACCTGCGCACGATACGGCCGATCGATCCGGCGCCCGAGGACGGGGCCGTGCACATCGCGGCGGTGGCCCGCGTCACCCGCTGGCATGGCTACGACCGCTTTCTGCGCGGCATGGCCGACTACTATGCGCAGGGCGGCGCGCGCCGCGTGGTGCTCCACCTGGTGGCCGACGGACCCCTCGCGGGTGAGCTCGCGGCGGCGGTCGACCGCTACGGCGTGGCCGATCATGTCCTTCTCCACGGCTACCGCACCGGCGCCGAACTCGACGCCATCTACGACCGCTGCCACCTGGGACTCGTCTCGCTGGCCACGCAGGACAAGGACGTGCATGTCCACTCGACGCTCAAGAGCCGCGAATACCTGGCCAAGGGGCTGCCGACGATGGCCACGGGCATGACCGACGTATTCGTCGGCACGGACTACCCCTACAACCTCCGACTCCCGTCCGGGGCGCAGTCGGTCGACATCGGCGCCGTGCTCGCCTTCCACGACTCGATCTACGGAGCGACGCCCCGCCGGGAGGTGATCGCCCGTATCCGGGCCTTCGCCGAGCGCACGGTAGACATCGGGATCGCCATGGCGCCCGTCATCCGCTATCTGCGGGGGGAGGAGGCGTAGCGCTCCGCAACCACCGCCGCTTCCTGCCGCCGCCCGCCGTTTCCCGCGGCTCTTCGCGGCACTCTGCCGCCGCCCGCCGTATCGTTGACGCATCCCGTGCCCCTCCCCGTCTGCCCCCTCGGTCACAAAGCATGAAAGGCGTGTGCCGAAATCAGCATTTCGACACACGCCCTTCGGCGATCGGTGGGCCGGGGTCTACTTCTTGACCTTCGGCGCGAGCATCATATTCATCTTCTTGCCGTCGAGCTTGGGCATCATCTCCACCTTGGCGACCTCCTCCAGGTCGTTGGCGAAGCGCAGCAGCAGGATCTCGCCCTGCTCCTTGAAGACGATCGAGCGGCCGCGGAAGAAGACGTAGGCCTTGACCTTGGCCCCCTCCTTGAGGAAGTTGGTGGCGTGCTTGAGCTTGAAGTTGTAGTCGTGGTCGTCGGTCTGGGGTCCGAAGCGGATCTCCTTCACGACGATCTTCGTCTGGTTGGCCTTCAGCTCCTTGGCCTTCTTCTTCTGCTGGTAGAGGAACTTCTGGTAGTCGGCGATGCGGCATACGGGCGGTTCGGCCTTGGGCGAGATCTCGATCAGGTCGAGCTCCATCTCGTCGGCTAGGCGCAGCGCGTCGCGGAGCGACATCACCTGCGGTTGCTCGATGTTGTCGCCCACCACGCGCACCTCGGGTGCCGTGATTTCGCGGTTGGTCCGATGGGGATTCTCCTTCTCGGGCAGCCGACGTCCGAAGCGGTTGGGCGCTCCTGCCGGCTTGGGTCTGTTATTCCCGGGGTTGAACGGCCGCGGCGGGAATGGTTTCGGTGCAGCGATAGTTGTACGTATTAAATTGTTAATTGTCTGTTATTTGTTCATCTTGTTGGCCTCGATCTCGTCGCGCACCAGTCCCGAGAGCATGTCGCGGAAGGCGTCGAGCGTCATCTGGCCCTTGTCGCCCTCGCCCTGCGCGCGGACCGACACCAGGCGCTCGGCCTGCTCCTTCTCGCCCACGATCAGCAGGTAGGGGATGCGCTTGAGCTCGTTGTCGCGGATCTTGCGGCCGATCTTCTCGTTGCGGTCGTCGACCTGCGCGCGGATGTCCGAGCGGTTGAGCAGCTCCGCCACCTCGTGGGCGTAGTCGTTGAACTTCTCCGAGATGGGCAGCACGACCACCTGGTCGGGCGAGAGCCACAGCGGGAACTTGCCGCCCGTATGCTCCAACAATACTGCCACGAATCGCTCCATCGAGCCGAACGGCGCACGGTGGATCATGATCGGGCGGTGGAGGCGGTCGTCGGCGCCCTTGTACGTGAGGTCGAAGCGCTCCGGGAGGTTGTAGTCGACCTGGATCGTGCCGAGCTGCCACTTGCGGCCGATGGCGTCCTTGACCATGAAGTCGAGCTTCGGGCCGTAGAAGGCAGCCTCGCCGTACTCCACGACGGTGTTGAGCCCCTTCTCCGCCGCGGCCCGGATGATCGCCGACTCGGCCTTCTCCCAGTTCTCGTCCGAGCCGATGTACTTCTCGCGGTTGTCGGGGTCGCGCAGCGAGACCTGCGCCGTGTAGTTGTCGAACTTGAGCGTCTTGAAGATGTAGAGCACGATGTCGATCACGCGCTCGAACTCCTCCAGCAGCTGGTCGGGGCGCACGAACAGGTGGGCGTCGTCCTGCGTGAAGCCTCTGACGCGCGTCAGACCGTGCAGCTCGCCCGACTGCTCGTAGCGGTATACGGTGCCGAACTCGGCCAGACGCACCGGCAACTCCTTGTAGGAGCGGGGCTTCGAGCGGTAGATCTCGCAGTGGTGGGGGCAGTTCATCGGCTTGAGCAGGTACTCCTCGCCCTCGATGGGGGTGTGGATGGGCTGGAACGAGTCCTTGCCGTACTTGGCGTAGTGGCCCGAGGTGACGTAGAGCTCCTTGTTGCCGATGTGGGGGGTGATGACCTGCTGGTAGCCGTACTCCTTCTGCACGCCGCGCAGGAACTGCTCCAGGCGGTCGCGCAGCGCGGCGCCCTTCGGGAGCCACAGCGGCAGACCCTGGCCCACGCGCTGCGAGAAGGTGAACAGCTCGAGGTCCTTGCCCAGCTTGCGGTGGTCGCGCTTCTTGGCCTCCTCCATC
>Ga0137307_101409_pt1 | contig 21550 bp, 24 predicted proteins | sample NAcewD2O_March_2_FD_97180 | JGI IMG/M metagenome (GOLD analysis project Ga0137307, IMG submission 97180) | Mouse cecal microbial communities from Vienna, Austria - N-Acetylglucosamine amended D2O_March | ecosystem: Host-associated > Mammals > Digestive system > Large intestine > Cecum | place... | reverse complement strand
GATGGGAGAACTCTTGGAAAACAGTACAATAGACGATTCTAGAATCGCTGCGGAAGTCACCATATTTGCGGATAAAATGTGTGTGGACGAGGAGACGGTTCGGCTGCGAAGCCACATTGAGAGTACCAGGACAGCCCTGTTAGAGGGTGGAAGCATTGGGAGAAAGCTGGATTTTATCGCCCAGGAGATGAACCGGGAGGCAAATACCATACTCTCTAAATCCAATGACCTGCAAGTTTCCGATACGGGAATTGATTTAAAGACAGATATTGAAAAAGTCAGGGAACAGATTCAGAATATTGAATGATATGCAGAGGTTTTTATATGGCAGAGCTTATGAATATCGGATTTGGCAATCTGGTACATACGGATAAAATCGTGGCGATCATCACACCGGATTCCGCCCCTGCAAAGCGGCTGGTGCAGCATGCGAAACAGGGAGAACGGATTGTGGATGCCACCCAGGGAAGAAAGACAAGGAGCATACTTATTATGGAACAGCAGTTAGTGGTGTTGTCCGCCCTTGGCCCGGATACCCTGGCGGGCCGTTTTCACGAATTATTCCGGGAAACAGAGGAGGATAAATAATGGCACAGGAAGGGATTTTAATTGTGTTTTCCGGCTTTTCGGGAGCGGGAAAGGGCACCATAATGAAGGAACTTTTAAAGCGCTATCCAGATACATATGCCCTTTCCGTATCTGCTACTACCAGAGCCCCAAGGCCCGGAGAGACGGAAGGAATTGAATATTTCTTTAAAACAAGAGAAGAATTTGAAAAAATGATTGAAAAACAAGAGCTGATAGAGTATGCTAGGTACGTTGAAAATTATTACGGCACTCCAAAGGCATATGTGGAGGAACAGCTCCTGAAAGGAAAAGATGTCATTTTAGAGATTGAGATTCAGGGGGCACTAAATATTAAAAAAATGTTCCCCCGGGCACTGCTTTTGTTTGTGGCCACCTGTGATGCAAAGACGTTAAAAGAGCGCCTTTTGGGACGGGGCACAGAGACTTTGGATGTGATTCATGCCAGGCTTAAAAGGGCCGGGGAGGAGTCACAGGGAATGGAAAATTATGATTACCTGGTGGTAAATGAGGATTTGGAGCACACGGTGGAACAGGTACATTCCATTATATGCAATGAGCATAAGAGGGTGAGCCATAATCTGGATTTTATTGCCCGCATCAGAGAAGATTTAGAAGGTTTTTTGAAAGGAGAATAAATATGATACATCCATCTTATGTTGAACTGATGAAAGTGGTAAATAACGATGTTGCCATAGGGGAGGAGCCGGTGGTAAACAGCCGTTATTCTATTGTGATTGCATCTGCCAAAAGGGCACGCCAGCTCATTGACGGCGCAGAACCCTTAGTTCCCAATGCATACAATAAAAAGCCTTTATCCATTGCAGTGGATGAACTCTACAAAGGCGAAGTAAAGATTATGACGGAAGATGAGGTAGAAGAATAGGGATATGGATTGGCAGCGATAGAGGTACCGATTCCTTTTTTGCCCCTGGCAAAAAGGAGTGTCCCCTGTCGCTGTATCCTTTCCTGGAGGCGTACATGAAAATATTTTTTATATCACTGGGATGTGACAAAAATCTGGTGGATTCCGAAAATATGCTTGGCATTCTAAGGGATAAAGGGGTCACCGTGACCAGCCAGGAGCAGGAGGCGGATGTGATTATCGTCAATACCTGCTGTTTTATCGGGGATGCCAAGGAGGAGAGCATCAACACCATCTTGGAGATGGCGGAGTACAAAAAAAACGGGAATTTAAAAGGGCTGATTGTTGCCGGATGCCTGGCCCAGCGCTACTGCGAGGAGATAAAAGAAGAAATCCCTGAGGTGGATGCCATATTGGGAACCAATTCCTGGGATGACATATACCAGGCCGTGTGCCAGGTATTGGAGGGCAAAAGATATGAAAACAGAAAGCCTTTTACCGGGATTCCAAAGTTTTCGGAGAACCGCATCCTTACCACGGGAGGCCATTATGCCCATCTTAAGATTGCAGAGGGGTGCGATAAGCACTGTACCTACTGCATTATCCCTAAAATCCGGGGGGAATACCGCAGCGTGCCTATGGAGGAGCTTATCGCCCAGGCGAAAAAACTTGCAGAGTCCGGGGTAAAAGAGCTGATTTTAGTGGCCCAGGAGACGACCCTTTACGGAATGGACCTTTACGGGGAAAAAAAACTGGGAAAGCTTTTAGATGAATTAAATAAAATTCCGGGGCTCTATTGGATTCGGATTTTATACTGTTATCCCGAGGAGATTGACGATGAGCTGATTGAGGCCGTGATAAGAAATGAAAAAGTCTGCCATTACCTGGATATGCCAATCCAGCATGCCAGCGACGGCATTTTAAAGCGCATGGGAAGGCGCACCTGCAAAAAAGACATTGTGGCTGTGGCGGAGAAATTGCGGGAGCGCATACCGGATATCTGCCTTCGCACCACGCTAATCTGCGGTTTCCCAGGGGAGACACAAAAAGACCATGAGGAACTTATGGCTTTTGTCAATGAAATGGAATTTGACCGCCTGGGGGCTTTTGCCTATTCCCCTGAGGAGGGAACTCCTGCGGAGACATTTAAGGATCAGGTAAGTGACGAGGTGAAACGAACCTGGCAGGAGGAAGTGATGGAGTTACAGCAGGAGGTTTCCTATGATAAAAACCAGGAACTTTTAGGCCGGGAATTTGTGGCCTTTGTGGAGGGGAAGGTTGCCGACGAAAATGCCTATATGGGAAGGACGTACCGGGATGCGCCCAGTATTGACGGTTACGTGTTTATCCAGACAAAGGAGACCTTAATGACCGGGGATTTGGTGAAGGTAAAAATCACCGGGGCATATGAATATGATTTGATAGGAGAGATTGTGAAATGAAAATGAATTTGCCAAACAAACTGACTATGATCCGGGTTATTTTAATACCATTTTTTGTGGTTTTCCTGCTGTACCCCATGGTGGATTACAGTAATTATATAGCGACGGGAATTTTCATTGTGGCCAGCCTCACGGATCTGGCAGACGGAAAGATTGCAAGAAAATATAACCTGGTAACCAATTTCGGGAAATTTATGGACCCCCTGGCAGATAAGCTTTTGGTATGTTCCGCTATGATTTGCCTGATTGAAACGGGACAGTTAGCTGCCTGGATTGTGATTGTCATCATAAGCCGTGAGTTTATCATCAGCGGATTCCGTCTGGTGGCATCCGATAACGGGGTGGTGATTGCGGCAAGTTACTGGGGAAAGTTTAAGACTACATTTCAGATGCTTATGATTATTGTGCTGATTTTGGACATTGATATGGAATTTTTAGACATTTTAGGTGTGATTTTGACCTATGTGGCATTGATACTTACCATCATTTCCCTTGTTGATTATATTGTGAAGAATAAACAGGTGCTAAATGAGCAAAACTGATTTTAGGCATTGTAAAATCAGAACAGGAGAATTTTTATATGGATGAATTTAACGCAAGGGAAGAAAAGGTGGCAGCTCTTTTAAAAGAGAAGGGGTTAAAGGTGACCACGGCGGAATCCTGCACTGGGGGCCTTATCGCAGGAACCTTGGTGAATGTGTCCGGCATTTCCAGCCAGTTTGAGGAAGGGTATGTCACCTATTCCAATGAGGCTAAGGAACGCCTGCTTGGGGTGCGCCATGAGACTTTGGAAAAATTTGGGGCAGTGAGCGAGGAGACGGCAAGGGAGATGGCCCTTGGGGCAAGGCATAGGGCAGGGGCAGATATCTCTGTTATCTCCACAGGGATTGCCGGCCCCGAAGGGGGAACAAAGGAAAAACCTGTGGGCCTTGTGTACCTGGGATGTGCCTTAGGGGACAATGTGGCGGTGGAGCGCCATATTTTCCCGGGAAACAGGTGGGAAGTAAGGCATGCCTCTACCCAGGCGGCGCTGCAGTTACTGGAAAAAGTTTTGACAGAGGATAAGATATGAGAATTATTGCGGGAAGTAAGCGGAGCATGCCCTTAAAAACCATAGCGGGAAAGGATACCCGTCCTACAACGGACAGGATAAAAGAGACCTTATTTAATATGATACAGGGAGAAGTCCCGGGAGCTTATTTTTTAGATTTGTTTGCCGGAAGCGGGCAGATTGGCCTGGAGGCATTGAGCCGAGGGGCAAACTTTGCCGTATTTGTGGAAAGTCAGAAGAAAGCAGCCGCATGTATTGAAGAAAATATTCACTTTACAAAATCTGATAGGGAAAGCCTTCTTTTAAAAATGGACGTGCTTTTTGCACTGCGCTCCCTAGAGGGAAAATATAAGTTTGACATTATTTTTATGGACCCGCCCTATGGGGAAAAGCAGGAGGAGGAAGTGCTGAGCTATCTGAAACAATCCACCCTCTTAAAAGAGGATGGGCTGGTGATAGCGGAAGCGGCATTAAACACCGATTTTTCCTTTGCAAAGGAGTTTGGCTTTCGGATTACAAAGGAAAAAAACTATAAAACCAATAAACATGTGTTTTTGGTAAAAGCGCAAAAATAGGAGAGTATATGAAAAAAGCAATTTATCCCGGAAGTTTTGACCCGGTAACTTTTGGGCATCAGGATATGATTATCCGTTCCTCCGCCATTGTGGACGAACTGGTGGTGGGCGTATTAAATAACAGGGCAAAAAATTCATTGTTTTCTGTGGAGGAACGTGTTAGTATGTTAAAAGAGATGACCGCTTCTCTGCCCAATGTTACGGTGGATTCTTTTGACGGGCTTTTGGTAGACTATATGAAAGAACACGGGGTGTCCCTTATTGTAAGAGGGCTTAGGGCAGTTACGGATTTTGAATATGAACTGCAGATTGCCCAGACAAACCATGTGGAAAATCCCGATGTGGAGACAATTTTTTTGACCACCAATTTGCAGTATTCTTATTTGAGTTCTTCCATCGTCCGGGAATTTGCAGCTTACGGCGGAGATATTTCAAAATTTGTTCCGGCTCTGTTTATTGACAGGATTTATGATAAATATAATATGAAAAAGTAAGGAGTGTGGCCATGAACAGCAGAATTGAGCAGATTATTGAGGAAATTGAAGAATACATAGATGGCTGTAAGATAAAACCTTTATCCAACGGTTCCCAGATTATTGTAAACAGAGAAGAAATTGATGAATTGCTGACAGAACTGCGGACAAAAACTCCCGATGAAATTAAACGGTATCAGAAAATTATCAGCAACAAGGAGGCGATTTTGGCGGATGCCAAGACAAAGGCGGAGGAAATTATCGCCCAGGCCCAGGTGCAGACCAGCGAATTAATCAGTGAGCACGAGATTATGCAGCAGGCTTATGCCCAGGCCAACGAGGTGGTGATGATTGCCACAAAACAGGCCCAGGAGATATTGGACAATGCCACAAACGATGCCAATGCCATAAGGTTAAGCGCCATTACCTATACAGATGATATGTTAAAGGCCATGGAGGATGTGATTGCAAGCTCTATTGAGACGGCCAAGGCGAGAACGGATAATCTGGTAAATTCTCTTCAGGGTTACCTGGATATTATCACCTCCAACCGCTCAGAATTAGTTCCACAGGAATTAGATGCCAAACCTCAGCCCCAGCCCCAGGCAAACACAAAGGGGACTGCGGCATTAAATTCAGGCACACAGAATACTCCCAAATAACCTGTAGCAGATAAAACCTAAAAGGCCGCTTATGATGGCAAAGATCAGGCGAAGAATTAGATAGCGCCTGTGGGAGAAACCACATTCTTTTGTCATGGAGCAGGTTTGGGCAAAGCCGCAAAGTCCGCCGAAGGAGGCAAAAAACAGGGCCAGTGGATAAGTAAAGCCTAAGGGAAGCTGGGTATCTTTCAGATAGGAAATCCCCGTGGTGACTTCCACGCATCCTGTAAGGAGCAGGTTTACAAGGGGATAATGCCTGTTATAAGTGTGCAGCATGGAGGCAAAAATGGAAAAAAGGATGATATATCCCCCTAATTTCGTCAGAGCTTCAAAACCGTTCATAATACCGGCATCTATCATTCCAAAATCCAGATGAGGAATAGATGCCGCATTTTTTGTATTGGAGAAGGGGCGTTTTCTCAGCTTAGACCGGGCGTAAATGCAGGGCGGCAGGTATAAAAGCAGAAAGCTTACGGGTATCATTTCCGGCAGGTTTAAAATACTTGTGAGGAGATACCCGCTGAAAAATACAGGGCTTAGCTGGTTAAAACAAATGGCCAGAAGCTCCCCCTCCTCCCTGGTGATGGAATGTTTTACCGTTAAATCCCCGCTGATTTTACTGCCCATGGGAAATCCAAAGAGGATGCCACCTAACAGGGCAAAACAACCGTTTCTGCTGGTTTTAAACAGATGTCTGGTGAGAGGGTACAAATATTTTGTGATGAGCTGCATATAATTGGAGTAAACCAGGATGTTGGAAAGGATGGCAAGGGGCAAAAGTGCCGGGAGGAGCTTTTGATACCACAGCAAAAGTCCGTCAAATGCCGCCTTTGTGGAAATCCCGGGATGTGTTATAATAAATAAAAGTATGACAATAAATAGTAGGATAAGCAAATGATTTTTTTTCATATAAAAATATATGAAAGGAGAAAGAAAGCTATGAGTAAATTGGAAAATTTGGAACCGGAGAGGGTATTTCATTTTTTTGAAGAAATCGCCTCCATTCCCCGCGGTTCTTACCATACAAAAAGTATCAGTAATTATCTGGCGAATTTTGCAGAAAGCCGGGGGTTGGAATATTACCAGGATGATACGGACAATGTGGTGATAATCAAGGAGGCCGCAGAGGGGTACGGGGATTTGGAACCTGTGATTCTCCAGGGACACATGGATATGGTCTGTGAAAAAGAGTCTGGATGCGAAATTGACTTTTTAAACGACGGGCTGGATTTGTATGTGGAGGGGGATTTTTTAAAGGCGAGAGGAACTACCTTAGGGGGAGATGACGGCATCGCCCTAGCCTACGCCCTGGCAATTTTGGATTCCCAGAATTTAAAACACCCAAGAATCGAGGCCGTGTTTACCACAAATGAGGAAGTGGGGCTTTTAGGGGCAAAAGACATTGATTTGTCCATGTTGAAAGGACGTATCCTTTTAAACATAGATTCCGATGTGGAGGGACATTTTCTCACCAGCTGTGCAGGGGGGCTTTCCGCCCACAGCCATATTCCTGTGGAATACCATACCTTACAGGGGGTGGGAATTTCCATAAAGCTTTTTGGCCTCTCCGGCGGTCACTCCGGCGGTGAAATACACAAGGAGCACTGCAATGCGGCCATTGCCATGGGCAGGATTTTAAAAGAGATTGAAGAAAAGTGTCCGGTGGGGCTCTGTGAGCTTTCCGGGGGGTTAAAGGATAACGCCATTCCCAGGGAGGGGGAGGCTTTGATTGCAGTACCTGGGGAAGCGAAAGATACTGTGCTTTCTGTTCTGCATACACTGGAAGGCATATTGAAAAAAGAGTATGATGTGTCAGAGCCTAAGCTTGCCCTTTTGGTGCAAGTTTTAGAGACAAAGGAGTACTCTGTTTTAAAGCCCGCTTCCATGCAGAGAGTGTTATTTTACCTTCGCAATGTGCCGGACGGGGTGATGCACAAAAGTTTGCATATAGAAAACCTGGTGGAGACGTCCCTGAACCTTGGGATTATGGAGTTAAAAGGGGAGGAGTTTTACACCTGCACTTCCGTGCGCAGCAGCGTGAGCACAAGAAAGGAAGAACTTGCAAAAAGGTTGTGCTATCTGGTGGAATTCTTGGGGGGAGAATTTGAAATAGAGGGGGATTATCCTGCCTGGGAGTACCGCAGCGAGTCAAAGCTTAGAGAAAAGATTTCCCAAGTTTACAAAGAGATGTATGGGAAGGAGCCTGTCTTTGAGGCTATCCATGCAGGGCTGGAGTGCGGTATTTTGTCGGAAAAGATTCCTGATTTGGATGCGGTATCTTTTGGGCCGGATAATTTTGATATTCACACCCCAAAGGAGCGGTTAAGCATATCAAGCACAAAGCGTGTGTGGGAGTTTTTAACGGGATTTTTGGAGAAGGCCAGGTGATTTTTGAGATGGAGACAATATCTACTTGTCTTTTTACTGTTTCTAACCCTTGTCATGGGAAACTGCCTGCTCTTTGACTATTTTAAGGAACAGCAGGGGATGCTTTTCGGGGAAGATTTGAATCTGGACAGTATCCGGCAGGATATGGTGTATTTTCCTGTGGCGGAGTCCTCCTTTGACCCATCCGGGTATCAGGTCACTTATGCGGACAGTTACGGTTCCGCCAGAAATTTTGGAGGGGACAGAGCGCACGAGGGCTGTGATTTGATGGCTTCCTCCAACCGACGGGGACACTATCCTATTGTTAGCATTTCCGACGGGGTGGTGGAAAAAATCGGCTGGCTGAAACTGGGGGGATACCGTATCGGCATCAGAAGCCCTCATGGAGTCTATTTTTATTATGCCCATTTAAACGATTATTTCCGGGAGTTTTGCGTGGGGGACAGGATAGAGGCCGGGGAGGTTTTGGGGTTTATGGGAGACAGCGGATACGGGGAGGAGGAGGGCACCACCGGTATGTTTCCGGTGCATCTCCACCTGGGGATTTATCTCAATGACAAGGACGGGAGAGAAAAGACCGCCAATCCCTTTCCATTTCTGCAGGAATTGGAGAAAAAGAAGCTGAGATTTTATTTTGAGTAGGAGAGAGAGATGCGTCTGGATAAGCTGCTGTCGGATATGCAGGTGGGAACGAGAAGTGAAATCAAAAAATATATCAAAGCTGGTCTTGTGACGGTAAACGGTGGCGCCGCAAGTCCCCAGTTAAAAGTGGGCCCGGAGGATACCATTACCTTTCGGGGGAAAGAGATTTCCCACAGGCCGTTGGAATACTTTATGCTTTATAAACCCGGGGGCTGCGTCACCGCAAGGCGTGACAATTTTCACAAATCTGTCATGGATTTTATAGAGGATGGAAGAAAGGACCTATCCCCGGTGGGGAGACTGGATTTGGACACCACAGGGCTTCTTCTCATTACCAATGACGGGAAACTGGCCCATGCCCTTTTAAGCCCGAAAAAGCATGTGAAAAAGCTTTACGAGGCCAGGGTAAAGGGCCGGGTCACGCAGGAGGATGTGCTAAAGTTTGAAAGCGGGGTGGATATCGGGGACGATACCCTGACAAAGCCGGCGCAGCTTAAGATTTTACAGGCGGGAGAGGAATCTCTTGTTCAAATTTCCATCACGGAAGGGCGGTATCATCAGGTAAAGCGCATGTTTTTGGCGGTGGGCAAAGAGGTTCTCACTTTAAAACGCCTGGCTATGGGAGAGCTTGCCCTGGATGAAAGCTTAGCGCCTGGAGAGTGCCGCAGGCTTACGGAAGAGGAAGTGGCAATATTAAAAAAATCGGAGGAGGTTTTATGCTAGAAGGTATTAAAGCAGTGATATTTGACCTGGACGGGACACTGGTGGATTCCATGTGGATGTGGAGAAATATTGATATGGAGTTTTTAGCCGAAAGAAACCTCCCTTATGAGGAGGATTTGCAGGATAAGATAGAGGGAATGAGTTTTACGGAGACCGCCAGATATTTTCAGGAATATTTTAAACTGACGGAAACTGTGGAGGAATTGAAACAAATCTGGAACGAGATGGCCATAGATAAATACCGTCATGAAGTTCCCTTAAAAGAGGGAGCGGGAGAGTTTTTGGAATATTTAAAAGAGAATAACATAAAGATGGGAATCGCCACCAGTAATTTCAGTGAGCTGGTCCAGGCAGTTGATGCTGCCCATGGGCTAAGCCGTTACATATCCTGTGTCATCACCGCCTGTTCGGTGAATAAAGGAAAGCCGGCCCCGGATGTTTATCTGGAGGCGGCAAGGCAGCTGCATGTAAATCCGGGAGACTGCCTGGTATTTGAGGATCTTGTGAAAGGCATGGAGGCAGGAAAAAACGCAGGGATGAAAGTCTGCGGCGTGGAGGATGACTATTCCCTTGGCCAGCGGGAGAGGAAGCGGAAAACCTGCGATTACTACATCCGTTCTTTTTTGGAAATTTTTGACAACACTTATGAGATTATGGAGCATTGACGATGAATAAAGGGTTTCTGCCTGTTACAAGAGAAGAAATGTTACACCAGGGAATCTCACAGCCTGATTTTGTCTATGTGATAGGGGATGCCTATGTGGACCATCCCTCCTTTGGACATGCTATTATTTCCAGGGTGTTGGAGTCCCGGGGATACAGTGTGGGGATAATTTCCCAGCCGGATTGGAAATATGAGGATTCCATAGACGTGTTCGGGGAGCCGAGACTTGGTTTTTTAGTCTCCGCCGGAAACATGGACTCTATGGTAAACCATTACTCCGTGTCGAAAAAGCGCCGGGACAGAGACGCTTTTACCCCGGGAGGGGTTATGGGAAAACGCCCGGATTATGCAACCATTGTGTACTGTAATTTAATCCGTCGGAAATATAAAAAGACTCCTGTTATCATCGGGGGCATTGAGGCCAGTTTAAGGCGTCTTTCCCATTATGACTACTGGAGCAATAAAATAAAGCGCTCCATCCTTTTGGACTCAGGTGCGGATTTGATTTCCTATGGCATGGGGGAGCGGAGCATTGTGGAGATTGCGGACGCTTTAAACAGCGGACTTGACATAAAAGATATCACCTTTATCCCAGGTACGGTATATAAGACAAGAAAACGGGAAGATATCTATGATGCCCTTAAGCTTCCCTGTTTTGAGGAGGTAAAGGCGGAGAAAGAGGCCTACGCCAGAAGCTTTTATATTCAGTACTGCAATACGGACCCCTATTCGGGAAAACGTCTCTTTGAGACGTATGACGACAAAATGTATGTGGTGCAGAACCCTGCCGCAAAGCCTCTGACCACAAGTGAGATGGATACGGTGTACGCCCTGCCCTATATGCGCACCTACCATCCTTCTTATGAGGAATTAGGGGGAGTTCCTGCTATTTCTGAGGTAAAATTCAGCCTTGTGAGCAACCGGGGATGTTTCGGGGGATGTAGTTTCTGTGCCCTCACCTTCCATCAAGGAAGAATGATTCAGACCAGAAGCCATGAATCTATTGTAAACGAGGCAAAAAAGATGGTGTGGGAGGAAGACTTCAAGGGATATATCCATGATGTGGGAGGGCCTACGGCAAATTTCAGGGGAAAATCCTGTAAAAAACAGGAGAAAAACGGAGCCTGCCCCGGAAAGCAGTGCCTGTTTCCAAAGCCCTGTGAAAATTTGGAGATTGATCATCAGGATTATCTGGCTCTGCTGCAGAAATTAAGAAACCTGCCCAATGTGAAAAAAGTGTTTATCCGCTCCGGCATTCGGTTTGACTATCTGATATATGATAAGGACAGAACCTTTCTCAGAGAGCTGTGCGAGCACCATGTCAGCGGTCAGTTAAAAGTAGCCCCGGAACATATATCAAATGAAGTCTTAACTAAAATGGGGAAACCATCGGTGGAAGTCTACGAGAAATTTGTGGAACTGTACCAAAAGACCAATGAAAAACTGGGAAAAAATCAGTTTTTAGTGCCATACCTTATGTCCTCCCATCCGGGCTCTACCCTAAAAGAAGCTGTGGAGCTGGCGGAATATTTAAGGGATTTGGGGTATATGCCCCAGCAGGTGCAGGATTTTTACCCTACGCCTTCCACCATATCCACCTGCATGTACTGTACCGGCCTTGACCCAAGGACTATGGAGCCGGTATATGTGGCAAAAAATCCCCATGAAAAGGCCATGCAGCGGGCGTTGATTCAGTATAAGAATCCGAAAAATTATGAGCTTGTGAGGGAGACCCTCATCAAAGCGGGACGGGAAGATTTAATCGGATATGATAAGAAATGCCTGATTCGCCCCGGAAAGGGAGAAGGAACTTATTCCAAACATCCGGGGAAAACCCATGGACAGGGGAGAAGGAAAAATTCCGGGGGGAAACCCGGTAAAAAGAAGACCATCCGAAATGTGCACAAAAAAAGGGATAAATCATGAGGGAGATTCTAATTGAAAAGAACCAGGCGGGACAGAGATTTGACAAATATTTAAAGAAACTTCTCTGCGGCGCAAACAGCAGTTTTATCTATAAGATGCTCCGGAAAAAAAATATTGTCTTAAACGGGAAAAAATCAGAAGGGGCGGAAAAACTGAAAGAGGGTGACAAGGTGACGCTGTTTTTTTCCCAGGAGACCTTTGAGAAGTTTACGGCCAGTGAGACGGAGTCTTTCAGAATCCAAAATCTTCCCAAAGTAAAAAAGGATAAGCTGCCCTTTCAGGTGCTCTACGAGACAAGGGACATCTTAATCATTAATAAGCCTTCGGGCATGTTATCCCAGAAAGGGGAAAAGGGGGATATATCCGCCAATGAATATATCCTTTCCTACCTTCTGTTGACAGGTTCCATAAGAGAGACAGAGTTTGCCACATTCCGTCCCTCGGTGTGTAACCGTTTAGACCGGAATACCTCAGGAATACTCATTGCAGGGAAAACCTTAAAAGGACTCCAGGAGATGAGTGAAAATTTAAAGAACCGTTCTTTAAAAAAGTATTATTATGCCCTGGTAAAGGGGGAGGTGAGAGGGCGCTGCCGCCTTAAGGGATATCTTATAAAAGATGAAAAGACAAACCGGGTGTATGTGTCAAAAAAGCCAGACACAGGGCAGGAAAAGCCCATAGAGACAGAGTATGAGCCAATCATCACAAAAAATCAGGCCACTCTTCTCAATATTCATTTGATTACCGGGCGTTCCCATCAGATACGGGCTCATCTTTCCGCCACAGGCCACCCCATTATCGGGGACCCAAAATACGGGGACAGGGAAGTAAATGAGAGATACAAAAAACAGTATCAAATCACCTCCCAGCTCCTCCATGCACGGTCTTTGATTTTAGAAGACGGAAGGGAAATTATTGCCCCCCTGCCAAAAGATTTTACAAGAATACTGGGAGAGGAGAATGGCATATGGCAACCTGGAATTCCAGAGGTTTAAGAGGTTCCTCCCTGGAAGAATTTGTTAATTTGACGAATGAAAAATATCTGGAGCAGAACCTGGCGCTGATACAAAAAATTCCCACCCCCATTACCCCGATCAACATTGATAAGGGCACAAGACATATCACCCTGGCCTATTTTGACCAGAAGAGTACGGTGGATTATATGGGGGCTGTCCAGGGGATTCCCGTGTGCTTTGACGCCAAGGAATGCCATACGGATACGTTTCCCCTGGCCAATATCCACGAACATCAGGTGGAGTTTATGAAACGCTTTGAGGGGCAGGGAGGAATCGCATTTTTTCTCATTGCTTTTACAGCCAGGGAGGAGTATTATTATTTACGGTTAGCTCTTTTTAAAAAATTCTGGGAACGGAAAAATTCCGGGGGGAGAAAAAGCTTTCGCTATGAGGAGCTGGAGCCTGAATTTTTTCTGGACAAGAAAAATTCATTTCTCATTCCCTACCTGGAAGGCCTGCAGAAAGATCTGGATGCCAGGGATTGACAATGATCAAGAGATAAAATATAATAATTTCATTATTGTAGCACGTTAATACACGAAGTGCGGGAGGAAACATGAAGCGAAAATTGCTGCATACGCCGGAGGGAGTCCGGGATATTTATAATGAGGAATGTGAAATCAAACAGGTGTTAAAAGAGCGTTTAAAAAGGACAATGGGGCAGTACGGCTATCATATTATCCAGACGCCTACCTTTGAGTTTTTTGACATATTTGGAAAAGAGATTGGAACCACCCCCTCCAAAGAATTGTACAAGTTTTTTGACCGTGAGGGAAATACCCTGGTTTTAAGACCGGATATCACCCCTTCCGTGGCGAGGGCGGCGGCAAAATATTTCAGTGACATAGACATGCCCATCCGTCTTTATTATATGGGAAATACCTTTACCAACAATTCCAGCTACCAGGGAAGGTTAAAGGAGAATACCCAGCTTGGGGGAGAGCTCATCGGGGACAACTCCGTGGAGGGTGACGGGGAGGTTTTATCCCTGGCCATAGAAAGTTTAAAGGCGGCGGGGTTAAAGGAATTCCAGCTGAGCGTAGGACATGCGGATTTCTTCTTAGGACTGGTGGAAGCTGCCGGCCTTAAGGAGGACGAGGAGGAGGAACTGCGGGAACTGATTTCCAATAAAAACTATTTCGGGGTGGACGAGATGGTTTCCAAATGGGATATGGAGGAGAGTCTTAGGTCTTTGTTCCGCATGCTGGGGGGCTCCTATTTTTCTATTGAAGAACTGGCAGGCGCCAGGGCATTAGCGGTGAATTACCCCAAGGTTTTATCTGCAGTTGTAAGGTTAGAAGAACTTCATAAAGTACTTGAAGTCTACGGTGTGGACAAATATGTCTCCTACGAGCCCGGCCTTTTAAGCAATTACCAGTACTATACAGGAATTATTTTTTCCGGTTATACATTTGGAACCGGGGAACCTATCTTAAAGGGTGGGCGTTATGACAAACTTTTGCACCACTTTGGAAAAGACGCACCTGCCATTGGATTTGCGGTGGTAGTTGACCAGTTAATGTTAGCTTTAAGCCGCCAGAAGGTTCAGGTTGAGGTATCTCATACCGGCGAGATGATTGTATACACCAAAGAGCGTTTAAGAGACGCTATTCTTGCGGCAAAGAAAATACGTGACAATGGGGGCTGTGTGGAACTTTTTGCCATAGATAGCGGCAAGGGCAGGGAGGATTATGAACTGTACTGTGAGAAAAACCACATAGGAAACCTTACATTTTTAAATTAGGAGGCATAGGGGAATGGAGGACCAGAGATATCTTACATTTGCTTTGGGAAAAGGAAGGCTGGCAAAAAAGACCATGGAAATGTTTGGGAAAATCGGCATAACCTGTGAGGAAATGCAGGATAAGGATACCAGAAAACTTATTTTTGTGAACGAGGATTTAAAGTTAAGGTTCTTTCTGGCAAAAGGCCCTGATGTGCCCACCTATGTGGAATATGGAGCGGCAGATATCGGAATTGTGGGGAAGGATACCATTATAGAAGAGGCAAGAAATATCTACGAGGTTTTGGATTTAAATTTCGGGAAATGCAAAATGTGCGTATGCGGGCCGGAAAGCGCCCGGGAATTATTAAAACACCATGAACTTATCCGGGTTGCCACAAAATATCCCAAGATTGCGAAGAATTATTTTTACAATAAAAAGCACCAGACAGTTGAGATTATCAAGTTGAACGGCTCCATTGAGCTGGCGCCTATTGTAGGGCTTTCAGAGGTGATTGTGGATATTGTGGAGACGGGCTCCACCTTAAGGGAAAACGGACTCTCCGTGCTGGAAGAAGTGTGTTCCTTGTCCGCCCGTATGGTGGTGAACCAGGTGAGCATGAAAATGGAAAATGAGCGGATTACAAAACTGATTACGGATTTAAAATCTGTGATTTTAGCATCTTAAACCTAAAGTGAGGATTGTAAGGATGAGAATATTAAAGTTGACAAGCGAGACAAAGAGCAGCCTTTTAAAAGACCTGCTGAAGAGAAGTCCGGGAAATTATACGGAATTTGAGGGTCGGGTGAACGATATTGTAAATAAAGTAAGGGAACAGGGAGACGAGGCTTTATTTGAATACACAAAGGCCTTTGACAAGGCGGATATCAATATCTCTAACGTAAAAGTGACAGAGCAGGAGATAGAGGAAGCCTACGGCCTGGTGGATAAAAAGCTTCTTGAAGTGATACGAAAGGCAAAGGAAAATATCTGGGACTATCACATCAAGCAAAGACAGTACAGTTGGTTCGACAGCAAAGAAAACGGGACGATTTTAGGACAGAAGGTGACACCTCTTAAGGATGTGGGGGTGTATGTGCCGGGGGGAAAGGCAGTCTATCCATCTTCCGTGCTGATGAATGTACTTCCCGCCAAAGCGGCTGGGGTAGACCATATTGTGATGTGTACCCCTCCTATGGTGGAGGGGAAAGTGTACCCTTCCACTTTAGTGGCGGCAAAGGAAGCAGGAGTGGATGAAATCTATAAAGCCGGAGGCGCCCAGGCCGTTGCAGCTATGGCCTTTGGTACTAAGAGCATCCCCAAGGTAGACAAAATTGTAGGACCGGGAAATATTTATGTGGCCCTGGCGAAAAAAGCGGTATTTGGGCATGTGAGCATCGATTCTATTGCAGGGCCCAGCGAGATTCTTGTGCTGGCAGACGAGACGGCAAATCCAAGGTATGTGGCGGCGGATTTGTTATCCCAGGCGGAACATGACGAATTGGCCTCCGCCATATTAATTACCACCAGCGAGAAACTTGCTAAGGAGGTTTCCCTGGAAGTGGACAAGTTTACGGAAATTTTGTCACGAAGGGAGATAATAGAAAAATCATTGGAAAATTACGGCTGCATATTTGTGGCGGATACCTTGGAAGATGCCATTGATGCGGCAAATGACATCGCTTCGGAGCATATGGAAATTGTGGCAAAAGATGCCTTTACCCTTATGACAAAAATCAGGAATGCGGGGGCAATTTTTATCGGAGAATACAGTTCTGAGCCACTGGGAGACTATTTTGCAGGGCCGAATCATGTGCTTCCTACCAACGGGACGGCAAAGTTTTTCTCCCCCCTTTCCGTGGATGATTTTATAAAAAAATCCAGCATTATTTCTTATTCCAGGGAGGCGCTGGCCCCGGTATATAAAGATATTGTCCAGTTTGCAGAATGTGAAGAGCTGACGGCCCATGCGAATTCTATCCGGGTCCGTTTTGAATAGAGGTGAAAAGATGTCAAGAGAGGCAAGTTTAAACCGTACCACAAAGGAGACGGATATCACCCTGTGTTTGGAGTTGGACGGCAGGGGAGAATCACAGATAAATACAGGAATCGGATTTTTTGACCATATGCTTTATGGGTTTTCTAAGCACGGTTTTTTCGATTTGGATGTGGATGTCACCGGAGATTTGGCAGTGGACTGCCATCACACCATAGAGGACACGGGGATTGTCCTTGGCAATGCGATTAAAAAAGCATTGGGGGATAAAAAAGGGGTGAAGCGCTTTGGGAGCTGTATCCTCCCCATGGACGAGACCTTGGTGCTGTGTGCCATCGATTTGTCGGGAAGGCCCTATCTTTCCTTTGAGGGAGAGTTTACGACGGAGAAAGTGGGGTATATGGATACGGAGATGGTAAAGGAATTTTTCTATGCCATCTCCTACAGTGCAGGGATGAATCTTCACATTAAGATATTGTCCGGGAGCAACAACCACCATAAGATTGAGGCTGTGTTTAAAGCCTTCGGAAGGGCCTTGGACGAGGCGGTGAGCCTTGAGCCAAGGTTAAACGGTATTTTATCTACAAAAGGAAGTTTGTAGATCAGTGGACAGGAGCATGTTATGGAATTTAAAAACATTGTAGCAATAATTTATATAAAAAACGGCCAGGCAGTAAAAGGCCGCAACGACTTTACCCCGTCAGGGGATGTTTTTGAAGCCGCAAAAACATATAATGACTGCGGTGTGGACAAAATTCTGCTGTTTGACCTTTCCGACGATGAGGAAGAACATCGGCTAAATTTAAAAACAGTAAAAAAGTTAAATCGGGACTTGGAGATTAAAACTTGTCTTGCGGGAAACATTAAGCGTTTTGAGGATATTAAAAATGCCTTTTACATGGGTTGCCGTCAGGTAATGTTAAACGGCTCCAAACTTGGCAGCATTGCCCTGGCTGAGAAGGCCAGCCGACGCTATGGCAAGGACAGAATCCTTGTCTCTGTGGAAAATGTAAATTTTATATTCAAAAACAGGGAAGCAATGGAAGAAAATTTCCATGAAATGCTGGTTATGAATAAAAATATGCTGGATGCCATTGAAAACATCACCACCATTCCCTATGTAGTGATTATGGACGAATATAATTTGGAAGAATTTGTATCCGTGTTAAAAAGGGAATATGCCAGAGGCATTACGGGAAGTTTTGTGACAGAGGATAAAACGGATATTATGATGTTAAAGACGGAACTGTCAAATCACGGCCTGCGCATGGTAAATTTTGCCCCCAATTTAAAGTGGTGCGATTTTAAGCTAAATTTCGAGGGAATGGTTCCGGTTATCGTTCAGGATTACCGCACGGAGGAAGTACTGATGTTGGCCTATATGAACGAGGAGGCGTTCCAGCGCACCATACATTCGGGAAAAATGACATACTACAGCAGAAGCCGCCAGGAAATCTGGATGAAAGGGGAAACTTCCGGCCATATTCAGTATGTGAAATCTCTGTCTGCAGACTGCGATTATGACACCATCCTGGCAAAAGTTTCCCAGATTGGGCCGGCATGCCATACAGGAAACCGTTCTTGTTTCTTTAACCCAATTGTGAAGAAAGAATATGTTGAAAAAAATCCCTTAAAAGTCTTTGAGGATGTGTATTCTGTGATTTCCGACCGAAAAGAACATCCGAAAGATGCCTCCTACACCAATTATCTCTTGGAGCAGGGGATAGATAAGATTTTGAAAAAAATGTCCGAGGAACACATTGAGCTGCTTCTGGCGGCAAAAAATCCTAATTTGGAGGAAATTAAATATGAAATTTCCGATTATCTTTACCATCTTATGATTATGATGGTGGAAAAAGGCATTACCTGGGAAGACGTGACCCAGGAACTTGCCCAAAGGTAGCATATCTTCCCATTTCTTTACATAGGATAACAGAAAAAGGGTAAAGGAGTGTTTGGTATGCGCCGGGAAGATGTGGATAACCGCAAAGAATATATACAGAGAATCCGGAGTTCTTTTGAGAACGGCGGGTATGCCCGCTGGGAAGCGGATGATATAAAAGGGGAGGCCCAGGGAAGCTTCTCCTTTTTTAAAGTCCGTATGCTTCTGGCTCTATTTATTTTTACTGCCTATGTGCTCTGTGACCAGACAGGTACGAAATTTTATGAGTTTTCCACGAAAGATATTGCGGAAAAAATTGAAGAGAGCTATGATTATACAGAAGTGGAAAAGTATGTTACGATGCTGACGCAAAAATAAGACTTACCGGTAAATTGCTGCCGGAAGAAAGGGATAACGTTTATGACAGAAACCGCCTTAAATGATGAGATACTTCTGAAAGTGGACAAACCGGCCAGATACATCGGCAATGAAGTGAATATGGTGAAAAAAAATCCGGTAGATGTGGATATACGCTTTGCCATCTGTTTTCCCGATGTGTATGAGATTGGCATGTCCCATCTGGGAATCCAGATTTTGTACGATATGTTTAACCAGAGGGAGGATGTATACTGCGAGAGGGTCTATTCTCCCTGGCCGGATCTCCATGGGATTTTAAAAGAAAAGGGGATTCCACTTTTTGCCTTAGAATCCCAGGAGCCGGTAAAATCCTTTGATTTTCTGGGAATTACCATACAGTATGAGATGTGCTATACCAATATTCTTCAGATTTTAGATTTATCCCAAATTCCCATGGCGGCAGGAGAGCGGACAAAAGACCATCCTTTTGTCATTGGAGGAGGTCCTTGTGTGTACAACCCCGAGCCTCTTGCAGATTTTTTTGACCTCTTTTATATCGGGGAGGGAGAGACTGTGTATGACCGTCTCTTTGCCTGTTATAAGGAGTGGAAATTTTCGGGCAGAACCCGTAGAGAGTTTTTACTGGAAGCGACAAAAATTCCAGGAATCTATGTCCCATCCCTGTATGAGGTTTCCTATAAAGAGGATGGAACCATTGCATCTTTTTTCCCGGCGGAACAGGGCGTGCCGGACAAAGTAAGAAAGCAGGTGATGATGGACATGACAAATGCCCCATATCCCAGCAAACCTCTGGTTCCCTTTATCAAAGCCACCCAGGACCGGGTGGTGCTGGAAATCCAGCGGGGATGCATTAGGGGGTGCCGATTCTGCCAGGCAGGGATGATTTATCGTCCCACCAGAGAAAAGGATGTGGAGGTTTTAAAGAAATATGCTTATGAGATGTTAAAGCATACGGGGCATGAAGAAATCTCTTTAAGCTCCTTAAGTTCTTCGGATTATTCCGGTTTAAAGGAGCTTGTGACATATCTTATAGATGAATTTAAGGGAAAAGGGGTGAACATTTCCCTTCCCTCCTTAAGAATCGACGCTTTTTCCCTGGATGTGATGAGTAAAGTCCAGGATGTGAGAAAAAGCAGCTTAACCTTCGCCCCGGAGGCAGGCTCCCAGCGCCTTCGGAATGTGATAAATAAGGGGCTTACGGAGGAAATCATTCTTAAGGGCGCAGGGGAAGCCTTTGAGGGGGGCTGGCAGAAGGTAAAACTCTATTTTATGCTGGGGCTGCCCACAGAGACGAGAGAAGACCAGGAGGCCATCGCGGAGCTTGCCAATAAAATTGCCGCAAGGTATTACGAGATTCCAAAGGAAAGGCGGAATGGGAAATGCCAGATTACCATCAGCACATCTTTTTTTGTGCCCAAGCCTTTTACACCTTTCCAGTGGGCCAAAATGTACTCAAAAGAGCATTACCTCTCCTGTGCAAAAACAGTGAATGATGCGGTGAAAAACCAGTTAAACCACAAGAGCATGAAATACAACTGGCATGAGGCGGATGTAACGGTTCTGGAGGGGATTTTGGCAAGAGGGGACAGAAGGCTGGGACAGGTCATTAAGGCTGCCTATGAAAAGGGCTGCATCTTTGATGCCTGGAGCGATTTTTTTGACAATGAAAAGTGGATAGAAGCCTTTTTGGAGACTGGGATTGATCCGGATTTTTATACTTTAAGGGAACGCCCCTTAGATGAAATCCTGCCCTGGGATTTTATTGATGCGGGAGTGACAAAGGAGTTTTTAAAGAGAGAGTATGAGAATGCCTTAAAAGAGACGGTGACTTTAAACTGCAGGGAAAAGTGCAGCGGCTGCGGTGCGGCCAGGTTTGGGGGCGGTGTGTGCCTTTCGGTCTGACAGGAAATCCTGTCAGGCAAAAATCTGCCCCGCCCATGCATATGTGCAAAAGGGCAGGGAAAGACTAAACCAGTTTTTTCTTTAATTCTTTCAGTGCGTCTAAGGTGTGGTTTATATTGTGTTTGTGCCAGTTGTTTTTGCCCAGGCCCAGGGGAGCTGCGCTCAAACCAGAAGACCTCCAGTTGCTTAATTCTCCCTGTTTGATGGAAAAATGCAGGCTGTCCTGCGGGGTTTCTATGGTGAGATGGTAATTAAAGCCCGCTTCTCAAGGGCGTTGCCATAAGAAAACATGGAAAACCCCAGTAAAATCACAATGTCATTAACTTAAGGAATCTTTTACATTTGAATTGTAAAAGATTCCTTTTTTCTGTATTTTTATTGTTTTGTAAAATGGTTGATTATCTCAAAAAAGCCTTGATTTACGGGCATACAAGCAGGATTTCAAGCTGAATTTACTACCAATTTACTACTTTTGAGGGAAAGAGCCTTGATATGCCGCCCGGAACCCTGCCAGCCCAGCCACCAGCACACAGCATTGAGAAAGAATAAATGAAAACTGAATACGACGCAGACGCGGCGTTTCTCTATCCCTATACGGGAGAACAGGAACGCCGCTTTTTTTATGCCCTCATGTTACGCAGTAGGGGCGAAAAAAG
>Ga0137307_101116_pt2 | contig 21649 bp, 20 predicted proteins | sample NAcewD2O_March_2_FD_97180 | JGI IMG/M metagenome (GOLD analysis project Ga0137307, IMG submission 97180) | Mouse cecal microbial communities from Vienna, Austria - N-Acetylglucosamine amended D2O_March | ecosystem: Host-associated > Mammals > Digestive system > Large intestine > Cecum | place... | reverse complement strand
GTTCGGCCATGACCGTAACGAAAATAGAGGAACTTACAAAGGCGAAGCTCAAAGTAGAGCTGGACGGAGAGTTCGCCTTTGTGTTATATAAAAAGGAATTGTCCCGATTCGGGATCCGGGAGGACGAAGAGCTGCCGGAGGAGACATACCAGCAGATCCGAAAGGACGTGATCCTAAAGCGCGCCAAGCTGCGTGCCATGCATCTTCTTACGGATATGGCACGGACGGAATCGGGTCTGCGGGAGAAGCTGAGACAGGGGCTTTACCCGGAGGATATCGTGGAGGAGGCTCTCGCGTATGTCCGTTCTTTCGGCTATCTCAATGACCTGCGGTATGCAGAAAACTTTATTGAGAGCAGGAGAGACAGGAAGAGCAAAAAGGAGATTTATGCTCTGCTCTGCAATAAGGGCGTGCCTCAGGAGCAGATTGAGGAGGCATTTGCGTCCTGCTATCCTGAGGAAGGTGAAGGGGATGCCATCCGCCGTATCATAGAGAAAAAACGGATGGATTTTTCCCATGCATCTTGGGAAGAAGTGCGTAAATTGTACGGTTATCTGTCCCGGAAGGGCTTCCGGTATGAGGATATCAACAGAGAAATTCAAAACCTTTACCAAAAATCTGATGAGAATGCTTGACAGAGTTGTGAAAACAGTATAAAATTTAACTGTTGTATTGCTTTAAATGTACAATGAAAATTAAATAAGGAGGTGCTCCTGTGCCAATACAATGGTGTATTGTTATTGCTGTAGCCCTCGCGTTGATAGCAGGCATAGTCACATATTTTGCCACAGTCTCCAAGCTGAAGAATGATGCGGACTCGAAGATCGGGAATGCGGAGACCAGGGCGAGAGAGATTATAGACGATGCCGTGAAAACTGCTGAAGCAGCGAAGAAGGAAGCTCTTTTAGAGGTCAAGGAAGAGTCTATTAAGACGAAGAATGACCTTGAGAAGGAGACGAAGGAGAGACGGAACGAATTGCAGCGCTATGAGAAGCGTGTGCTGGCGAAGGAAGAGTCTGTCGATAAACGTGCCGATGCAATGGAACATCGCGAAGCAAAATTTACAGCGCGGGAAGAGCAACTGAAGCAGAGAGAGATCAAAGTGGAAGAGCTCGAACAAAAGAGAGTACAGGAACTTGAAAGAATCTCAGGACTTACCTCCGAACAAGCAAAAGAATATCTGTTGAAAACTGTTGAAGATGACGTGAAGCATGACACAGCCAAAATGGTCAGGGACCTGGAGCTGCAGGCCAAGGAAGACGCGGACAAGAGAGCCCGGGAGTATGTGGTCAATGCGATCCAGAGATGCGCGGTAGATCATGTGGCCGAGACCACAATCTCCGTCGTACAGCTTCCAAGCGATGAGATGAAAGGAAGGATCATCGGAAGGGAGGGACGGAATATCCGTACCCTCGAGACACTGACCGGTGTAGAACTGATCATTGATGACACACCGGAAGCTGTCGTATTATCCGGATTTGATCCAATCCGAAGAGAGGTTGCAAGGATTGCCCTTGAACGTCTGATCGTGGATGGGCGTATCCATCCGGCAAGGATTGAGGAGATGGTGGAGAAAGCGCAGAAGGAAGTGGATGTGATGATCCGGGAAGAAGGAGAAGCGGCAGCCTTAGAGGTTGGTGTGCCGGGGATCCATCCGGAGTTGATCCGTCTGCTGGGACGCATGAAGTTCCGTACAAGCTACGGGCAGAATGCATTGCGGCATTCCATTGAGGTGGCACAGCTTTCCGGTCTGCTGGCAGGCGAGATCGGTTTGGATGTGCGCATGGCCAAGCGCGCAGGTCTTTTACATGACATCGGGAAATCGATCGACCACGATGTGGAGGGATCGCATATCCAGATTGGCGTGGATCTCTGCAGGAAGTATAAGGAATCCCCGACCGTGATCAATGTGGTGGAATCCCACCACGGAGACGTAGAGCCGCAGAGCCTGATTGCGTGTGTGATCCAGGCGGCTGATACCATTTCAGCGGCAAGGCCGGGAGCCAGAAGAGAGACCATCGAGACATACACAAACAGATTAAAACAATTAGAAGAGATCACCAATCATTTTAAGGGTGTGGATAAGTCTTTTGCTATTCAGGCAGGTAGAGAGATTCGAGTTATGGTAGTTCCGGAGCAGGTATCGGATGATGATATGGTACTTATGGCCAGGGATATTGCAAAGCAGATTGAATATGAATTGGAATATCCGGGTCAGATTAAGGTAAATGTGATCCGCGAATCGCGGGTAACAGATTATGCGAAGTAACAGTGATCAAACCGGCTTATGAAAGTACAGCCCTTGTCGAAAGACAGGGGCTTTTCTTTAATACATCGTATGCAAAAAAGGCTGTCGGGAAGGACAAACCGCAATGCAAAAAGCGGATGCCGCCATGCGGCGGCCGCAGGCGGAAGATTCCTTCGGACAACAGTGAAAACAGGAGCAGGACAGTGATGAGTGAACAGATCAAACGAATCAAAAGAGAATTGAAGTTTCAAGGCACGATCCTTGATTTTTACCAGGATACAATGGAGATCAACGGAACCCATACGGCGCTGTGGGATTTTATCAGGCATAAAGGGGCGGCGGCTGTTGTGCCGATAACGGAGGACGGGAAGATCCTGATGGTCAGACAATACCGGAACGCGCTGGACCGGTATACGCTGGAGATCCCGGCAGGAGCGCTGGATGCAGAGGAAGAACCGGGGATTGTATGCGCAGGCCGGGAACTGGAAGAAGAGACCGGATTCCGCTGTGAAAATCTGGAATGGCTGATCACGATCCGAACGACTGTGGCATTCTGCAATGAACGGATTGAGGTCTATATGGCAAGGAACCTGATTCCCTCCAAGCAGCATCTGGATGAGGATGAGTTCATTGATCTGAAAGCCTATTCGATCGAAGAACTGAAAGAAAAGATCTTTTCCGGAGAGATCGAGGACGGCAAGACCGTGTCATCGCTGCTGGCATATGCGGCGAAATATACCGACTGAGAGGAACTTGGTTACGATTTACGGTGCCTTGCGCCTGCTGAGGGGCATCTGACCGATGAAACAGCGGTTTCAGACATCAAGCCCCTTACTGTCAGGTTAATTTCAACAGGCATAATACGTTACAGATAACAGGCATGGAGGAATTATGACCGGCATATAATGAAGTATCGAGCGATACTCTGCGGCCGTGAGGCTGTGGATTATCACAGCATCGGGACGATGGGAGGAAACGGTGTGAGGATACTTCATTCAAAGAAGCAGATGCTGGCCTTTTTTTTGCCGGGGTTTCTGCTGGGGATCTTATATGTAAACTTTATCGTAAAGCAGTATATTGCGGAGCCGGGCATTTTCAGCACGTATTTCCTGAGACAGTATGCGGCGGTGGAGATCATTGCCGGGGAATATATGCTTTATCTGGTACGGGTGCGCCTGTTCCCAGCGCTGCTGCTTGCGGGCATGGCCTTTACCAAGCTGAGAAAATTAGGAGCGGCGGCTTTCCTGCTTTGGACGGGCTTTTCCAGCGGGATGCTGCTGACCATGGCTGTGGTGGGGATGGGAGTGAAAGGGATCATCCTGTGTGTTGTAGGGATCCTGCCCCAGTTCCTGTGTTATATCCCTGCCTGTATCGTGGTGCTCTGGTACTGCTGGATGTATCCCCGGAATCGGTGGAATAAGCAGAAAACCGTGTTTGTAGCGCTGATGGTATTGATGGGGCTGGTCATGGAGGCGTATGTCAATCCGATATGGATGAAGGCCTTTTTGGGAATCGTATAGAAAGAGGAAACGGATATGGAGGGAAAGATTCTGATCGTGGATGATGAGAAAGAGATTGCGGATTTAATTGAGGTCTGCCTTCAGAATGACGGATATACGGTCTGGAAATGCTACAATGGGATCGAGGCTCTGAAATATGTCGAGACTGTGCCGTTTGATCTGGCAATCTTGGACGTGATGCTGCCGGACATTGACGGATTCCGGATCTGCCAGAAAATCCGGGAGAAGCATTTTTATCCCATCATCATGCTGACGGCCCGTGGGGAGGATATGGACAAGATCATGGGGCTGACCATTGGGGCGGATGACTATATTACCAAGCCCTTTAATCCGCTGGAGGTGGTGGCGAGAGTCAAGACACAGCTCCGCCGGTATGTGCAGTATAACCATGGCGGCAATTCGGGGGAAGAAGCAGCTCATCTGACGGAAGAATATGATATTCGGGGGCTGACGATCAATAAAAATACCCACAAGTGCATGCTTTACGGAAAAGAGATCGCATTGACGCCCATGGAATTTTCCATTCTCTGGTATCTGTGCGAGCACAGGGGGAGCGTGATCTCCTCAGAGGAACTGTTTGAGAATGTCTGGGGCGAAAAGTATATTGACAATAACAATACCGTGATGGCACATATCGGTAGGCTGCGGGAAAAACTGAAGGAGCCTGCGAGACATCCGAAATTTGTTAAAACAGTGTGGGGAGTGGGGTATACGGTTGAATAGGAAAAAAGGGAAGCGGCAAAAAAATAAAAAAGAAAGATACCAACACGATGGTCGCTACAGGCAGCTGCGGACTACGCTGTTTCTGCGCACGATCCTGCTTTTGATAACAGATGCGGTTCTGCTTTTTATTTTCAGCGATCTTTTTTTGTTTGGACGGTTCGCGAACTTTATGGTCGGGATTCTGAACCGTTTTATTTACCACGATTATGATCGGGCACTGGAGGCCTATCAGCTGATCTTCAGGAACCGCCTGGAATGGTTTTGGCTCATGGGACTGTTTGCTGTGTTTCTGGTCAGCATGTGGATCTATTTAAGGAATTTTACGAAATATTTTTACGAGATCAACCGGGGCATTGACGCCCTGATCGAGGAAAATCCGGGGGAAGTTATCCTGTCTCCGGAGCTGTCTCTGACGGAGCGGAAGATCAATCATATCCGGCACACGCTGGAACAGCGCAAGTCAGAGGCGGCGGTTGCGGAGCAGCGGAAAAATGATCTGGTGGTCTATCTGGCCCATGATCTGAAAACGCCGCTGACCTCTGTGATCGGATACCTGACCCTTCTGCGGGATGAAAGGCAGATATCCGAGGAACTGCGGGAAAAGTATCTATCCATTTCCCTGGAAAAGGCGGAGCGCCTGGAGGACCTGATCAATGAGTTCTTTGAGATCACTCGGTTCAGTCTTTCCAGTATTACATTGGAATACAGCAGCGTGAACCTGACCCGCCTTCTGGAACAGCTGACTTATGAATTTCAGCCCATGCTGTCGGAGAAAAATCTGACGTGCAGCCTTGAGATGGAACGGGATATGACGCTGAGATGCGATGTCGATCAGATGCAGCGCGTCCTGGACAACCTTTTGAGAAATGCGGTCAACTACAGCTTTGAGGGCGGTACGATCCGGATAGGCGCCGCATGGGAAGGGGATGATATGAAGATCCGGTTTTCCAACCGGGGCAATACGATCCCGAAGGAAAAGCTGGAGAGGATCTTCGAGCAGTTCTACCGGCTTGATTCCGCGCGGAGTTCCCGAAGCGGCGGCGCCGGTCTGGGACTTGCCATTGCAAAGGAGATCGTGGAGCTGCACCAGGGGACGATCACGGCCAGGAGCGAGGACGAGAGGATTGAATTTGAAGTGACGCTTCCATGCGGTAAAATCTGAATGCCGATGTATGAGGAGCGGGCAGGCGTTCCATATCTAAACTGACAGGATGCAAATGGAAGCTCCGTTTTGGTGTTTCTTCCTGTTAAGAAAATTGTAAGAATTTACGTATGAAAAAGTAGGAAAACCTTAGGAATAAACAAAAAAACAGCAATCTTTATTTTGATACAATTCTTGTGTCAGAACAAAGATTGCTGTTTTTATATTGAGGGCACAGCATTAAGGAACTGTCTCAAAATAATATGTATATCTTGCGACAGCTCCAAAGAAAACCCGCCGCTTCGCGGCTGCGGCCGGCATAATACATACGGCAGTTTTCTTTTTTGCAGACTTTGGCACTGACGGAATCATCACAGGAGGAGAATCAATATGGATAAGAAAAGAATCGCAGTTATTTTTGGAGGATGCTCAACAGAATATGAGGTGTCGCTGCAGTCCGCGTGTTCGGTGCTGGCGAACCTGGATCTGGAAAAATATGAGGTGATCCGGATCGGAATCACCAGGCAGGGAGACTGGTATCGGTACGAGGGAGACCTGGAACGGATTCAAAAGGATACCTGGTATGAAGATGCGGGTCATCTCATCCCTGCGGCAGTTTCCCAGGACCGGACCAAATCCGCCTTGATCGAGCTGCGGCCAGAGGGAAATCGGATGGTCCGTTTGGACCTGGCATTTCCTGTGCTGCACGGAAAGAACGGGGAGGACGGAACGGTGCAGGGGCTGTTTGAACTCTCAGGTATCCCGGTTGTAGGCTGTGATACCTTATCCTCCGCGGTCTGCATGGACAAGGATCTGGCTCACCGGGTTGTAGAGGCAGCGGGGATCGCAGTTCCAGGCTCGGTGACCGTTGATCGGTGGGAGATGGAAAAGCCGGGAAAAAAGACGAAAAACCTGAGGTATCCTCTTTTTATCAAACCGGCCAGGGCGGGATCCTCCTTCGGGATTTCAAAGATCTATAAGGAAAGAGAATTGGAACCGGCGGTCAGGCTTGCTCTGGAGCATGATGACAAGGCTGTGATCGAGGAAAATATCGATGGCTTTGAGGTAGGCTGCGCGGTGCTGGGAACAGAGGAGCTGCTCGTGGGAAGAGTGGACGAGATTGAACTGGCAGACGGATTTTTCGACTATACGGAAAAATATACGCTAAAGACCTCCAGAATCCATATGCCGGCCAGGGTGGATGAAGAGACGGAAAGGCGGATCCAGGAAACGGCAAAAACCATTTACAGGGCGCTGGGCTGCTCCGGATTTGCCAGAGTGGATATGTTCTTAAATACGGCAGGGGAGATCGTTTTCAACGAAGTGAATACCATTCCCGGATTCACCTCCCACAGCCGTTACCCAAATATGATGAAAGGAATCGGCCTGAACTTTGGAGAACTTTTGGACAGGCTGCTGGGATTGTACCTATGATGAAGCTGAAATTATCGGATGAAAAAATATATCAGGGAAGCCTGCTTCTGGTCAATGCGGATCATCCCTTGCGGGAAAACGGGGAGGAGAGGCTTCTGCCCGTGAACGTACAATATCCGGACATCCTTCTGATGCGGGAGGCGGTGTATATCCTCCACCTGATCTTTGACAAGCTCCATTGCCGGGACAGCATCGTCCCGGTGAGCGGATACCGTTCCGCAGAGGAACAGACTGAGATTTTTCAATCCTCACTGCGGGAGAACGGAGAGGAATACACCCGAAAATATGTGGCGGTTCCCAACCACAGCGAACATCAGACCGGCTTGGCGATTGATCTGGGCTTAAAGCAGGAGGTCATTGATTTTATCTGTCCGGAATTTCCTTATAAGGGAATCTGTGACAGATTCCGAAGAACTGCTCCGGCGTACGGCTTTGTAGAGCGCTATCCGAAGGGGAAGGAAGAGATCACGGGAATCGGTCATGAGCCATGGCATTTCCGGTATGTGGGGTATCCACATTCCGAGATCATGAGTGAATACGGACTGACGCTGGAGGAATATATGGCATGGATCAAACAATTCTCCTGTAAAAGCCCGCTGCGGTGGACAAAGGGCAGTCAGGTGACGGAGGTGTTTTATACAGAGGCATTTCAAACAGGCACGACCGCGATCACACTGCCCGAGGATTCGCTCTACATGATATCAGGCAATAATGTGGACGGATTTATTGTAACCCGGCGATGTCAGCAGAGCTATGGGTTTACGATACAGGCTGGCCCGACAGGCAGATGGAGAAGAGACTATGAATGACAGAACAGCTTATACAGGAATTGATGAATTCAGGCTTGCGGCGGCGCTGCTGGTGATCACGATCCACACTTCCCCGCTGGCCTTCTGCAGCGAAACGGGCGACTTTTTCCTGACTCGGGTCATAGCCCGCGTGGCAGTGCCTTTTTTTCTGATGGCATCGGGATTTTTCCTGATCTCTCAATACGCCCGTGATGCCGGGAGGCTATGGGCATTTCTCAAAAAAACGGCAGTCCTCTATGGAATCTCGATTGCGGTCTATCTGCCTCTGAATCTGTACAACGGATACTTTTCCGGGAAGCATTTTCTGCCGGAGCTGATCAAGGACCTGGTCTTCGACGGGACCATGTATCATCTCTGGTATCTTCCGGCCTCTATGCTCGGCGCAGGGATCGCGTGGTATGCGGTAAGGAGGCTGGGGTTCAAAAAAGCGCTGATCGTCACCCTGGGCCTTTATGCCGCGGGACTGTTGGGAGACAGCTATTACGGGATCGCAGAAAAACTTCCGATCCTCTCGGTATTTTATAAAAATCTCTTCGAGATCACAGACTATACGAGAAATGGTATTTTCTTTGCGCCGGTGTTTTTGGTGATGGGAGGAATGGCGGCGGAGGAAGCGGCCAGAGGGGAGAGGTTATCTCTACGGATCTGCGGGGCAGGCCTGGGCGTTTTCTTCCTGCTGATGTCGTGCGAAGGACTGCTGCTCCGCGAGTTTGGCATCCAGCGTCACGACAGTATGTATCTGTTTTTGCTGCCCTGTATGTATTTTCTGTTTCGTCTGCTTCTGTTCCGGCGGGGAAGCCGGAAGGAAAGGATCCGGACCTGGGCGCTTCTGATCTATATCATCCACCCCATGATGATCGTAGGAGTCCGGCTCCTGGCGAAGCTGACCGGACTGGAAAGCCTGCTGATCCAAAACAGCCTGGTGCATTTTCTGGCAGTCAGCGCCCTTTCCGTGGGATGCAGCATATTGGCCGCGGAATGCTGCGGCGCCTTGTGTGGAAAAAAGAAAAGAGGAGGAAGGTGTTCTGCTATGCGGGGGAAGGACCGCGCATGGATCGAACTGGATCAAGATAGCCTGCGGCACAATGTAAACGAATTCAGAAATGCCATGCAGCCGGGGTGTGAGCTGATGGCGGTGATGAAGGCGGAGGCCTACGGTCATGGCATGTATGAGGCTGCGGTCTGCGTCAGCCGGATGGGGGTGAACGCCTTTGCGGTGGCCTCTGTTGAGGAAGGGATCCGGCTGCGCCGCTTCGGTATTTCCGGGGAAATCCTGATCCTGGGGTATACGGATCCGGAAAGGGCGAAAGAGCTCTGCAGATATGACCTGACGCAGACCCTCATCGATTATCCCTATGCCCGGCTTTTGAACCAGCAGCATAAAGCTGTGAAGGTGCATGTGAAGGTGGATACGGGGATGCACCGCCTGGGCTTCGGCAAGGGAGAGGCGGACAGGATCGCCCATGTGTTTTCCATGAAATATCTGAAGGTCTGCGGGATCTATACCCATCTCTGTGCGGCCGACAGTCTGGAAGCAGAGGATGTCCGGTTTACGAAGCAGCAGATCGGAAGCTTTTACGGGCTGCTGGAAAAGCTGAAGGAAAGAGGCATTGCCATTCCGAAGGTGCATATCCAGAGCAGCTACGGGTTTTTGAATTATCCGGAGCTTCCCTGTGACTATGTGCGGGCCGGGATTGCCCTGTACGGGGTATTGAGCGCTCCCGGCGACCGGACTAGGCTGGAATTGGACCTGCGGCCGGTGCTTTCCCTGAAATCCAAAGTGGTTCTGATCCGGAAGATCCGAACAGGCGAAAGTGTGGGCTATGGCAGGGCATTTACAGCAGAACGGGACAGCCGGATCGCAGTGCTTCCACTGGGCTACGGAGACGGACTGCCCCGGAATCTCTCCTGCGGCCGGACTCAGGCGGTGATCCGCGGACAAAGAGTGCCGGTGATTGGCCGGATCTGTATGGACCAGCTTATGGTTGATATCACTGACGCACAAGGGATTTCCGTGGGAGATGTGGCAGTTTTCGTCGGCTGGGACGGCGGTCTGGAGGTGACGGCCGCGGACCTGGCAGACCGGGGCGGGACTATCACCAATGAAATGCTGAGCCGGCTGGGGGGGAGGCTGGTACGGACAACGGTTGGAATGTAGGAGGGTGCAGGACAAAGGGCGGAGGATTCCATTCCCATGGTTTTGCAGAAGAAGGCAGCAGCTTTGGGAGAACGGCATCTTTCTCCGCGGATGTCTGACCGGGAGAAGGAATTATCTGAGGACAGCCTTTCTTCTGGTATTGAGATAGATGATCCAAACGGACAGCAGGGTGGCGGCAAGCTGGCTGATGAGCAGGCCCCAGAGGTAACCCTGGATCCCGTACCGCGGGATGGCATAGAACACCCCTGCAATCCGGATCAGAAGGCTGAACGTGTTAACGAACAGGGTGCTGCTTGTTTTTCCAAGTCCGTTGATGATGCTGGAAAGGGCGCTGTTGGTGTAGAGGAAGGGACAGATCCAGGCCAGTGTGAGGATGAATTTTCCGGCGTCCGGGCTGCCGAACAGGGTGATTCCGACCCAGGAACCGAACAGCAGGAAGACGAGACAGCAGAACAGTCCCAGGGTAAAACAGGCACCGGTTACTTTCTTAATGATATCCAGCATTTCATGACGGTCATCGGCGGCCTGGATCTCAGCCACGGTGGGCATCAGCATGATGGAAATGGAACTGGTGACTGCAGAAGGAAATAAAATGCAGGGCAGTGCCATTCCATTCAGTACGCCGTAAAGGCTTAAGGCTTCGGAGGCGCCAAGTCCGAAACGCTGCAGGCGGCCGGGAATGGAGATGGCTTCAATACTCTGCAGCAGATTGATCAGGACCCGGTTGGCGGTCAGCGGGACGGAAAGGGGAAGCAGTTCTTTCAGATTCCGGCAGAAAACCCTGGCGGTCATGGAAGGAAATACCCGATTTTCTCGGAGAGCAGAAGAAGAGCGCCGGTGCAGGACTCCGAGGATGCTGCGGCCTTTCAGGAAGCCGGGCAGGATGCTGGTGGTGTACAGGGCGGAAAAAAATTCTCCAATCACAAGGCCGCAGACGGCGATGGTAATGGGGGCCTTTCCTTGATCCTGGATCAGGATTCGATACAGCAGCCAGACTCCGGCTATGCGGGTGGTCTGCTCGATCAGCTGGGCGGCCGCTGGAATGGAGGTCTGTTTGAGCCCGTAGCAGTACCCGCAGATGCAGCTATGTATGGCGGAACAGGGAACCGTATAAGATAAAATAGTAAGCAGAGGGATGCAGCGTTCATCGCCCAGGATTTCGGCGGCGATGAATGCTGCATTTTTCTGCATTGCCACCATGCAGATACAGGCCAGGAGGAAGGACAGGAAAAGCCCGGTCAGCAGAAACTCTCGCGCCTCCCGTTCTTTTCCAAGGGAGACTTTGCGGGCTACGGTCCGGGAGACGGCAGTCTCGATTCCTGCGGTCGTGAGAGAGTAGCAGAGCGCATAGACAGGAAAAATAAGCTGGTACAGCCCCACGCCTTCCTCCCCAAAGGTACGGCTTAAAAAAATGCGGTAAAAGAATCCCATGAACCGGCTAAAAAAGCCAGTAATGGTCAGAATGATGGTCCCGCGGATGATGGTTTGTTTTCTGGACATGTAAAACTCCTTTATGTAGTTTTACGGTTTTTTAATGATATTCATATTTTGGGGTTGACAGAACATAAGACAGGTGTTATTCTACATTACGGAAAGATATCCTAGTGAATTTGTAGGAATTAAAACACTAGGGATTGGAATACTGGGAATTAAGATGTGGGGTAATGATTTGGAACAGTAAGCCGCAGATCCGGCTTATGTTTCGAAAAATTACGGCCCGGGAAGTAGAGGACAGAAGGTTGAAATTATCAACGAAGGGCAGATACGGGCTGCGTGCATTGATTGATCTGGCGCAGTACAGCGGGGAAACGCCGGTGTCCATCACAAGCATTTCGGACCGGCAGAATATTTCAGAGCGCTATCTGGAACAGCTGATGTCAATGCTGAAGAAGGGCGGACTTGTGAAAAGTCTGCGGGGCGCAGGAGGCGGATATGTGCTTGCGAGGGATGCGTCGGATATTTCAGTGGGAGATATCCTGCGGGCGCTGGAAGGGAGTCTGGATCCGGTGGAGTGCTCCGGGCTGAACCCGGAAGAGGGCTGTCAGATCGCGGACAGCTGTGTGACAAAATATGTCTGGCAGAGGATCAACGAGAGCATCAATCGGACGGTGGATGAGATCATGCTGGACCAGCTGGTGCAGGAGAGCCGGAAGCGGAGCTGCCAGGACGCGCCGGACCGGAATATCTGTAAAAATTAATGGAATGTATGATGCGTCTGAACAGATGAAGAATGATGCGGAAAATCGTTATCTTACCGGCGGGACACCATACGGCGGGCTGCGCGGTATCATGACCGGCATGATATTACAGGAGGAAAACACATATGGGAAAATTAATTTATCTGGACAATGCGGCTACAACAAAAACAGCGCCGGAAGTGGTGGAGGCTATGCTTCCTTATTTTACGGAGCATTATGGCAATCCGTCCAGCATCTATGGATTTGCTGCGGCAAATAAAGAAGTGATCACCGGATGCCGGGAGAAGATTGCCGGGATTCTGGGTGCTAAGAGCGAAGAGATTTATTTTACGGCAGGGGGGAGCGAGTCGGACAATTGGGCGCTGATCGCCGCTGCGGAAGCCTATGCCTCCAAAGGAAAGCACATTATTACCAGCAAGATTGAGCACCATGCTATCCTGCACACCTGCGAATACCTGGAAAAGAAGGGTTATGAGATAACCTATCTGGATGTGGATGAAGCGGGGCTGGTAGATCTGGAACAGCTTCAGGCGTCTGTCAGGGAGGACACGATCCTGATCTCAGTTATGTTTGCAAATAATGAGATCGGCACGATACAGCCCATCGGAGAAATCGGGCAGATTGCCCGGGAACACGGTATCCTGTTCCATACAGATGCGGTGCAGGCCTTCGGTCAGGTTCCGATGAATGTGGATGAGATGCACATTGACATGCTCAGCGCAAGCGGACATAAATTCAACGGCCCCAAAGGAATCGGCTTTTTATATATCCGTAAAGGGGTGAAGATCCGTTCCTTTATCCATGGAGGCGCCCAGGAGAGAAGGCGCCGGGCCGGAACGGAAAATGTACCTGGTATCGTGGGGATCGGCGCCGCGGCGGAACGTGCGGCCCGGACTATGACAGAGCGTACCGGGAAAGAGCGGGAGGTGCGGGACTACCTGATCTCCAGGATTGAGTCGGAGATTCCACACTGCCGTTTGAATGGAGACCGTACCAGACGGCTTCCCAACAATGTGAATTTCAGCTTCCGCTTTGTGGAAGGGGAATCTCTGCTGATCATGCTGGATATGAAGGGCATCTGTGCATCCAGCGGCTCGGCCTGCACATCCGGATCCCTGGATCCCTCTCATGTGCTCCTGGCCATCGGCCTGCCACATGAGATCGCCCATGGCTCCCTGCGAATGACGCTGAGCGAGGAGATTACAATGGAAGAGGCGGATTATGTGGTGGAGGCATTAAAGGAGATTGTTCAGAACCTGCGGAACATGTCCCCGCTGTATGAGGATTTTATTAAAAAGGAACAGGCTTGAAATGTTGATATATAAGTGCTTCGGGGAAGAACTGAAGTATATAAACCAGGAGGAAAGATTATGTATACAGAGAAAGTAATGGATCATTTCCAGCATCCAAGGAATGTTGGGGAAATTGAAAATGCAAGCGGCGTAGGTACGGTGGGAAATGCGAAATGCGGAGATATCATGCGCATATATCTGGATATCGATGATAACCAGATCATCCGCGATGTTAAATTCAAAACCTTTGGCTGCGGCGCGGCAGTGGCTACGAGCAGCATGGCTACGGAGCTGGTGAAAGGAAAGAGCGTGCAGGAGGCGATGGAGGTTACCAACAAAGCGGTGATGGAGGCGTTAGACGGACTGCCGCCGGTGAAGGTACACTGTTCTCTGCTTGCAGAGGAGGCAATCCATGCGGCTCTCTGGGATTATGCGGAAAAGCACGGTATCAAGATCGAAGGGCTGGAAAAGCCGAAGGCAGATATCCACGAGGGCGAAGAAGAGGAAGCAGAGGAATACTGATGAGCAGGGTAGTAGTGGGGATGTCCGGCGGAGTGGATTCTTCCGTAGCAGCATATCTGTTAAAGGAACAGGGGTATGAGGTGATCGGAGTCACCATGCAGGTCTGGCAGGAAGAAGCCCGGGAGTTTCAGGAGGAAAACGGCGGGTGCTGCGGCCTGAGCGCTGTGGAGGATGCCAGGCGAGTGGCGGCCCGCCTGGACATTCCCTATTATGTGATGAATTTCCGGGAGGAATTTCAGGAGCATGTGATTGACTATTTTACGGAAGAATACCTTCGGGGGCGTACCCCTAATCCCTGTATCGCCTGTAACCGCTTTGTGAAATGGGAATCGTTGCTCTCCAGGAGCCTGTCTATCGGGGCGGATTATATTGCCACCGGGCATTACGCAAGAGTGGCACAGCTCCCGAACGGCAGATATTCCATCCGGCGCTCGGCCGCATCGGCAAAGGATCAGACCTATGCGCTGTACAACCTGACTCAGGAGCAGCTGAAGCGGACGCTGATGCCGGTGGGCGGATTTTCCAAGGAGGAGATCCGCAGGATAGCGGAACGGATCGGCCTGTCTGTGGCAGAAAAGCCGGACAGCCAGGATATCTGTTTTGTACCTGACGGGGACTATGCTTCTTTTATAGAAAGGAACGCAGGAACGGAGCTTCCCAAAGGAAATTTTGTGACGGCGGACGGCAGGGTGCTTGGCCGGCACAAAGGGATCATCCATTATACGGTGGGGCAGCGCAAGGGCCTGGGGCTGGCTTTGGGCTATCCGGCATTTGTCCTGGAAATCCGGCCAAAGACCCATGAGGTGGTCATCGGGACTCATGAAGAATCTCTGGCAGATTCCCTGAGGGTATCGGATCTGAATTTCATGTCTGAAGAAGATTTGCCCGAACCCAGGCGTGTCTATGTAAAAATACGCTATAACCATAAGGGAGTCTGGGGGATCATCGAAAAGACCGGAGACGATGAGGTGACATGTACCTTTGAGGAACCTCAGCGGGCCGTAACACCGGGACAGGCTGCAGTGTTCTATGACGGGGAATATATCCTGGGAGGCGGCACGATCCTATAGAATGCCTACAATAAGACAAAAGAATAAACCGGGAGGAGCAAGGACATGATTACGAGCGACTGTCATATGCATACATCGTTTTCCACGGACAGCGGCACCGCGCCGGAAGCTATGATAGAAGGGGCGCTGAAAAAAGGACTGAAAGCAATCTGTATCACAGATCACATGGACTGGGATTATCCATTCACTGAGGAGCTGGGAAAGGATGCGTTTCTCTTTGATACGGATGCATATGTTCAAAAATTGACAGAGCTGCGCGGACAATATGCGGGGCGGATCGAGGTGCGCATCGGGATCGAACTGGGACTGCAGCCTCATGCAGGGGCGTTCTGCCGGGAGATTACGGAAAAATATCCTTTTGATTTTGTGATCGGTTCGATTCATGTGGTGAACAAAAAAGACCCTTATTACCGGAATCTGTTTGCGGATCTTTCGGACAGAGAACTCTACCGTCTGGCGTTCGAGGAGACGCTGGAAAGCATCCGGCACACGGACTCTTTTGACGTGCTGGGACACATCGATTATATTGTGCGGTACGGGACATACAAGGAAAAGGAATATTCTTATGAGGCATTCTCATCCTGTCTGGATGCGGTTCTGAAACAGATCGTTGAGATGGGCAAGGGAATCGAACTAAATTCGGCGGGGCTGAAATACGGGCTTGGCTTCTGTCATCCACATCCGGAAGTGCTCAGGCGCTACCGGGAGCTTGGCGGAGAGATCATCACCGTGGGGGCGGACGGGCATAAGCCGGAGCACATTGCGTATGAATTTGGCAAGGCGGCTGAGATACTTCGGGAATGCGGATTTGAGTATTATACGGAATTTTTGGAGAGAAAGCCGGTATTCCGGAAACTCTAATGAAGTATAGCTATAAAAAGTAACTAAAGGATTTATAGGCAGGGTATAAGATTTACACAAACTTCCAGAAAAATGGATTTAGGACTTGAATTTTTGTTCCCCATTTAGTACAATATTTCTAGTTGATGAATCTTTAACAAACTGCGCCTGATTTAGGTTTGTTGAGAGTTCACCATAATAACTGTGTCACAGTTAACATTTTAAACTTTTAGGAGGAATTAATCATGGCAGTAAAAGTAGCGATTAATGGATTTGGACGTATTGGACGTCTTGCATTCAGACAGATGTTCGGAGCAGAAGGTTTTGAGATTGTAGCGATCAACGATCTGACATCCCCGACGATGCTGGCTCACCTGTTGAAGTATGATTCAACACAGGGCAAGTATGAACTGGCAGATAAGGTGACTGCAGGTGAAGATTCTATCACAGTTGACGGCAAAGAGATCAAGATCTATGCTAAGGCAAGCGCTGCAGAGCTTCCTTGGGGAGAGATCGGCGTAGACGTTGTTCTGGAGTGTACAGGCTTCTATACATCCAAGGCAAAAGCACAGGCTCATATCGATGCAGGTGCGAAGTATGTAATCATTTCAGCTCCGGCTGGAAATGACCTTCCGACTATCGTTTACAACGTGAACCATGACAAGCTGACAAAGGATGATCAGATCATCTCCGCAGCATCCTGTACAACGAACTGCCTTGCACCGATGGCAAAGGCTCTTAACGACCTTGCACCGATCAAGTCCGGTATCATGTGCACCATCCACGCTTACACAGGCGACCAGATGACACTTGACGGACCGCAGAGAAAAGGCGACCTGAGAAGATCCCGTGCAGCAGCAGTGAATATCGTTCCGAACAGCACAGGCGCTGCAAAGGCAATCGGACTGGTTATTCCGGAACTGAACGGAAAACTGATCGGAGCTGCTCAGCGTATCCCGACTCCGACCGGATCTACCACAATCCTGACAGCAGTAGTAGAAGGCACCGTAACTGTTGATCAGATCAACGATGCTATGAAGGCTGCTTCTAACGAGTCCTTCGGTTACAATGTAGACGAGATCGTATCCAGCGATATCGTTGGTATGAGATTTGGTTCTCTGTTTGATTCTACTCAGACAATGGCTATGCCGCTTGACAACGGTACAACAGAAGTACAGGTTGTTTCATGGTATGACAATGAGAATTCTTACACAAGCCAGATGGTAAGAACAATCAAGCATTTTGGAACATTACTGTAGGACAGGCTTTCAGAGAAAACTGAATTTGTCAGATTTGATTCTGAAATAGACTCACGAAGGGGTCCGGTCTTATAATGGACCGGATCTCTTTTATCATACAGGGAAATCCACCGTATGATAAAACCCTCCGGGGGATGCGCACTGCGGCGTACAAGGTAGATGTCGCAATGCGGCCGCTGTAGGGGGGCGTCCTTACGCACATTTTTTAAAACGAAAACAGGGAGGCAATTACATGCTTAATAAAAAATCAGTAGACGATATTAATGTAAAGGGTAAAAAAGTCCTGGTAAGATGCGATTTCAACGTGCCGTTGATCGAAGGCAAGATTACCGATGAGAACCGTCTTGTTGCAGCGCTTCCAACCATTAAGAAGCTGGTTGCGGACGGCGGAAAGATTATTCTCTGTTCACACTTGGGCAAACCGAAGGGAGAGCCGAAGCCGGAATTGTCCCTGGCTCCTGTTGCATTGAGATTATCTGAACTGCTCGGCCAGGAAGTAAAATTTGCGGCAGATCCGGAAGTAGTCGGACCGAATGCAAAGGCAGCGGTAGAGGCGCTTCAGGACGGAGAGATCGTTCTTCTGGAAAATACCCGTTACAGGATCGAAGAGACAAAGAACGGCGAAGCATTCAGCAAAGACCTGGCTTCCCTCTGTGATGTATTTGTAAACGACGCGTTTGGAACTGCGCACAGGGCGCACTGCTCAAACGTGGGCGTGACACAGTTTGTTGATACGGCTGCAGTAGGTTATCTGATGCAAAAAGAGATTGATTTCCTGGGCAACGCAGTGAACAATCCGGAGCGTCCATTCGTGGCGATTCTGGGCGGAGCCAAGGTATCCAGCAAAATTTCAGTCATTGAGAATCTTCTGGAGAAGGTAGATACCCTGATCATCGGCGGCGGAATGTCCTATACATTCAGCAAGGCGCAGGGCGGCAGCGTAGGCAAGTCTCTGTTAGAGGAAGATTACTGTCAGTATGCACTGGATATGATCAAAAAGGCAGAGGATAAGGGTGTGAAGCTTCTGCTTCCGGTTGACAATGTGATCGCAGATGATTTCTCCAATGATGCAGATACCAAGGTTGTTGCAAACGGCGAGATTCCGGATGGCTGGCAGGGGCTCGACATCGGACCGGAGACTGCGAAGATTTATGCGGACGCAGTAAAGGAAGCAAAGACCGTTGTTTGGAACGGACCGATGGGCGCGTTTGAGATGCCCAAGTTTGCGGCAGGAACAGAGGCGGTGGCAAAGGCACTGGCTGATACAGATGCAGTGACGATCATCGGCGGCGGAGATTCTGCAGCAGCAGTCAACCAGCTCGGCTACGGTGACAAGATGACCCACATCTCTACTGGCGGCGGCGCATCACTGGAATTTCTGGAAGGAAAAGAGTTGCCGGGAGTAGCGGCGGCGAATGATAAGTAAATACTCAGAAATACCAGGCGCGTTAGTGTCTGGCTGAGTTTAGAGTTTACTTAGCTCTCCGAACGAAGTGCGGAGAACATTTCGTACCAAACAGATGCATTGGACTTTAAGATAGAATTTATATACAAAAAATAAGGAGATCATATCATGGCAAGAAAGAAAATTATTGCAGGCAATTGGAAAATGAACAAAACACCAAGCGAGGCTGTTGCTCTGGTAGAAGAACTGAAGCCGTTGGTTGCAAATGAAGAAGTTGACGTTGTATTCTGTGTACCGGCAATTGACATCGTTCCGGTCGTGGAAGCTGCAAAGGGCACCAATATCCAGGTGGGCGCAGAAAATATGTACTTCGAGGAAAGCGGAGCATATACCGGAGAGATTTCCCCGAATATGCTGGTTGATGCAGGCGTGAAGTATGTAGTTCTCGGACATTCTGAGAGAAGAGAATACTTCGGCGAGACCAATGAGGACGTGAACAAGAAGGTACTTAAGGCGTTTGAGCACGGTATTACACCGATTATGTGCTGTGGCGAGAGCTTAGAGCAGAGAGAACAGGGTGTGACTATGGACTTCATCCGCCAGCAGGTAAAGGTTGGATTCCAGAACGTGACCGCTGATCAGGCAAAGACCGCGGTGATCGCTTATGAGCCGATCTGGGCGATCGGAACCGGCAAGACCGCTACTACCGAACAGGCACAGGAAGTCTGTGCAGGAATCCGTGCGTGCATCGCAGAAGTATATGATGATGCGACTGCAGAAGCAATCCGCATCCAGTATGGCGGATCTGTAAATGCTGCAACAGCAGCGGATCTGTTTGCACAGGCAGATATTGACGGCGGCCTGGTAGGCGGAGCTTCTTTGAAGGCTGACTTCGGTAAGATCGTGAATTATAAATAAATATACGAAAGATTTTCAGTCTAATTATGTAATGAATGATTTACGAAGGGCATCCCGTTATGGATATCGGGCTGTTTCATAAAAGATAAAAAATAAATCCCCCCGTTTTGCAGCATATAATATATGAATAGAAACGGGGGGATTTTTTTATCAAAATAAATTCTGGTCTGTCTATTTCTGAATTGGCAGTTTCCATTATATGATTTTAAAACTTAAAAAGCAATGACGTTAAGACATGATCCCAGGTCAGTTCGTCTTTTCCGTTCCGGCTGGTTCTCTTCCTGTAAAATACGATCTATATTCTGCTTGATGATCTATAGAATGAAATGAACGGTTACAGTTCACGGCCTGACCGTCCGTGAACTGTAACGCATCCAACCCATTGAGAAGTCGCCTGACGGCGAGGGGCTGGATGCATGCAACTGCTATTTTACCGGCCGGATGCCTTGCGGCAAGGTGCAAGGCACCGTGAACAGTAAGTGAAATATTACAAAAATATTCTGGAACGATTAAAATGATTTGCAAAAAACGGAAAAAGCATGTACAATAGATACTGGACTTTTAGGTGACAGAACTGTTACAATTTCAGCGTTTAAAAGGAGAAAGAGAATGAGCAAAAAACCAACTGTTTTAATGATTCTTGATGGTTATGGACTAAATGACAATACAACAGGAAATGCCGTTGCGCAGGGAAAGACCCCGGTCATGGACAAGCTGATGGCCGAGTATCCTTTTGTCAAGGGAAATGCAAGCGGCCTTGCAGTCGGGCTTCCGGACGGCCAGATGGGCAATTCCGAGGTCGGACACCTGAATATGGGCGCGGGCAGGATTGTATATCAGGATCTGACCAAGATCACAAAGGCAATCCAGGACGGAGACTTTTTCGAGAACAAGGCTCTTCTGGCTGCCTGCGAAAATGTTAAGGCACATGACTCCGCACTGCATATGTTCGGGCTGGTATCCGACGGAGGCGTGCACAGCCACAACGAACACATTTACGGACTGTTGGAACTGGCAAAAAGGCAGGGCATCCAGAAGGTATATGTACACTGCTTCCTGGACGGACGTGATACGCCTCCGGCATCCGGCAAGGAATATGTAGAACAGTTGGAAGAAAAGATGAAGGAAATCGGTGTTGGCCAGGTTGCAAGCGTGATGGGACGTTATTACGCTATGGACCGGGACAACCGCTGGGAGCGTGTGGAAAAAGCTTACAACGCGCTGGTAAAAGGCATTGGCGAGAACGCGGAGTCCGGACCGGCAGGGATTCAGGCATCCTACGACGCGGACGCGACAGATGAATTTGTGCTTCCTACCGTTGTGATGAAGAACGGCGCTCCGGTGGCTACGATCCAGGATCATGACTCCATCATCTTTTACAATTTCCGCCCTGATCGTGCGAGAGAAATCACAAGGACCTTCTGCGATGACAATTTCGGCGGCTTTGACAGAGGCCCGCGTATCAAGACGACCTACGTATGCTTTACGGAATACGATGTAACGATCGAGAACAAGCTGGTTGCTTTTGCAAAGGAAGAGATCACCAATACGTTTGGACAGTTCCTTGCAAAGAACGGCCTGAAGCAGGCACGTATCGCAGAGACAGAAAAGTACGCTCATGTAACCTTCTTTTTCAACGGCGGCGTGGAAGAGCCCAATGAAGGCGAGGATCGGATCCTTGTAAAATCTCCGAAGGTTGCGACCTATGACCTGAAGCCGGAGATGAGTGCATTTGAGGTATGCGGCAAACTGGTGGATGCTGTCAAGTCCGGAAAATATGACGTGATCATCATCAATTTTGCCAATCCGGATATGGTGGGACATACCGGTGTGGAAGCAGCGGCGATCCAGGCCATCGAGGCGGTGGACGAATGCGTGGGCAGAGCGGTGGACGCAGTGAAGGAAGTAGGCGGACAGATGTTTATCTGTGCGGATCACGGCAATGCGGAGCAGCTGATCGACGAGGAAAATGGAGAACCCTTTACCGCACATACGACCAACCCAGTTCCTTTTATCTTGGTCAATGCAGACCCGGCTTATAAGCTCCGGGAGGGAGGATGCCTGGCGGATATCGCTCCGACTCTGATCGAGCTGATGGGACTGGAACAGCCG
>Ga0137307_101400_pt1 | contig 21675 bp, 22 predicted proteins | sample NAcewD2O_March_2_FD_97180 | JGI IMG/M metagenome (GOLD analysis project Ga0137307, IMG submission 97180) | Mouse cecal microbial communities from Vienna, Austria - N-Acetylglucosamine amended D2O_March | ecosystem: Host-associated > Mammals > Digestive system > Large intestine > Cecum | place... | reverse complement strand
GAACGTCGGGTATGCGGCTCCAGCCATCGCGGGTCAGCGCATCCAGTGTGGGTCGGTGCAAATCATTTATTTTTACATCAAAGAATTCTTCTATTTCCGCAATAGAGCCGAATATTTTATATTCACCGTCGCGCTGCCAAATCGGCAGTGGTGTCCCCCAAAAGCGGTTGCGTGAAATTGCCCATGGGCGTGCGTTTTCAATCCATGCACGAAAGCGTTCGCCAGCCGAAGTCCAATGAACACGCGAATTATTAGCCAGCAGTTTTTCCTTTATTTTTGGAACGTCGATATACCATGAATCTGTGGCGCGCTGTATCAGCTTTTCCTTTGAGCGGTCACCATAGGGGTAGCTGTGCTTGTATTGTTCTTTTTTCACAACATGGCCGCGTGATTTTAGTAAATCCATTATTTTTGCGTTTGCCACAAAAATATTTTCACCGGCGAAATCGCGAACTGTTTCATCAAAGTTTCCATAATTATCGACATTTAAAATCACCGGGAACTTCGGGTCCAGTGCCTTGGCCGCCCAAAAGTCTTCGGCACCGTATGCAGGTGCAATGTGCACAATACCGGTACCGTCGGAATCGGATACGTATTCGGCCGGTATTACCTGGTACAATAAATCGGATGTCGTGGCATAATAATCAAAGAGCGGCGTGTACTTTTTTCCAACCAGCTCGGCGCCCATAACCTCGCCTATCTTTTCCGCATTTGCCAGTTGTTTTTCGTATGCTTTTAGTCTGGACTCGGCGATAATATAAATGGCGCCGTCGCTGTCGCGCATGCGTACATATTTCATTTCCGGATTTACCGCCAGGCAGGAATTCGCTGGCAGTGTCCATGGCGTTGTTGTCCATGCCATTACCCTGTCACCTGTTTCCAGTTCAAACCACACGGTAAGCGCATCGTCAATTACATCGCGATAATCCTGGGATGCCTCAGAGTTGGAAACAATAGTTCCGTTTACCCAATCGAACCAGTTTACGGAATAATCTTTATACAGCAGCCCCTTATCATGCAGTGATTTCAATGTCCACAGCATGGATTCCATATAGTTTTTATCCATGGTTTTGTAACCATAGCCCGCACCCACATCGACCCAGCGACCAATGCGCTCAATAAACTTTTCCCATTCCTGGGTATATGTCATAACATCCGTGCGGCACATATCGCAAAAAGCGGCCAAACCGTCTGTTGCGACGATATCTTTTGCCTGGCGCTTTTGCTTTTTTTCAACACTGTTTTCCGCCGGCAGACCGTGGCAATCCCACCCCAGTTCGCGTCGAACAAAACGCCCCTTCATTGTCTGATAGCGGCATACCATATCCTTTACGGCCGATACGCCCAAATGCCCCCAATGCGGCAAACCATTTCCAAAGGGTGGTCCGTCAAAAAACGAGAATGGGTGGCCTTGCTTTGTCTTTTTCAGCGTTTTATGAAACGTATCATTTGTGCGCCAAAAGCTGAGTATTTCCTGCTCTATTGCGGGAAAGTCTGCACGTGGTTCGGTCTTTGGGTATGCCATTTGTCTTTGCCTTTTGTTTGTTTAAATAAAAACGGGCGCCAGTATGCGCCCGGACAACGTGCCAAAGCGCGGTGCCGAATTATTTAATAATGATTATAGCATTGTACATCATTTTTAATCCTGGTGCCGGTGATAGGACTTGAACCTACGACCCCCTCATTACGAAGGAATACACGCGCCAGTCTAAACCGACTACTGTCCAACAGTTTGCAATACTTTATAATAAAATGCAACAAGAAATCAGCCATTTTTGGAATTTTTGCATACGGGAGCATGTTTTGAAAAGTTTTGCATGTTGTGGACAATTTATTATTTTTTTGGCCCTATTTTGGACCAAAAAATCCTTTGAAAAAGCATTCTTTTTCGTGTGGCGCTGCAATTAAATGCCGGGTCCATTACAGGGACAAAACATTTTTATGCGGGTGGGGGATGGGTGGCACACTTGCACAATTAAATCGGGTAAAGGCGGAATAAAAAAATCCGCAAATGGGCTTGAAATTCGTTTTTTATTAGGATATAGTGCACGCATGTGCCGGCCTAGCTCAGCTGGTAGAGCACTTCATTCGTAATGAAGGGGTCGCAAGTTCAAGTCTTGTGGCCGGCACCATTTAAAGATTGATTTTTTGTGCATTTTATGGTATAATTTCACTCGAAGAGAGAAGATATAATTAAACCCCTAAGGTGTAAAAATGTGCGACGTATTTAAAGTTGCAAAGAAAATTTGTGAAAGCCAAAATTGGAAAGTAACGAATTTGCGCTTGCAAAAAATTTTATATATTGCGCAGGTATTGTCTCTTGGTCTTCGGGACGGTAAGCATTTATTTAATGCTGAAATACAGGCGTGGAAATATGGTCCTGTTGTTCCTGAGGTGTATCGTAGATTTAAATTTTTCGGTTCAGAATATATTCCAGCATTTGCTTTTAGTGAAGATTCGGCGTCGTGCAGTGACGACGAATGTGCTTTCATTGATGCTGTTGCAAACATGACAAAATCTCTTAAAGATTGGGAATTAGTAGGTTTAACACATAGACCTGGTTCTGCATGGGATAAAGTTTTTTCAGAAAGTAAGAGGGATTCAGTTATAAGCGAATCTGATATGCGCAAAGAGTTTGATGACCTTTGGAGTAAGTAAAATGTCTGGAAAAAATTATTCCATTGATTTGCAGGCCATTCTTGAGCGTGAAGTAAAAACTATAACGGATAAAAAGCAGGAATATAAGTCCAAATTATCTCAAGAAGAATACGAAGCAAGTAAGCGCGGCTTAGAATATAGAATTTTGGACGAAAATAGAAAAACTCGAAACATTATATCGTGGATATTGGTAGGAATTTCTATTGGATGGCTTATTTTTACAGGAGTTGTTTTTATTCTTATTGGTTCATGTGTTCTAGATTTTTCCGACGGAGGTCAAATAACGTTTGTTGCTGGCTCGTTGGTTGAAGTTTTCGCATTGTGGAAAATATCTTTGCAGTATTTCTATAAAAATTAAACTCATAAAAGGATAAAGACCGCACGCCTACGGTCTTTTTCTTTAATACATGCCGCCAGAATAAATCAACGAAGCTGTATCAGAAATCCAAACACCTATAAGGATTCCTATTATTGCAAATGCTAGGACTATAAGCGTACGAAGAATATGCAGAATCTGTTTCGCGTTTATATCGTCTGTTTTAATTGGTTCCTGTTTTATTTGCTTTTCCATATTTTTTTGCATTCGTTTGCCTCTTTTTTATATTCTTGTTCAAAAGTTTCAAATGTGCGGGGAATTATAAAATCGTCGCGTGTACTTAAACGTGTGCAGGCACAGTCTACTAATTCTTTATTAGAACTGCGTTTATAAAAACCTGGATTATACATCCCTATTCCTGCAATATCATAGGCGGACACTCCTACCATTCTCATTTGTTCAGCCATACTGTAATATGTTTCTGTGAATATTTGTTTACATGTTGAAAGAAAGTACTTGCGCTGGGAATAATTCATTTTGATTGGTTCAGAACGACATGTTTGCCATTCTTCCGAATATTGTTCAAAACGCTTTTCTTTGTTTTTGGGTTTTATATCTTCGCGTTGCGACCATTTTTCACAAGCGCAAGAAATAACTATGTCATCCAACACGTTCTTTTTTCTGTCTTGCAACTCTTGTATACAGGTTTCGTAAAATTGCTGACGCTGCTGTTCTGTATATTCACATCCGCCCAACATAATTACACACAAACATAATAGGCTAAATTTTTTCATTTTTGTCCTTTTCGTGTTTATTTAAAATTGGTTCCATTTCTTTTTTGGCTTGCTTTATGATATCGGCATCACATATGCATTTCATATCTATATTTTGACGCCATATAAATCCGCCTGCATAATTTCGTGCTTCAATAATACGTTCGTTTTCTGCTTTGTTCCATTCTTCGGTATAATATGAAATAGCAGCATCGCAATTATGTTCTCCATATGTTGCGACTACTTTTTCTCCTGTTCCTTCGTTTGTACGAATTGTCCAGCCTCCTTCAATAGGTTTATAACCAACTGGTGGAATACTTGCCCATACTTGATATGCAATGGCGCATTCATTTTCTCCTGGCAATATTTCATACCAGTTTGGGTCAGGCGTTGAAACGGCTTCAACGCAAGCGGCTAATAAAATCCCGTTAATACATAACAGTAAATATTTCTTCATGTTTTAAACCTTTATTTTAAAATTTAATTGGTTTTACACCAGCACAGGAAAGACCATGTGCCGCAACGCGACGTGGAAACATTCGGCATTCGCACCGTACGCGTGCACCTAAAATAGTCGGTCCCATCCATGGATGTTGGCGGCCATTCACTATGTAGGACGCTATTTCTTCGGTAAAGGCTTTTTCGGAATCTATAAGGTCAGCACGCAGGCAACGACACCATTGCTGGTCTTCGCCGCTTTTAGTGCAGTTATTATAAATAATATTCGCCGCCTTAGTACGAATGTCTGTTTGTTCGCATGCGCACAACGCTAAAACAAACGCCGACAAAATAAATAAGTTTTTCATATATGTTCCTTACTCTTATGTAAACAAAAAAACCACCGGCATAGCGGGTGGTTGGAGGTTCAGAACTATAATGTATTGAAAATAGCGGGCTTATTCTATATATTCGCCACCCTCCAACCCAAATGGGCTGAGGGTGTTTAATGTCCCCGCGGACACAATACATTAAAGGGTTCTGACGCCCAACACGGCAACCGTCATGTCAAGTGTATTCTACACTAAAAATCCTAAAAATCAAAAACAAATACCACAGGGGGGGGATTGAAAAGGGTATGGTGTTAATGTAAATAGGTTGAGTGGTTTATTTAAGTGGGTGGGATAGTGGATGGGGTGAATGGGTGGGGTATATAAAGGGGGGGGATTAGCCCCCCTTGTTGGGCGTTAAGTATTTTCTACCTCCTCCAAACTTTCAACCCAGTCAATGGTGTCTTTGTCTATGCCGGCTCGGCGCAGTTCTTCAACAACAGCCCCCTTGGGCGAATCAATTGAGCAAGTGTGCCGGACGGGCTTTTCCGGTTCTGTTTGCGCTGGTGTGTCTTCGGGCAAATACCGGCTGAACGCATCTAGAAAGTCTTTGCGTTCATAACACCGATTGCGGTCAAATTTGTTTCGCAACTGCACAGATAAAATATTAAAGAACCTCAGCTGTCGTGCCAATGAATGAACACTAAGCCCACGCCCATATCCAAAGTCGGACCATGGGGACTCTTCAAGTTCGTTTAATTTATTTACCAGCCATGTAGAAACAAATGTCTGTTGGTTGGGTTGTTCGTCAAATATGCTTTTAATATCGGCCAGCAGTTGAAGGCGCATTGAACTGTCATCCTCATTCGGTTGGGTTTTGTTTAGTGCCTTGGCGGCTTTGTTTATTTGTTCCAGCCACTCCGGTGATATCGTTTCGGCTATTGCAAATAAAGGTTCCCATATGTCCGTCGCCCGGTCGCCCATATAAAGCGGCATATTCGGCCGTGCCGCGCTTAATTGTTCCGCGTGGTCAGACGCCCAGCGCAAACATTTACGTTGAATATCTGGCGTTATTTCGCGAATTTCGCGCTTTCGCATGCGTTCTATTTTGTCTGCGTGTGTTTTACGTTCTATGACAACATTTACGGACCGCTCCTGTATGGTTTTGTGCATGCCACCTATTCCGGCAATAGCGCAAGCACCATAACATGGGAAAAGCGAAACAACCTGTTTCTTGTTCACGACCTCCACACGCGAAACTTTCCCGCCCTGTTCATAGCCCGCGTTTATTATTCCGCGCAGCTCTTCATTGCCGCGCAGAAACGTGTCCGCCTCGTCAATAAGCAGGGTCGGCTTATATTCCGCAATTATGCGAAACATTGCCGCGGCTGTTATGCTGGAAAGCATTAAGGGCCGATATGATAGCATACAGATAAGGTCCATCAGTGTGCTTTTACCACACCCAGGCATGGGCGACAATATAGCCAGGCGGGGCGTTATTTCAAAACAGCCCAACGCATATGTGTGCATAACCCACAGGGTCACGGACGCACTTGCACCATTTGGCAGGTATAAATAACGGTCAAATAAGGCCTTTATTTCATCCGCCAGCTCCGCACCATTCACAGGTTCGGGCCATGGTTCCAGCGGTGGAAACATTTCCGCTGGACAGTGGTTGTTTTTATGGTTATTATTAACATTGAAATCATTGGTTAAAGTCGTGGCGCTTGTCGCGGCTTTTTCATTTAACATTTTTGACTCCTATTGTTTTCGGATTCACTTCAATCCACTTCGCAAAATTTTCTTCATTAATGAGGATTTTTCCACCAACCCGGTGTATTACGTTGTGTTCTTCCATGCCGTTAAAACGGGCATAGAAAATCAGATTACGCAATGCGCTTTCGGTGAAAACCGTTTGCGATTCCGCAATCTGTTTTACTGTTTTATACTTATTTAACATTTTTCTTTTCTCCTGATTTTTTATTACCAGCTAGCTCAGCTGTTGAAAATAGCGGCATACTTTTGAAGGTAGCCGCTGGTAATATAATTTGTTTAAAGGGGAAAAGGTTCCTTTTAGCCGATGTCAAAATATTTGCGTAAAAGCGCAGAAATCTCGTCTTTTTTTGATTTGTTTTTAAACGTTGGCGAATCGGGGAATTCGTTTTTAAGGCGTTTCATGTATTCACGAGCGACCTTATCACCTAAGCGGTAATCTGAACGCAACATATAATAAGCAGATTGCCAGCTTTTGCAGTATATAAAAAGTTCACCGTGCTGAAATTCGTTACGAACATCTTCATAAAGTTTTTCATAATCTGTTTTGCTGTGGCTTAATGCGCCGCTTGCTTTCTGAGATTGGCGGATGGTTGTTTCTTTGGTAATAAGGCGAAGTATCTGCTGAATTTGAACTTTGGTGGGGCCGTGCAGGTTGGAATAGAAAGTTTTAACAAGGTAAAAAATTAAAGCCGCATATAATTGTTCGGGGTATGCGCCGTATGTTTCAAAAAATGCCCCGCGCAGGTATGTTTTTGTTCGCTTTGGTATCCAGTCGTTCCTGTCCCAAAAAAGGTCGCCCAAATACAGTTTTCGCGCAATATAGACCTTGCCATTATAGAACATGCGCCCTAGGTGCGAGGCGGTTTTGTCCTCTGCTGTGCGTTGGTTTTCTAAAAAATTCTTGCCAGCGCTTTGTTCCTTGTAAAATGTTTGGATTGCCTTGGAAAGGTAAAGGAATAAGGTTATGTCGTTTATGTTCGGTTCATCGTCCGGGATTTTGCTGTTTATTATTTCTGCGCTGGTTTTTAGCAGTTGGTTTATATGTGCGATTTCTGCGGCGCTTATTTTGTGGAAATCAGTTTTATTAAAAAGCGTTTTGTATGCGGTTTCCAGTGCGCCGTTAAAAAGTTCGTACACGGCGGTATTATAACCGCGAAATGTTAGGCTTTTGAAAAACAGCGCATTTATTCGTTTTATGTTCATTTTGTTTCACCCAAATATTTTTTTGTTCATGTTTGCGACCACGCTGGCCTTATGTTGGTCCGATATGTGCGCATACCGGCGCGACATGCGCGGGTCTTTGTGGCCCAGCACGTCGGCAATTTCCCCCAAGCTTGCGCCGTTCATAATAAGATAACTGGCGCATGTATGGCGCAGGTCGTGAAACCGGAAATTTTCCAGCTTTGCCCGCTGTTTGGCATGTTCCCAGCCGCTACGAATATCAAACGGACCACTGTGGTCTTCGTTTGGAAATACCCACGTTTCACACCGGCGTTTTTTATGCAATTCGCGCATTATTTCCAGCGCAAGGCCGGTTAATGGAATTCCCCGGCGGTCCTTGTTCTTTGTTTTGTTTAAGTTAGCCCAGCCTGCTTTTAAGTCTATGTCTTGCCACTTTAAGCCCATGATTTCCCCGCGCCGTGCGCCGGTTGAAATTCCCAGAATAACAACAGGGTATAAATAGGGGCTTTTCGCTTTCTTTACCTCTGCCAGCAGGCGTTCGCGTTCTTCATCCGAAAGCCAGCGCACACGCCCATTTGGTTCGGGACGACGCGAAACGTTAAAGGCCGGGTTTGACTTAATCCACCCCAGTTCTTTTACGCCAAACGTTAATGCGGGGCTTAATACACCCAGATAACGGTTTAATGTGGCGGCGCTTTTCGTGCGCCCGCCGGGCGTTTTTATTTTTTCTATTTCATTCATTGCCCATAAAATTCGTTCCGGTGTTATAGCGGCAAGGTTATAACTGCCGATAAGGTCGCGCCATACGTTCAGCTGTTTTTTATTTGTTTCCTGTGGCGTGTCATAATGGTTCAGTTTGTCCGCTATATAGCGGTCAATAAGCTCGGCCAGCGTGCGCCGCTGTGCCTGCATGGTTGGCATAAAAACGTCTTCTTTTATTTCCAGTTCCATTTTACGCGCCCAGTCTTTGGCTAATGTTTTACTGGGGAATGTTTTTGTTATTACCGGCGCACCAGTCACGCGCACCCGCGCCCTATATACTGTTTCGCCGCGACTTTTTCTTGTTTCTATTGAGGCCATGTTGTACACCCTATTTTGTTGTTTAAGTGATACAAGCCAGCTTTGAAACAGGGCACCACGGTTCCGCAAACAAGAGCTTGTTCGGCGTGAACGCCTTGCGTTTCGTGGATTTTTTATTTGTTTCCCCTGTTTCAGGGCCAAAATAGGGCCATTTTATTTCTAAAAACGCGTGCGGTCGGGTTTTTGGTGCATGTTATGAATAATTGCATTTTGCCCCATACGCTTGCATTTTTTGGACCTATTCTGGACCAAGGCTGGGTGCCTACCTTCAAAAAGTCGCTAAAATCAAAACATTATTTTGTTGCGAGCAATTCATTACGAATGAGATGCTCTACCAGCTGAGCTACACCGGCAACGCATGGCATGTTAATATATATTTTCCCGTATTTCCACAATAAAATAATATCAAATACCAAAACAAAAGGGGGCGATTACGACCGCTCTGGGATTTGTATCATCTGGCATGCGGCGTTGGGTTTTGTTTATTATTTACCCTGTAACAGGGGGTGATTATGTATGACATGGTGTTCAATTATGGTATGATTACTATAAAACTGGCGATTGCAATTACAACGGCGTTTGTCTTTCTAAAGATATTTAATATGAACGCCCAACTCAAACAGATGACCCCGCTGGATATCGTGTTGAACTTTCTGCTCAGTGCCATATTGTCCAACTTTATTCTGGACCGGGATATCAGTTTAACAGACTTTTTCTTTGTGGTGCTGATATTCGGCATTTTGCTGTATGCTGTGAACTGGTTTTCGTTTCGTACTGACATGGGGCGGCGTATATTTATCGGTTCGCCCAAAATTATTATCCAAGACGGCAAGTTTAACCTGGAACTGATGCGCCGGCTAAAGCTGAATGTGCGCGATATGGCGGCTGTAATGCGGCGGCAAAAAATTCGCTCGCTCAAAGATATTGAAATGGCTCAGATTGAAACAAACGGCGACCTTACAATTGTAAAAAAGGGCTCGCCCGAATATTCTGTTATTCTTATCGATAATGGTGTCATTGACGCGGCCGCATTACAGAAAATAAACAAGGATGAAAAATGGCTGCGTCGTCGTCTAAAGGCAATGGGCATTAACGACCCCGAAGAAATCTTTATAGCCCAATGGTACGATAATCGTATCCAGATAATAAAAAAGGACTAGCCGCGTAATCGTCGCAATACAACTACTATCCCGGCCGGTGTCATTCCGGGAATGCGTGACAATGCGGCAATATTTTCAGGGCGTGTCGCGCTTAGTTTTTCAATTAACTCGTTTGTCAGTCCGGGCAGCCCCCGGTAGTCGAAATCACCGGGGATTTTTAGTCCCATATCACGACGAACGCCTTCTATCTCGCGCTGGGCGCGTGCAATATATCCGGCATAAAAGCGGTCATTTTCATCGGCGCCCGCATCGCGCAGCGCACGCTTTTGCGCCAGCTGGGTAGAGGATATAAGGCCAAGCCTTTCCCCCATATCGCCCAGGCGCCGCACCGCATTATCCGCCCGCAGGTGCAGTCTATATTCCGCCCGTGATGAAAACATGCGATACGGTTCATCCACACCCAGGGTTGTTATGTCGTCAATTAAGACACCAATCATAGAATTGGTTCTATCCAGTTCCAGCGGCGCAATATCCAACGCGTGCGCGGCGGCGTTTGCGCCGGCGACGATGCCCTGGGCGGCGGCCTCTTCATAGCCTGATGTTCCGTTTACCTGGCCCGCAAAGAACAGGCCCAGAATATCTTTGGATTCAAGTGTCGCGCGCAGTTTGCGCGCATCAATTGCATCATATTCTATTGCATATCCGTATCTTGCAATGCGTACGTTTTCCAACCCCGGGATTGTTCTAATCCATTTGTCCTGAATGTCGCAGCCAAAGCTGGTTGAAATCCCATTGGGATAAATCAAATCACTGTCCAGACCTTCGGGTTCCAAAAACACATGATGCGATGAATGTGTGGTAAATCGCATTACCTTGTCTTCCAGACTGGGGCAGTATCGCGGGCCGGTGCCTTCTATGTCACCGTTATACATGGGTGCATGCGCGATGTTTTCACGTATTATCTGGTGTGTTGTTTCATTCGTATGTGTTATAAAGCATTGCGCATCAAAATCGTTGGCGGCGCATGGCGCGGAAAACCACTCGTGTGGTTTGTCTGCCGGCTGGGGCTCGCATACGGAAAAGTCTATGCTGTCGCGATATAGGCGCGCCGGCGTTCCCGTCTTAAGACGCATTAACTCAAAACCCGCCGCCCGCAGCGTATCGGATATATGCATGTCGGGTGCCTGGTATTGGCCATTATCCATCAGGCGCCCCGACGGAATTTTTTCCGCACCCCTGGTTACCAGGCCGCGCAGAAAAGTTCCCGCCGTTATAATAATTGATTTAGCCCTGTATTTATTGTTTACGATTTTTTCGTAAACATCGAAGTCTGTTACCGTTTCGAATATAATCGTTAAATTTGGTGTGTGGTTTAATATATCCATAACCGCGTTATGATACAAATCACGGTCAATCTGGGCGCGCAGTGCACGTGTCGCCGCACCATGCGACGCATTCAGCATACGGAAATGAATTCCCGCGGCGTCGGCCGCGCGTCCCATTACGCCGCCCAATGCGTCTATTTCCGCAACCATTTGGGATTTGCCAGGCCCCCCTATGCTGGGGTTACATGACATTGCGCCAATATCACTTTCGCGCATTGTAAGCAGCAGCGTCTTTGCACCGCGTCGCGCTGCCACCGCTGCTGCTTCGGTGCCGGCATGTCCCCCACCAATAACGATTACATCGAAATTATTCATTAAAAGCGCCCCATACCGCCGTTAACATTTATTGTCTGGCCGTTGATATAGGAGGCCTCTTCGCTTGCCAGGAATACGCACGCCGCGGCGATGTCATCGGGTTCGCCAAAGCGTCCGGCCGGAATTTGCGCCAGATATGCCTTTTTCAGTTCATCTGACAATACGTCTGTCATCGGTGTTTTGATAAATCCAGGCGCCACACAGTTTGCGGTAATCCCACGTGATGCAACCTCGGCGGCGATTGATTTGGTCATGGCAATCATACCGCCCTTTGATGCGGCATAGTTTGCCTGGCCCGGTCCGCCGATAACACCAATAATAGACGCCATGTTGATAATGCGGCCATAGCGGTTTTTCATCATCGGCATAACACATGCCCGACATATTTTAAAGGTAGAGCGCAGATTTGTATTTATAACGTCATCAAACTGCTCGTCTGTCATACGCATCAGCAGCGTGTCTTTCGTAATACCGGCATTATTTACGACAATGTCAATTTTACCCGCCGCCTCTATCGTATTCATAACCAGTTCGACCGCCCCGCCGTCGGCTGATAAATCGGCCGGAATTTTAATGTATTCATCGCCGAATTCGGCATCCAGTTTGGCCGTATTACGTCCCGATACAACGACTGTTGCGCCGGCTTCTTTCATTTTGCGTGCGATTGCACCGCCGATTCCGCCGGTGGCACCCGTAATCAATGCAACGCGTCCATTTAAATCAAACATAACTATATCTCCATTTTCTTTGCGTTAATATCCGGACAAATACGTCCCGCCAGACCTGTTAAAACATTTCCCGGTCCTACTTCTATCATGTCCGTAATTCCCAACTCGTGCATTTTTAGCACACTTTCACGCCAGCGCACACCATGCGTCATCTGATATACCAGCGCTTCTTTTATTTCGTCCGGGTCCGTCATCGGCGCGGCCGTTTTGTTTGCAATCAGTATTGCCTTTGGCGTCTTTATCTCTACATTCGCCAGTGCATCGCGCATTGCATTGGCGGCGCTTTCCTGCATGCGGCAATGTACCGGCACCGACAGCGCCAGTGGCATTGCGCGTCTTGCGCCGGCCTCGCGTGCGGCGGTCATTACGGATTCAACCGCACCCTTTTCGCCTGATATCACCACCTGGCCCGGACAGTTGTCGTTTGCCACGTCTGCATCTGTTCCTGCGCATATCTGGCGCAGCACATCAATATCCAGACCGATAACAACCGCCGTCAGACCCGTGCCCGCGGGGGCGGCCGCCTGCATTGCGTCGCCGCGTGCCCGCAGCAGGCGCGCCGCATCGCCGACACTAATCGCATCTGCCGCGCACAGCGCCGTATATTCCCCCAGCGAGTGCCCCGCAACATATTCCGGCAGTGCCGCATTCGCCGCGCGCAGCATTGCAATAGATGTCGCCATAATCGCGGGCTGTACATTGCGTGTCAGGGTTAAATCCTCCATCGGGCCGTTAAATATCAACTCCGACAGCTTTTCCCCCAGTGCCGCATCAACTTCGTCAAACACCGCGCGTGCAGCGGCGTTTGTTTCATATAATTCGCGCCCCATGCCGACGCTTTGCGATCCCTGGCCGGGGAATACAAATATAGATGACATATTTTCTCCTCTAAGATAAATTAAATCACGGATAAATTATACTTTGCGAATGGAGAATTCGCAACCGCAATAATTCTGGCGGTAAAAATCAGATGCACGCCCTATTTGCTGACGCAGCCCCTCGTCCCATTTTATGGGGACATAACAAACACCGTTCTTGCATGTGGCCGTACCCGCGTTATCAACCTGGGTCTGGTCCTTGTGCCGCGACACCCCCAGCACCGATGCCACCGCATCATATCCGTTTTCGCGTGCCCACGCCGCGGCGCGTGCGAAACGAAATTCAAAGCATGCGCTGCAACGCGCGCCGCGTTCGGGCGCCGTCTCCAGCCCGCGGACGGCGGCCCGCCATGCATCGTGGTCGTATTCCAGCGTCGCATGCCCCACCCCCAACATGTCGCAATAACGGATTTGTTCCGCCATGCGTTTTTGGTATTCTTCAAATGGGTATATATTTGGATTGAAAAACAGCACGATAAAATCATCGACATCTGGGATTTGCCCGTCTGCCAACTGTTTTATCGCACCCGCACTGCATGGCGCACAGCAAGATAATAGAACCAGGCGCATGTTTATTTATACTCCGCGCCGATTTGCGTATCTGCGGGCAATTCTATAATTTTTTCCGCCGTCTCGCCCCGCCCCAGTTCAGCATCGCTGCACATCATGCCAAAGCTTTCTGTGCCGGCGACCGTGCGCTGTGAAATAGGTTTCTTTTGACCCGGCAGCTTGCAACCAACCGGCGCCAGAACAGATACCAGCCCCGCGCGCGCATTGGGCGCCGCGCATACAATTTGCAGCGCGTTGTTTACCCCGTCGTCAACGGTTAAAATCTGCAGGCCGTCACGCGTCGGGTGGGCTGCGGCCGCCACAATTTTTGCAACAACCGGGCGTGGCGTGTCGTCTTTTTTTGGGGCAAAGCGCTGGGTTAATTCCGCCACGCGTGCATTATCAATACGCTCGAACAGGTTTTCTGGAACGGTGAAGCCTTCGCCATCGGCAATGCGATGCTCAAACGCGCCGGGCCAGGTCAGGTCATGCGCCGTCGCAAATACATCGCGGATTTTTTCCGCCGCCGTTGGTATAAAGGGTGCCGATACGCGCGAATACAGGTCTATTAACTGGAAACAGTTGTTCAACACCGCACCGGCCGCGGCCACGTCGCCGTTTTTAACCAGTGCCCATGGCGCCTTTATCGTCATGTATTCGTTTCCGATGGCATACAACCCGCGCAGTGCGACAATTGCCGCGCGAAACTCGCATGCCGCCAGCGCCTTGGTTAATTCGTCGATTTTTTCATCGACCGACGCGGCCAGTTGTGCATCCCATGCGCCGGCGGCCGGTATGGTTAGACCAAAGTTCTTCTCGGTCAGTTTTGTTGCACGCGATACAAAGTTCCCCAGCATGCCGTTCAAATCCTTGTTTACGATATCGGCAAAGCGTTCGATTGTAAAATCTGTGTCGTCTGTTTCGGGGGCTGACGCCATCAAGGCATATCGCCACGCATCGCTTGGTGCGACATCAATCGCCGCATCCAGGAATATGCCGCGCTGTTCTGATTTCGAGAATTTACCACCTTCGAAATTTAAAAAGTTCATGGATTTAAGCATATCGACTGTTTTCCAGCCATCATCAACGGCCAACTGCTGTTCCGGGAAAAATACAGCGTGGAATTTTACGTTATCCTTGCCCATAAACTGTGCATAGTGCGTATTTGGGTTTTTCCACCATGATGCCCAGTCGGGGGTTGCCGCCTGGGAAATAGATACATATCCCCATGGCGCGTCAAACCATACATAGAAAACCTTGTCTTCAAAGCCGGGCTTGTTTACCGAAATACCCCACGGTAAATCGCGTGTAATAGATGTATCGAACAGTTCATCATTGGCCCAGCCCATTGCAATTGCGCCGGCGGTCTTTGACCATTTTGGCGCGGCGGTCTTTAACCATTCGTGCCATGCGTCTTGGACGCGGGATGCCAAAAAGAACAGGTTTTTTGTCGGGCGCATTTCAATTTTGTCCGACCCTGAAATGGTAGAACTCGGATTGAGCAATTCTGTTGCCTCATAAGTTGCGCTGCATTTATCACACTGGTCGCCGCGGGCCTTTTCATAACCGCACTTTGGGCATGTTCCAACCAACTGGCGGTCGGCCAGGAACATGTTGTCATCAACTGAAAACGGTTGAATTGTTTCGCGCTCTTCGATTAAGCCCCGCGCATCCAGACGTGTAAATAAATCGTGAATTAGTTTTTCTTGTAAATCGGTATGCGTGCGACCATATAGGTCAAATGACAGATTAAAATCACGCACCGCGCGCAGATGCTTTTCATAATATTTGTTGTTGTATTCAATGACGGGCACGCCCTCTTTTGCGGCGCCGACAACAGCCGCAGTACCGTGTTCATCCGCGCCACAGATATACAAAACATCATTCCCGCGCGCCCGGCAGAATCGCGCATACACATCACTGGGCAGCCAGCATCCAACCAAGTGCCCCAAATGCAGTTCGCCATTTACATACGGCAATGCGGACGTAATTAAAACTTTTTTATTGTCTGCCATTTTCTACCCCCGGTTTTATATAAAAACAGACGCCGCTGGGCGTCACGTTTTTTTATCTGGTGGGTGGTATTGGACTCGAACCAACGACCTTTACGATGTCAACGTAACGCTCTAACCAACTGAGCTAACCACCCGCACGCCCGATTATAGCAAAGAAAAATAGGATTGCAATATTAAATTACCTTCGCCGCGGGCTAAGAAAAAAAGCCGGTGTTTACCGGCCTTTTTTTATTTCTTTTCAGCGTTGTTTTTCAGCCAGCCTTCCAGCCAGTGGTTATCAAACGCCAATGTTTTTACATCCTTGTTATTAAGCAGTTTTTGCTGCAACGGGATTGTTGTCTTGACGCCTTCGATAACGAATTCATCCAACGCACGCTGGGCGCGCATAATGCATGCCGGCCGTGATTGGGCATGAACAATTAGCTTTGCTATCATTGAATCATACGTTGGCGGAATTGTATATCCGGTGTAAACCGCGCTGTCCACGCGCACGCCCAACCCCCCCGACGGCGCATACAGGGATATTTTACCCGGGTTTGGTGTAAAGTTTTCCGGGTCCTCGGCATTGATGCGGAATTCAATAGCATGTCCGTGCGGAACAACATTAGACTGGGTATATCCCAGCTTTTCGCCCGCCGCCACGCGAATCTGTTCACGGACCAGGTCGACACCATATACCATTTCTGTTACCGGATGCTCCACCTGCAGGCGTGTGTTCATTTCCAGAAAATAGAACTTGCCGTCTTCGAACATGAATTCAAAAGTGCCCGCATTGGTATAGCCCATTTTTTTCGCGGCTGTTTTACATACTTCTATCATGTCATCGCGCTGCTTTTGTGTCAGTGCGGCCGCCGGACATTCTTCCATTACCTTTTGGTTTTTTCGCTGCAGCGAGCAGTCGCGTTCACCGAAAATCACAACATTGCCATGCTTGTCGCCCAGCACCTGAAATTCAATATGGCGCGGATGCAGCAGCAGCTTTTCCATATACAGTGTGTCATCGCCAAAGCCCGACTTTGCCTCCTGCTTGGTAATCTGAAACGCTTCCGCCATTTCGGCTGCGCTGTGTACGGGGCGCATTCCGCGTCCACCACCACCCGCCGATGCCTTTAGCATTACCGGATAGCCTATTTTTTCCGCCGCCTCCAGCGCTGCCTCCAGTGTTTCGACGGCACCGTCACTGCCCGGCACAACCGGTAGGCCGCATTCAATCGCGGTACGCTTTGCGTTTACTTTGTCGCCCATGCGTTCAATCATGTCGGCGTCCGGGCCAATCCATATCAGGCCATGGTTTGCCACCTTGCGCGCGAAATCAGCGCGTTCGGACAAAAAGCCATAGCCCGGGTGAATTGCATCCGCATTGGTTAACAGAGCCGCTGTTAAAATCGCAGATTCATTCAGATATGAATCACGCGAAGGCCCCGGCCCGATGCAAACGGATTCATCGGCCAACTGCACATGCATGGCGTTTTTATCAACCGTGGAATACACGGCAACCGTGCGAATGCCCATATCGCGGCATGCACGAATTATTCGCAGGGCAATTTCCCCGCGGTTTGCGATTAAAACTTTTTTTATCTGTGACATGGCTTTATTCGATTACAATCAGGGGTTGGTCGAATTCAACGGCCTGGCCGTCGGAAACCAGAATTTCTTTTACGATACCGTCTTTGTCGGACTTAATCGGGTTAAAGGTTTTCATTGCTTCGACCAATGCAACAGTATCACCGGCCTTTATCGATGCACCCACAGATGTAAAGGGTTTTGCGCCCGGCTCCGGTGCCAAATATGCAACGCCAACCATCGGGGATTTCAAAGCATATCCGGAAATTGTTTTCTGGGTCGGTTCGCTGTTTGTTTGTTTTGCATCTGTTGCAACCGGAAAGCTGGGCATTGCGACCGCCGCGGCCGGCTGCTGCTTTGATAAATGAATATGTTTGCGATATACACCGAACAAGAACTGACGTTCCAAATCCAGCTCTGTGATTCCCATGTCATCCATAATTTTAGACATGTTTTCTACGTTTGCACGAAAAGACATTTTTTTATCCTTATGTTTTTTTGTATTTATCACGGGGGAATTTTACCACAAACGACAAACTTGTCAAGGCACGGGGTCATAACCGCATGCCCCGCCGGGGCGACAGCGTAAAATTCGGCGCATTCCCATTGCACCACCACGTATTATTCCGTATTTTTTTATAGCCTGGGCGGTATATTCACTGCAACTGGGGGTAAAGCGGCATGCGGCGCGTCCGCCTATAATCGGGGAAATTGCCGCCTGATATGCGCGTATAAGCCAAATGGCAATCTTAGACATTTTCGATTTTTTGACGCTTTAGGTAATGCAGCGCCTTTTTCATTGCGATGCGCCCGTCGGTGCGCGTTGCCTTTAAAATATCGCGGCGAACGATAAAGATATAATCGCGGTCGGCCCGCATCATCTTTTCATTATATGCAATCCAGTCGCGCAATAACCGCTTTGCCCGGTTGCGGTCAACGGCATGCTTAAACATACGCTTTGTCACGACCAGGCCATACTGTGGGTCATCGGGCAGGCGTGCCGCCCGCATCCGGACCAGGAACAGCGAGCTTCGCGCGGTCAAATCCGTATCCGCCATTAGAAAGTGTTGATGTCTTTTTATTGTATTTCTCATGGCGTCAATAATACCACAATATAACAAGAGTCAAATAAAAAAGCATAAAATTTACCCCTGCTCCCCCTTGCTTTTTTATATATAAGGCTTTATAGTGCAAAAAAATCATTTATTTTGGGGGCAAATATGTATAACTGGCTGATGAAGTTCTTTTCTGCCGATATGGCGATAGATTTGGGTACGGCAAACACACTTATTTATGTAAAGGGTCGCGGAATCGTTTTGAATGAGCCTTCTGTGGTGGCTGTGGCTGAAAATCGCCTGCTGGGGCGCAAGGAAATTCTGGCCGTGGGGACCGAGGCAAAGCAGATGTTTGGTCGTACGCCCGGGTCTATTACCGCGGTCCGTCCGCTGCGCGATGGTGTTATCGCTGATTTCGAAGTCGCAGAAGAGATGATTAAATACTTTATCCGCAAGGTTCATCACCGCAGTCCGCTGGCTGCGCCGCTGATTATTATTTGCGTGCCGTCATGCGCGACCCAGGTAGAGCGCCGCGCCATTCAGGAGGCTGCCGACGCCGCCGGTGCCCGCAAGGTATATATTGTGGAAGAATCAACCGCCGCGGCGATAGGTGCCGGCCTGCCTGTGGACAAGCCGGTAGGTTCCATGGTTCTTGACATTGGCGGTGGCACGACCGAGGTTGCGGTTATGTCACTGGGCGGTATTGTTTATTCAAACGCGGTGCGTACGGCGGGTGACCAAATGGATATTGATATTATCGATTTTGTACGCAAGAACAAGAATCTGCTGATTGGTGAAAACACCGCCGAAGAAATAAAAAAGAAAATCGGAACCGCAATCAGCCCCAAGGACAAGGCGAACGAACTGACTATGAAAATAAAGGGTCGCGACCTGTTGTCAGGCACGCCGCGTGAAACTGTGATTACAGAATCCCAGATTGCATCCGCCCTGGCCCAGACTGTGACGAAAATCGTTGACACTGTCCGCCAGGCCTTAGAACTAACGCCGCCGGAATTGTCGGCCGATATCGCGGATTTGGGTATCGCGATGACGGGTGGTGGTTCGCTGCTGCGCGGGTTGGATGCGGCGATACGTGCATCGACCGGCCTGCCGGTGTTCCTGGTTGATAATCCGTTGGCCTGTGTTGCGTGCGGTTCGGGCAAAATGCTAAGCAGTCTGGACAAGAGCAAGCATATCCTACAGACAATGTATTGATAATTTGGCCGGATTTCCTCCGGCCTTGTTTTTTTTGAAAAATGTTTGTAATATCGGCCAGATGATAGAAAGGCTGACCTTAACCGATTTTAGAAATCATGCGCTGGGGCGAATAGAAACCGGCTCTCGGCGCAATGTTATTATTACCGGACCCAACGGTGCCGGCAAGACCGCCATACTTGAGGCGGTATCAATACTTTCCGGTGACCGCGGCATGCGTGGGGCGCCGATGTCGGATGTTGTACGCTTTGGCGCCGGTGGTTTTTCGGCGCATGCCCTGCTATCGGATGATACGGAAGTTGCCGTTACATATACCGCCGGTGATGCCAACCGGCGTGCGCGCATTGACGGTGATGCGGCGCGTCTGCCTGATTTGTCGGCCCGCCTGCGTGTGGTATGGATAACCCCCCGCGAAGACAGACTGTTCGTAGATAGTGCCGCCGAGCGTCGTGCTTTCTTCGATAGACTGGCCGGTGCGTTTGACGGACGCCATGCCGGGCGTGTGGCACGTTTTTCTAAACTAATGTCGGAACGGGCCGCCGCACTAAAAGCCGGCGGGGATGGCCGTTGGCTGGATGCGCTTGACACCCAGATTGCCGGAATCGCGGTTGCTGTTGCGGCGGCGCGTATTCAATACGCCGGCGAGGTAAATTATTTCTTAGACAGTGCGGCCGTTTCTGTGGGCGGGTTGGTAGAATCCATGGTTATGTCGGACGGGCCCGCGGCTGAGGAAAAGTATTTGTCATATCTGCGTGAAAACCGTATGCTATCCGGTGATAAAATGATTGTTGACGGTCCGCATAAATCGGATTTCGGTGTGTTTAATAATGTACTGCAGTTGCCGGCACATTTAACCAGCACCGGCCAGCAGAAATCCGTTCTGCTGGATTTGATTTTGGCCCATGCGCGCTGCATGCATGCCAAGTCTGCCATGCGGCCCATAATATTGCTGGACGAGGCGGCCGCCCATCTGGATGCATCGGCGCGTGCACGGTTGTTTTTGGCGCTTGGGGCGGCCGATGCCCAGGTTTGGGCGACCGGCCTGGACAGGGATGTATTTGCAGATGTTCCCGATGCCGCATTTGTTGCTTGCGCGGGTGGCGCGATAAATAATATACTTTGAGTCATAGGAAAAGGATATGAGTAAGATAGATTATCAAACACTGTTGGACAATGCGCTGAAAACCGTTGTAAAAGATGCGCTGATTCATGCACAGTTTAATGGTTTGGGCGAAGGTACACATTTCTTTATAACCTTTAAAACACGTGACCCTGGTGTTGTTTTGCCGGACTTTTTGCGTATACGCTATCCGGATATCATGACGATTGTGTTACAGTATTCCTATAACAATCTTAATGTTTCAGACAAGGAATTTGGGGTCCAGTTGACTTTTGACGGTCGTCCGTTTTTTATCCGTGTTCCGTTTTCTGCATTGGTAGAATTCAAAGACCCGTCTGTTGATTTTATGCTCTCGTTTCATCCAAAGGCACAGCCTGCGGCGGATAATGATATGGAATTGCCGCTGGATGAAAAACCAGGCACTGTTGCGGACCCGGGGCGTGTGGTATCGCTGGATGATTTTCGTAAGAACAGGAACAAGTAATGGGAATAAAGCAAACGGTCGCAAATATAGTATGCGGCTTTATACCCGATAAGAAGCTGCCTCATCGTGTACGTACGCGGCTTAATTATGATATCGGCGAATATATCGATTTTGCCCGTCGTGACGCCGGGCGTCCGAACGCGTGCGTTCGGACGTATTCCGGTCATGGTGGAATGAAGAAAATAATTGTCGTACTTGATAATGAGGTTGCATACAAGTTCCCGTTGGTTGCGGCGAAAAAAGACACGCCGCGGCGCGAAAAGATGTTTGCGGATGCGTTTCGCCAGATATCCCCGATTACTATTCCTAAGATGGAGATATTGTCTTTCAAGGGCATGGATGTTTTGAAATATGATTTCCTGCCTGGGAAAACATTGGCCGACATGGACACGGCTACAATTTTAAAGCACGAGGATAAAATAGCGCGCCAGCTGGCATCGTTTATGTTTGAAATCGGGCGCAGTGACCCGAAGTCTATTCGGCATTTAAAGCCCAGTGGTGCAACGGCCGGGATGTTTTTCGGTTGGTACCATAATGACATTGGCGGTAATTTTGTGATAAATCCCGAAACCGGCGACATAGTTGCGTTTATAGATTGGGAAAGTGCGGCGTTTTGCAATATGCATCCTGATTTGATGCGTGCACTGCGTTTTTTGAACAAGCGCGGCGCGGGCAGTCTGATAATGAAGACGGTGTTCGAGTATATTGCCCGCTAT
>Ga0137307_101399_pt1 | contig 21682 bp, 14 predicted proteins | sample NAcewD2O_March_2_FD_97180 | JGI IMG/M metagenome (GOLD analysis project Ga0137307, IMG submission 97180) | Mouse cecal microbial communities from Vienna, Austria - N-Acetylglucosamine amended D2O_March | ecosystem: Host-associated > Mammals > Digestive system > Large intestine > Cecum | place... | reverse complement strand
TCATCAAAAGCATATTTTTTGCCGTTGATGGTCTTGAAAGTGGTTTTTCCAGAACTTCCTGCCTGATACGCTTTTCCATTCGGTCCGAGATAATACCAACAAGTATCTGCTGCATCATCGCTGTCGTCGGTATTATCCAGCTCTCTCCATTCATTCTTGACCATGGCTCCGCTTTCATTGACATAGTAATAATCGCCGTCATCCTCTACCAGACTGTCCGTCAACATCTCGCCGTCGGAGTCTAACCAAAACCAATGATTTCCCGATTTCTTCCATGTCTCTGTCACATACTCGCCATCGTTATTGTAGTACCGCCATGTGCCTCCCTCGTCCTGCCATCCTGTCGCTGCCCAGGATATCATGGAAGCTCCTATGGTAAGTACAGCTGCTGCACAAGGAATCAAAATTTGTTTTGTTTGTTTTTTCATTTTCTTTCCCCTTTCTGAATAACATTCTTTCTGCATTTCCATCTGCCTGTAACAGTGGTTTTTGCTGATGTCGTCACTTTACACCCTCGAACGATTCCAGGGTCAATAGATGGGAATGTTTCGTAAGAAAGCGTAAACTTCTTTTCATATTTTCAGAAAAAAGAAATCTTTTTTTAATAAAAGAAAGATATCCTCCGTGAGCAAAAACACACCAAGGATATCAAAATCATTAAGTTTATTTATAAAAATTCAGCCTTGGATAGAAAAACCGGAAGGCGACCTATCTGTCGAAAGATTTTTCTGTCCAAGGCGTACCCTCCTACCCTCCAAAAAACACCATTTCTTAAAATATAAACTTATTTTATCATTTTCTCATCCTTCTCCGTCTCTTTCAAGGAATCTTTGCCATCCAACTTCCAGATATCCCGGTTATATTCCTCAATCGTCCGATCGGAAGAGAAAAATCCTGCCTTACTGATATTAACCAACATTTTTTTTGCCCAGCCCAGCCGATCCTCATAATCTGCATAAGCCTGCTCACGCACTCGTGCATAATCTTCATAATCCAGCAATGTCATAAACCAATCTTTATTCATCAGTTCGTCGTAAAGCCGCTGCAGATTTTCCTTTTGTCCAATCGCCATCAGCTCCTCTCCTATGATAAAGTCCACTGCCTCCTTGATATCTGCGTTCTTCTCATAATAGTCCTTTGACACATAATCCGCCTTCTCATAATGCGCAATTACCGTCTCACTGGATTCTCCGAAAATATAGATATTCTCCTCGCCTACCAGATCGGCAATCTCTACATTGGCGCCATCCATAGTCCCTAAAGTCACAGCTCCGTTGAGCATAAACTTCATATTGCCGGTGCCACTGGCTTCTTTTGAAGCCAAAGAAATCTGTTCAGAAATATCACAGGCCGGAATCAATTTTTCCGCCTTCGTCACGTTATAGTTCTCCACCATCACTACCCGCAGATAAGGATTGACTTCCGGATCGCCATTCACCAGTTTTTCCAGACAGAGAATCAAATGAATAATATCTTTGGCGATCACATAAGCCGGAGCAGCCTTGGCCCCAAAAATCACCGTGATCGGAGTAGTGGGAATCTTCCCCTTCTTAATCTCAAGATACTTATGAATTACATAAAGAACATTCATCTGCTGACGTTTATATTCATGCAGGCGTTTGATCTGGATATCAAAAATTGAGTTTTCATCGATCTCAATTCCCTGAGTTTCCATCAGATAATGCTTTAGCATCCGTTTATTTTGATGCTTGATTTCCAGAAGCTGACGAAGAGATACCTCATCATCAAACGCGCCCATCTTCTCCAGCTCTTTTACATCTTTTTTATAACCGGCGCCAATCTTGCCAGTAATATAATCAGCCAACGAATGATTACAATGTAAAAGCCAGCGCCGGAAAGTAATACCATTCGTTTTATTATTAAACTTTTCTGGATAAATCTCGTAAAAATCTTTTAGCTCGGTATTCTTCAAAATCTCCGTATGCAGATATGCCACACCATTGACACTAAAACCATAATGAATATCCATATTTGCCATATGAACTCTGTCCTGACGATCAATAATCGCCACAGATTCTTTATCCTGCTGACGGCGAATGCGATCATCTAAAATTTCGATAATTGGTACCAGCTGTGGCACCACTTCCTTCAAATAAGCAATCGGCCATTTTTCCAGAGCTTCTGCCAAAATCGTATGATTCGTATACGCGCAGGTCTTCTTTACAATCTCCACAGCCTCATCGAAGTCGATTCCTCGTATTGTCAGCAGCCGGATCAATTCTGGAATGATCATAGACGGATGTGTATCATTAATTTGAATCACGGCATAATCTGGCAGATCATGCAAAGTGCTCCCCTTCTTCACACACTCATCCAAAATCATCTGCGCCCCATTGCTGACCATAAAATATTGTTGATAAATCCTCAGCTTCCGACCTGCTTCATCACTGTCGTCCGGGTATAAAAACAGCGTCAAATTCTTCGCAATATCATCCTTATCGAAAGAAATTCCCTCTCCTACAATCCCTTCGTCCACACTCTCCACATCGAACAGATGCAGCCAGTTGGTGCGGTTCCGATATCCGGTCACGGCAATATCATACAACCGGGAATGTACGGTAAGACTGCCAAACTGCACCGGATAAGACACATCCCGACGAATCAGCCAGCTTTTTTCCGTAATCCATGGATTTGGCATCTCTTTTTGCAACTCATCCTTGAATTCCTGTTTAAACAATCCAAAGTGATAGTTTAAGCCAATTCCTGCGCCGTTGAGTCCCAACCCCGCCATGGAATCCAAAAAGCAGACCGCCAGACGGCCCAAACCGCCATTTCCTAAAGATGGTTCTAGCTCTACTTCCTCGATTTCACAAATATCCTTGCCATTCGCCGTCAGGATATCTCTTACCTCATCATACCATCCCAGATTGATCAGATTGTTCGACAAAAGCTTTCCGATCAAAAACTCTGCCGAGACATAATAGATTTTCTTCTTTCCTTCTTTGCTTTCCCGGTTAATCGCTTCCTTCTGCACCAATGCCAGCAGTGCTTCATATAATTCTTGATTGCTACACTGAGAAATTTCCTTACCACATTGTTTTTTTAAATTCTCTGTAATATTCATTTCTTCCTCCTTCTTGTTCGCTTTCCGAACAACCTTTTTGCATTGTTATTTTTAATTCTCATTATTTTTCCTGTTTTTTCTTTTTTCATGCGTTACTGCTCACAATTTCAAATTCCTTAAAGTTTTTTATTTCATTATAGTCCTCCCCTCAACCTTTTTCTTGCATTATCCTGGAAAACTATGGTACAATCCTATCATAATCAAGGAATCTTTTGGCAAAAAATGAGGATTTTATGAATATTATCGAGTATGAAAACTATCAAGAAAAGCTAAATCACCACAGCAGTCCCTTTCCTTATCTGACTTACCCCTGTTCCATTCCCCATGATTTTACACAAGTCCCTCTACACTGGCATGATGAAATCGAATTTGTCTATATTAAAAAGGGAACCGGCATGGTAGCTGTAGATTTTTCCAATCTGGAGGTGACTGCGGGAGATATTGTATTCATCTGTCCTGGACAACTTCATGCGATCGCTCAATTGGGACAGCATTCCATGGAATATGAAAACATCATTTTTCCTTTGTCCCTCTTAAATTCCCGTCAATCAGATACCGCCTGGGAAAACTGGCTGGCCCCAATTGCCCTTCGCTGCCATCATCTGATCGCTTGCCTCCATCCCGATATGCTTCCTTATCCGGACATATCTTCTTGTCTGGATCAGATTGATGAAATACGTCGCACGTTTCCGGATGCCTATGAATTGCTTATTAAAGGAAAGTTGTTTGAGCTTTTTTATCTGTTGCATCACCATAATCTTGTGATAGCTCCCGGTTCTGTGGATCCGGTCCGTCACCGTTCTCAAGAAAAAGCTTTAGAAAAATCTCGTCAGATTTTAAAGTACATGGAACAACACTATCAGGATACTCTTTCTATAAAAAAAATGGCCGAAGCCGTAGGCTTCAGCCAATCTCATTTTATGAAATTTTTTAAAAATACTTTCGGAACATCTTTTACTGCCTATCTGAATGACTACCGTCTGACAATGGCATCGCGACTGCTGTTAGCCTCCGAAGATTCCATCCTAACGGTAGCTGCAGAATCCGGTTTTGAAAATCTCTCTTACTTCAACCGGCGCTTTAAAGAACGATTTGGTATAACCCCCCGTGAATTCCGTCAACAGAACATGCCCGAATCCAGAGATCAGCCCCGATAAAAATCACATCCGCAGCGCCCATGCTCCTTCACCTGGTAAAGGGCGCTGTCCGTATTCCGATACAGATCGTCCGTAAAACCTTCTGCAGAAAATGCCACTCCTACACTCAGAGAAACCTCTGGCAAGCCATCCTCAGGATTCTTCAGAATACGATTAATATTTCCTACCTTATCCCGAATCAATGTTTCCTGCTCTGGCAATGCATCTACCATAATCACTGCAAACTCGTCTCCTCCCAAGCGCACCACATAATCATTGGAACGGAAATTGTCCCGCAAAAGTCCGGCTACTTTCTTCAATACCAGATCCCCTGTTTCATGGCCATAGCCATCATTGACCTGTTTAAACTTATCTACATCAATCAACAACAACGCCATCGGGATCCGCTGTACTTTCAAAATCTGGCTTAACTGATCAAAGCCGCCCCGATTGATTACTCCAGTAAGCGGATCGTGATCTGCTTTATGTCGCAACATCGCTTCATTCGCTGCATTGATTTCATAAATATCATTGTAGGTGAGAGCCAGATATTTGAACTCATAGGCCCCGGCAATCTCTAGCATTTTATCCTCTTTGATACAACGGATATAAATCTGCAAGGGTTTCACAATCAGCATGATCACCATCACAAATGTAACAAGATTTAGCACAAACAGGATGCTGATATAAATCCTTTGTCTGGCCATGCTTTTTTCTAACATATGAGCGCTCTGCACTTGATTTTGACGAGTTGTTTCTATGGCATTGCTGAAAAAATAGGAAGTATTGCTGGTGATCAGCGCCTTAGCGTCCTGGTAAGCAGATCCAAATACCAAATCTTTGGCTTTATCTTGCATCGCCTCCGGATCCAACTGCTGATCTTCTTTTGTCAGTTTCAATTCTTTTATCTCCTGCGGCATCGTTTCCATGTCCTCTCCCATTGCCACTGCCGTCAGCTTCATGGCATAAAACTCCCGTTGCATTAAGTCATTCGACTTTTCCAGCGCCAGCTCCAGATAATGATGTGCCTCTGGATTGTCCTGGTGTCCTTCCAACTCTTCCACCGCCTGATCCCGCCGCCTGGTTACATGCAACTCCGTAAAATAATCTTGTAATTGCTTCAGCTCTGCCGTCTCTGTATATAACCGTGCTTTCATGGTCAGGTAATCCGATCCTTCGGTTACAAGATCTGCGGCTTTCATACATTCGATATAATGATCCACGGCATGACTCAAGTTCTGATATCCTATAGAAACACGAATCGTCACAAAAATGACCATCACATATAAAATACAGGCTGCCAGAATCATTCCATAATTCATAGTACGGATCCGAATTCCTTTTATACTCTTCTTTTCTCTGCTCTCCATTTTATTCCCCTCTTATCTGCTCCAATCATGTAGATCTTGTTTTACATCCTCAATCATCTGCCCCATATCCTTTACATACCGGCTATCGGGATCAATTTTCTCCCACAACCGATAGGCCCTGGTAGCACTTACTTTGTCCCAACTCATTGCATTGCCTGCACAATAATCATAATACAATTGTCCATACAACTCTACCATCTCATCCTTCAATTCCTCAGGAATGGCGCGAAGCGTCTTTCTCGCCTGCTCCTCTACAATTGCCTTCATATATTTAGGCCCATATTCTTTGAATTGCAGAAGCTTTTCATCTTTACTTTCCCGTTGGCTGGCAAATCTCTCTATATCAGCCTGGACCGTCTCAAACCTCATTCCACCTTCTGCCTGCCATTCCAAACGACCATATTGACAGGGAGGGATGCTGTAAGGTGATAAAACAATCTCCTGAATCCCATAAGCATCCTCTGCCACTCCTGGTTCTGATTTATGCTTCTTAATCCGTTGCGCATGCAGATGTCCGCTGATATACAGAGGAATCTCATACTTCTCAAACAACTGGACAATCTCGTCATGATTTTCCATCGTACATTCTGTAGTATATAACCGGCTTTCGGAAAGCAAGTTATGATGGCCGGCAGACACTACTGTGATTCCCTGTTCTCTGGCCTGTTTCAGATAGCCTTCCAGCCACTCCATTGTCTCTGGTTTTAACCTTCCATTGACATGATTGTAGTCTTCATACTGACAAGTATCCAGCATCAGTATCCAATGAGTGTCGTCCAGAGCATAAAAATAACTAAGAGAAGCTTCATCTCGGCTGAATGCCTGATCATAGCCAAATTCGTGATAAATAGCAAAAAAATCCTCCGCATTCTCAAGATATTCTGCAGATTCTCTTTGATTTCCAAAATAAGTAGCGGCGTTTCGATTCTTAATATCATGATTACCAGGAATCACCAATACCGGAACGCCTTCCTCTGTCACCTGGTGCAGCTTTTCTGCTAGTCCCAGATGATTCTCTCGCTCCCCGTTCAGCGTAATATCCCCCGTCAAAATCAGCGCCGAGGGTTTGTCTGTTATCGCTTCTTCTACCAATGTATCGATCAAAATGTCACTGTACTCACTGATCTTTCCATCATCCTGCGCCACCATCTCCCAAAATGCGCTCCCACCATCGTGCGTCTTTCGACTGATATAATGAAGATCCGACGCCAGCATCAAAACTGGAACACGATACAGCTCCTCTTCTTCCCCTGTGTCTGTCTCTTCCTCTTCTTCCCACCATTCTTTTTCATAAAAAGGATAGCCCGGCTCCTTAGAAGATGACTCTGGCGATGGCTCTGCCTCTGACTCTACTGCAGACGATGGCTCTGTTGTTTCTTGCCATCCCGATTCCGATTCCGGAGTTACCGCTTCCGAAGATACCGGCGGCTCTTCTCCCTGCTCCTTGTCTGGTTCCACCAATCTTTCGGTCAACCTTACAATCAAAAAACAACCAATAATCAACAGCAGATAAATCAGGAGCGGTATGTATTTTTTGAATCTCATAATCAAGCCTTTCTTTTCTGTACGCGAAAGATCATATCATATTTTTGTCGAAAATGAAAGACCATCAGAGAAAAGATGTGCCACGAAGAAATGGACATGGCACATCTGACATTTTTCCATTTTTCCGTGGCGACTTTGCTGACAGACTTTAAAATCAGCAAATTATAATAATTCATTGACACAAATCGCACCATACGGGCGAATTGTCATGCGATAAGCACTACCCTCTCCTAATTTTTCTTCTATATATGTTACATACTCATCAACCAGATCATTCGGCAACATTGCCATAATCACACCGGCAAAACCACCACCATGGACCCGGCAGGCGCCCCGCTTTTTCTCAGCAATAAACAATTCTGTCAAAGCCAAGGCTATCGTAATCCCCTGTTCCTGATAATTACCATTGGTAAAACAATTCTGAAGCCATTTCCAGGAGGAATTACCAGATGCCGTGATTTCTGTCAGGAAATCCGCGAAACGTCCCTCTTTCAAAGCGGCAACCTCTGCCTCCACCCGCTTATTCTCCTCAAAGAAATGCAAAGCACGCATCACCGAACGATCACCGGCAAACTCCCGCACGCCCTTCAGCTGTCGGAGTACTTGTTCTTCTGTAATCTCTGCACAGACTTCTTTGCCAAAATATTCTGCCACTTTTTTCATCTCTTTGGGAATCGAAGAATAATCAGCGCTTAAATCAGCATGTCCTTTGCCGGTCTGTACAATAATCAAGCTGTGATTTTGGGAAGCAAAATCGAAATCAATCGCCTCCACCACCGGAGTTGCCGGATCCAAAAAATCAATCGTAATCAAACCGCCAACGGCACAAGCCATCTGATCCAAAAGCCCCGACGCCTTGTCCCAGTAGACATTCTCTGCATATTTTCCCACATGTGCATATGCTACGGTATCCATACTTCCATTATTGAAAAATGTATTGATCATCGAACACAAAAGCATTTCAAAAGCTGCTGAGGAACTGACCCCGGCAGAACTGATCACATTGCTGGTAATATAGGCATCAAAACCACCGATCTCATAGCCAAATTCCCGGAATCCCTGCAACAATCCTCTCACCAGATCTTCGGTTCCCGCTTTTCGTTCACTGGAAGTCAGATCCGTCAAATCAACACTGAACTCCTGATTAAATGTCTCACTAATCAGATTCACTCTGGAAGTGCCATTCTTTGCTGCAACCCCTACACAATCTAGATTGATACTTCCTGCCAGCACCTTTCCCTGATTATGGTCGGTATGATTCCCGCTAATCTCTGTCCTGCCAGGAGAAGAAAACATCAAAATATCCTTATCCCCATAAGCTTTTTTAAACTTCTCTATCATATCCCGGTAACGGTCCGTATTCTTCTCTGCCTGCTCCTTGCCATAAAGCTTTGTCATCAATGCCTTTGCCGGTGCCTCTTCCAGTATCCGTAATGTTTCTTCTGCCTTCATGATTCTCCTTTCTGCGTTTTCCGGGTTTTTGTTCGTAATTTGCATGTTTTTGCCCCGAAACTGCCACGGCCTTTATGCCGTTATCATTGTGAAAAGTATATCACAGCCAAGGGGGATAGACAATAGAATTTCCAGGACTTTTTATACTTTTATCCGCTTCCGGGATTATTCCTGTCAGGAAAATATCTCTGGTTATTCCAATGTCATTGAGATAAGGAAACGAGAAGCCTAGTCCAGGAAATGAGGCGAGAACCAACGCCAAACCGTCTGCGGAATTTTGACTTTGCAGAGATTTAGAAGTCCTTAAATTCCTGAATTTGGCGTTGAAACGAAAATATACATTGTTTGAACGGAGTGAGTTTGTATATTTTTGTTTCGTTTTTAGCAAAAGTCAGGAGTTTTAGGAATTCTTAATCTCGAAACCGAAAAAAGGAGCAGACGGTTTTGGCAATGGTTTTCGCCCCTTTTCCTTGACTACGTTTCTCGTTTTCTTATTTAAGTGACATTGTAGAAGCGGGGATTCTTTTACTGTGGAAGCAACCGATTTAAATATGGAAAAATCTTTGACAGTATGATAAAATCAAGTAACATATGAAAAGTGGACATAAGGATAAGCAGCAGGAAAGGATTGCCGTATATTATGAAAAAATATGATTATGTATTGGTGGGAAGCGGGCTTTATGCAGGAGTGTGGGCAAATGAAGCAAAAAAGCGAGGCAGACGATGTCTGGTGGTAGAGAAACGAAACCATATTGGAGGAAATGTATATTGCGAAGAGATAGAAGGCATTCATGTACACCGTTATGGCGCTCACATTTTTCATACCAGTGACCGTGCTGTGTGGGATTATGTAAATGGCCTGGCGGAATTTAATCGCTATACCAATAGTCCAATGGCAAACTACCAGGGCGAGATGTACAATATGCCGTTCAATATGAATACGTTCAGTAAAATGTGGGGTATCAGTACGCCCAAAGAGGCAAAAACCATTATTGAGAAACAGAGAAGAAGTATCACTGGAGAACCGAAGAATCTAGAAGAGCAGGCAATTCGCTTAGTAGGAACCGATATTTACAAAAAATTGGTGAAAGGATATACAGAGAAACAATGGGGCCGGGATTGCCGGGAGCTGCCGGCGTTTATTATCAATCGTTTACCTGTACGGTTTACGTATGACAACAATTATTTCAATGATTTATATCAAGGGATTCCGATTGGTGGTTACAATGTAATCATTGATAAAATGTTTGAGGATTGTGATATTCATACAGGAATTGATTATCTGGAGCATCGAGATTATTATGAAAAGCTAGGAGATGTCACGGTTTATACGGGGGCTATTGATGCTTATTTTGGATATCAGTTCGGAACTCTGGAGTACCGAAGCCTGCGTTTTGAGACAGAAACGTTGGATATGGATAATTATCAGGGGGTAGCAGTGGTCAATTATACGGATCGGGAGACGCCTTATACGCGGGTCATTGAACACAAACATTTCGAATTTGGCACGCAGTCAAGGACTGTGATTACGCGGGAATATCCAGAAGAATGGAAAGAAGGGGTGGAGGCATATTATACAGTGAATGACGAGAAGAATCAGCAATTGTATCAAAAATATGCAGAATTAGCCGCTCAAGAAAATAAGGTGATTTTCGGTGGAAGACTGGCAGAGTATAAGTATTATGATATGGACAAGGTAATTGCTTCAGCGTTGGGACGTATCCGAAAATATGGAATGTAAGTTTAAAAAGATGGTCGAAAAACACCTTTAAAATTAGTGGGAGATGAATATGAACGTAGTCTATGCCTCAAATGAAACCTATGTCCGTCACATGGCAGCATCTATGGTTTCTCTGTTTGAGAAAAATCAAAAAAAGGAGCATCTGACGGTTTATGTTTTTTCGATAGGCATTGCCAAGGAGAGCCAGGAAATGTTGGATGATATGGCCGGGCGCTATGGCCGAAAGATTTGCTGGACAGAATTGGGAGATATTCGGAAACAATTTGATTTTGGTATTGATACGGGCGGTTTTGATGTCAGTACCATGGCCCGCTTATTTGTGGGGGGACTTCTTCCGGAGCAAGTCAAACGCGTATTGTATCTGGACTGTGATACGATAGTGGCGCATTCTTTAAAAAAATTATGGAATTATGATCTCAATGGACATGTTTTGGGCGCAGTCATGGAACCTACGATTTACCAGACAGTCAAAGAAAAAATCGGTTTGGGAGAGCAGGATCCTTATGTCAATGCCGGTGTTTTATTAATTGATTTGAAACAATGGCGGGAGTCCGGAGTGGAGAAGCGGTTGCTAGATTTTTATCGGGAAAAGAGCGGAAAGCTGTTTGCTTGTGATCAGGATATTATCAACGGAGTATTGAAAGGACAGATCTGTTTTCTGCCTCCATATTATAATTTTTTTACGAATTACCGGTATTTTTCGTACAGGGAATTGGTACGGCAGTCCAGAACTTATCAGGCGATCGGGCGGAAAGCTCTGATAAAAGCGAAAAAGAGTCCAGCGATTATTCATTATGCAGGGGATGAGCGTCCTTGGATTGCGGGAAATTGGAATCATTATCGGAAGGCTTATGAGGAAGCGCTGGCATTGACGCCATGGGCGGGGACGCCAAAGGAGAATGGGCGAGAAGTCTATATGCTGGCTTATCATCTGATGAATTATCTTACTATGGTTTGCCCACTGGCTCGTCGTCTAATTAGTCGGAAGCTGGGAATGCGGCTGGTAAATGCCAGAAAAGGGAGAGGAATGAGGGGAAAGAAAGTCAGGGAAGAAAAAAAAGAAACGGCGGGAAATAGCTTAGGAGAAAGCGAGAAAATACAGATAGATGTTTTACTGGCATCATACCAGGGCGCTGCCTATATCGAAGAACAATTGGATTCCATTTTGGCTCAGACTGTGCCGGGGATACGGATTCTGATTTCTGATGACGGCTCTTGTGACGGAACGAGGGAGATTTTGGAGCATTACCAACAGGAGTATCCGGAACAGATAACCTTGTGTCATCGGATAAAAACGGGAAGATTCCAAAACAGAGATTGGCAAGTGCCAGCACCGGCGATGAATTTTTTCTGGCTGTTGTCGCAGACAAAAGCAGATTATGTACTGTTTAGTGATCAGGACGATGTGTGGGCTCCTCAAAAAGTGGAAAAGCTCCTCCAAAAGATGTGGGAGCATGAAAGGAAAAATAAACCAATGCTGGTATTTTCCGATATGGAGGTTGTGGATGCCAGACTACGGCAGATCAGTCCCAGTTTTTCCATTTATGGACAATGCCGGCCAGATAGGACTTCATTTTCGGAGATCCTAGTAGAAAATCCAGTGACGGGCGGGTCATTGATGATGAATCGGGCATTGGCAGAATTGGTGAAAAATCCTCCGAAAGCCTGTTTTATGCATGATTGGTGGGTGGCTTTATGTGCATCCTGTTTGGGGACGATTTTTTATGTACCGGAGCCTCTTTTAAAATATCGTCAGCACGAACATAATGTATTGGGAGCCAGGAATACCGGAAGTGTGGAAGACTTAAAGGAACGGATCCGGAGGCAAAAACAAGTGGAGGAAAACTACCGGCGAATGTTTCAGCAAGCGGCAGCATTTGGTAAAGAATTTGGCAGAAGATTGAATGTTTCTCAAAGAAGGACGCTGCATGAATTTTTGATATTGCCAGGAAAGATGATACCAGGAAGGATAAGAAGCATTGTGAATTATCGATTTAAGAAAAGTTCCTGGTTGCAAACACTGGCCCAGTGTGTGACCATGCCGAAAGAATATTAAGACAGAATATGTCTGCAAATTCATTCACGGAAGACGGAAAGGATATTTCGACGATGAAAATCAACTGTGTTATTTTAAATTATAATGATGCCGAAACGGTGGAAAAGTTGGTGAGGCAGATCGAAAAATATTCGGTTCTAGACGGGATTGTGCTGGTGGATAATGCATCTACTGATGATTCCTGGCAACGGTTACAGACACTGAAAGGAGAAAAGATTTCTGTTATCCGCGCAGAAAAAAATGGTGGTTACGGGGCAGGAAATAATTGGGGAATTCGCTATGCGGTAGAGGTAAATCAGGCCACACATGTAGTAATTGCGAATCCCGATGTGTCTTTTTCAGAGAATTGTATTCGAGGATTGGCGCGTCTTTTTCAGAGACATCCCAAGGTCGGGGTAGCGGCGGCCGGAATTGAGGATAAGAACTATAAGCCATTTCAGAACAGCTGGAAAAGCCAGGGATTTGTGGGACAACTTTTGTATATGGGGCCAGTCAGTAGACGTGTGTGGGCCAGGTTTTTATACTATCCTGGGAGCTATTTTAAAGGAAAAAAAGCGGTGTGGGTAGATGAGGTGCATGGTTCTATGTTGATGGTGGACGCGACCGCGTTTTTGGAGTGCGGCGGTTATGATGAAGGTATTTTTTTGTATCAAGAGGAGATGGTACTGGCCAGACGAATGCGGGAGGCAGGAAAAAGGACAGTGCTGCTGCTGACAGAGAGCTATTACCACGAGCATTCAACAACGATCGGCAAATCTTATCAAAAGGAATTAGAGCGACAAAAACTTCGGGAACAAAGCGTGCTTTATTATATGGAGAAGTATCTTCACATTAATTGCTTGCAGGAGTGGATAGCAAGGCTTTGGTTTGGAGGAATTCGGATGGAAGTAAGAGTTTTCCGGTGTGTGGAGAGGTTGTGGAAGAGAATCAGATAAAGAGAAGGCGTTATCAATAAGCCATCCGCGGTTTCCATATCCTGTGTTTGGACGGTGCATGTATACGGGATATGGAACATGGCGGATGGCTTGTTTTTTGAAATTATTCGATTTTAATATCCATATTTTGCAGCAATTCGTGCCGATTCCTGGGCAATCTGTTCTTGCGTGACATTAGGGTCTGTAGGATCCCAAGTCTGCTCGAAGGGAATTTCTGATGTAATAGTCGGACGTTCATACGGTCCCGGAACCGGATTGTTATATACTTCTACGGTCGTACCCAGCGGACAATGGTCATAAATCCATTTGGAGTCTTCTGTGGTCAGGCGAATACATCCGGCGGAACGTGCCACACCCATGTGGTTGTAAGTGCTGGCCCAAACAGAGAATGGATTGGGAGCATCATAAATAATCGAATGCATGAGAATCGAAAGTCCGGATCCCAGGCGGGTGGCGTACTGCGTATATAAATTATGAATCATCAGTCGCCAACGATATTTTTCTGGGGTCTTAAATGTGCCCAGGGGAGTATCATCGCCGCAGGAAGTCAAAAAGGACTTCAGGGGAATGATATAGCCATTGTCCCCATCTTTTACATAGATGGTCATACAGTTCATCTCTTTGTTGATGCGGATCAGGAAGGGGCCATTGGCGCCAATAACAGGCTCTAAGTCGGTGAGCAATTTTCCTTCTTCGTCAAAGTAATATTTGTAGCCGTCTATGTACTGCCAGCCGGTGACCGGGTAGGAATCGACGAAATAATAGCGTTGGTTGCCGACCCATCCCCAGCCAGTATAGTTCGATCCGTCTCCGTGAATATAGCGAAGAGAACCATCGATATATTGGATACCATCTGCGTGGGCAGAGATTAGAGCGGAGTCATCCACCGTGAGGGAGGAAGCATCATCTTTGCGGAAAAAAGCCATACGGAAGGCAGCTAAAGCTCCCCCCCCCATGGTTCCGGCAGAGAGACCGTTGCGCGCCCAACCAGTTTCTTGTCCGTCGGTGAGTCGGGTGGTGTAGTACAGATCATAATCATTGCTGACTGGACCACTAAAACGGAGCTGGATCGCCTCAATCGGAGCTAGATCCGCAGGAATAGGAGTCTGCTGTCCATTTATGACCCATCTGGTCCAGCCATGGGCAGAAGTATAGGCACGGTAATGGATGTTGCCGATGATATCTTCCAGAAAAATGGAGATGGAGTAGAAAGGACGTCCATCTACATCGCACCACTGATCATTGACAAAAGGCTGAGACCATTGCATCGCATCACAAAGAAGAATGGTGGTTTGGAGCCGGGGGGACCGTTTAGGAACAGACAGAGGATGGCCTTCGGGAAGGATTCCTTCTGTATTTTCCTTAATTTCTTCTTCGGTTACCGGCACTAAAAGAGGGTCTGTCGTTTCTTGTGTGCCGGCTTCTGGAGCAGTGGTTTCTGGAGAAACGTTGTCCGAATCGGTGGAAACAGGAGTATCTGAACTATCATCTGGACGTAGGGTTTGTCCCACCTGATTATCGGGTTGGCTTTGTCCGCCATCCACGGTCTGTCCCTGTCCGACCGTTATTGTCTGGGAACCTCCGGTAGAAGATGCGGCTTGAGGGCCGCTGGTATCTGTATTTCGGGAACTTCCGGCCACAACAACTTGAGAAGTCGCTCCTTCCGTCATGGGAGTAGGTGGAGCAGCATCAACAGCAGCCTGTGAAGCAAATGTAAGATTTGCCATGATGAGTCCGGCCAAAAGCAAGGTGCGCCGGAACTTAAAGTATCGATTCATGGTTAGTAACCTCCTGATAGTAAGATTGCTTTTGCCTTCTAACTTTAACACATTTGTTTGAAAAATTCTATATAGGATTTACAATTCCTAAGAGATATTGTAAAATGAAAGCTATTGGTAAGGGAAAAGTAAGAATTTTTGTATGGTAGAAGAAAGATGCAGGGATAGAAATGGAGTTAAAAAATCGAGAAGAGATACTGGTCAGTATTTGCTGCATTACTTATAACCAAAAGAACTATATTCGGGATACCTTGGAGGGATTTGTGAGTCAGAAAACCAACTTTTCTTATGAAGTGCTGATTCATGATGATGCATCCACAGATGGTACAGCAGATATTATTCGTGAGTATGCCAGACGCTATCCGGAGAAAATGAAACCTATTTTGCAGCTTGAAAATCAATATGCCAAAGGTTTATATAATGTCAGTGGAACTTATAATTTTCCCCGGGCCAGAGGGCGGTATATTGCCATGTGCGAGGGGGATGATTATTGGACGGACCGGTATAAGCTGCAGCGGCAGGTGGATTTTATGGAGGCACATCCGGATTGCTCCTTAGTATTTCATAGTGCCCGTATTGAAGTTCAGGGGAGGGCGTTGACAGAGAAAAGAATGCGGCCCTATCGGAAAAGCCGGCAGGTATCACCAAAAGAGATGATCGATAAGACATCTGGATATCCCACGGCATCTCTGATGTTTCGAACGGATATGGTCAAAAAATTACCGGATTTTTATATAAAAGCTCCTTTGGCTGATATCCCGCTGCAGTTAATGGCGGCGGCTCGCGGCTGGGCTTATTATATGGATCGGCCAATGTGTGTATATCGATTGGGCGGCTCTTCTTCCTGGACTACTTGGATGAAGCAGGGGGATTACGAAAAAAAGCAGGAGCAGTACTTCCAGGAGATGAAAAAGATGTATCAAAGCTTTGATCGAGAGACTGGCGGATGTTTTCATAAAGAAGCACAAAGGGCAGCCGCCCGGATTCGTTTCCTGACCAAGGTGAATACTCGGAAATATGAGGAAGTTCTGGCAAAGAAAAACCGAAAATTTTATCGGGAGCTGAACTGGCGGACTCGTTTTTTTATTCGTTTTGAGGTGATGGCGCCAAATTTATACGGGATAGCATGGAGACTATTTCATCATTCAGAAAAATAATATCTACGGATGCTTCTGGTGGTATGAGAAGGAGTATATAGTGACAGAGACAGAGATGAAGCAGAAGATAGCCGGAGGACTGTTTTGGAAGTTGCTGGAAAATGGCGGCTCTCAGGGAGTGCAGTTTGTGATTGCGATTATTCTTGCCCGGTTGTTGACTCCTGCGGAGTATGGAGTGGTGGGGATCCTTATGATTTTCATCGTGATAGCCAATGTTTTTGTGCAGAGTGGATTCAGTACGGCATTGATACAAAAAAGGCAGGCGGATGAGGTGGATTTTTCATCGGTCTGCTATTTTGAATTGGTAGTCGCTCTGGCGCTGTATGGAATTTTGTATTTTGCGGCGCCGGGAATTGCCGTTTGGTATGAAATAGCGGAGCTGGAAACCATCGTGCGGGTGTTAGCGGTCGTATTGTTTCCGGGAGCGGTGATATCGGTACAGACATCTTATGTATCCCGTAGAATGGAATTTCGGGGGCTTTTTTTGTCTACGCTGATTGCTTCGCTGATTGCTGGGGCAATCAGTATTGGGATGGCATACCAGGGGTATGGGGTATGGGCGATGGTAGGACAGCAAGTGATTTATTATCTGACATTAATGCTTGTGCTGTTTGTGACGGTGTCCTGGCGACCAGTGATGAAGTGCTCTCTGGCCCGGATACGGGAGATGTTTGCTTTTGGCTGGAAACTTTTGTGTGCATCTTTGTTGGACACGGTATTTAATAATTTATATGGGCTTTTTATCGGCAAGATTTATAATGAAGAATTATTGGGAAGCTATAATCGGGGAGAGCAGTTTCCCAAGCTGATTGCTACGAATCTAGGAGGAGCGATTCAGGCGGTATTGTTGCCGGTTTTTGCGGCGAGTCAGGATAATGTGGAGCAAGTACGTCAAATGGTGCGGCGGGCAATCCGGCTGAGCTCGTTTGTGACTTTGCCGATGCTGTTAGGATTGTTTGCTGTGGCGGATAATTTGGTGCTAACTCTTTTGGGAGAAAAATGGTTGATTTGCGTGCCGTTTTTGCGGATTATGTGTATTTCTTATTGTTTTTGGCCGATTCATATTACCAATCTTCAGGCTATCAATGCTATGGGGAGAAGCGACATTTTCCTGAAACTGGAATTGGTGAAAAAGACGCTGAGTTTGGTGGCTCTGGCGGTGGGGATGTGCTTTTCGGTATACGGGATGGTATTGTTGAAAGCGATTCAGGATTTTTTGTGTACCTTTATCAATGGAGCGCCGAATCGAAAACTTTTGAGATATAGTATTTGGCATCAGTGGATGGATGTGATGCCGTCGGCGTTGCTTTCGTCAATGATGTGTGCAGGAGTGATGGCTGTTGGTTTTTTGCTGAGACAGTTTTCTCCCTGGTTTCGTTTGCTGGTGCAGATCGGGTGCGGTGTGGGAATTTATGGGATACTGGCGTGGATGCTGCGAATGGAGAGTTTTTTCTTTTTGACCGGGATGTTGAGAGAGCGAATGAAACGATAAGGAAAAGGAGATAAAATATCATGAGCAGGACAATATTGGTAACGGCAATCGGATCGTTCTCTGCAGCAGTTGTGGTGAGAAAATATAAAGAAGAAGGATTTCGAGTGATCGGCTGTGATATCTATCCGGCGGAGTGGATTGCTACATCAACAGAGGTGGATCGGTTTTATCAAGCGCCCTTGGCGGCGGATTCTCAAAAGTTTGGAGCTTTTTTAGAAAAAGTTTGTCGGGAAAATGAGGTGGATTATCTGATTCCATTGACCGATGTCGAGGTGGATGCGGTACAGGAATGGCGGGGACAAGCAGCATCATTGGGGGTTATTCTTTGCCTGTCAGATAAAAAGACCATCCGACTTTGCCGAAATAAATGGGAGACAGAACGCTTTTTGGCACCAAAGGGGATCTGTAAAACAATCCCCGGACAAGTTTTGAAAGAAGTAATAGAAAAGGAAGCAGATACGGGATACGAGCTGCTGGAATATCCACTGGTTTTAAAGCCATTTCAGGGGCGAAGCAGTCAGGGAATGATGCGAATCCAGGACGCCAGACAGATGCGTTATGCTGCAAAATGGCATCAGCAAGCAGCAAAAAATTATCTGGTACAGCCAGAGATTCCAGGGACTGTGGTTACGGTAGATGTAGTGAGGGAACCAGAGAGCGGCCGGATCGTGACTGTCTCGCGGAGAGAGCTTTTGCGGACGCCAAACGGAGCCGGAACTTCGGTACAGGTTTTTTTCGATGAGCGTTTGGCCAGACAGTGCGAGGCGATTGCCACGATGCTGAATATTCGGGGATGTGTAAATTTTGAATTTGTGGAGAAGGTGCCAGGGGAATGGTATTTTCTGGAATGCAATCCCAGATTTTCCGGAGGTGTGGCGTTTTCTTGTATGGCAGGATATGATATGGTGAAGAATCATCTGTATTGTTTCACTGGCAAAGAACTGGAACCGGCGAGGAAAATTCACAGTCAATATCTAGTAAAACGGTATCAAGAATATCGGACAGGGGAAAGTCAGACAGACGGAGAAAGGGCAAAGATATGAAAAAAAGGTTGGAAGATCCGATAGCGGTAACGCGTTCTTCCCTGCCACCACTGGAAGAATATGTGGAGATGTTAAAGCCGTTGTGGAAAAGCGCCTGGCTGACAAACATGGGAGATTATCATGAGCAGTTAAAGGAGCAGTTAAAGGAGTATCTGATGACTCCACAGCTGGAGTTGTTTGTCAATGGACATATGGCTCTGGAACTGGCGTTACAGGCATTGGAGCTAGAGGGAGAAGTGATTACAACGCCTTTTAGCTTTGCATCTACCACCCACGCGATTGTGAGGAACGGATTAAAACCAGTATTTTGTGATATCAATTCGGTAGATTATACTCTAGATGTGGAACAGCTAGAAAACCGGATCACCAAACATACCACGGCGATTGTGCCAGTTCATGTATATGGGAATTTCTGTGATGTGGAACGAATTGCAGCGATTGCCAGACAACATGAATTAAAGGTGATCTATGATGCGGCTCATGCATTTGGGGAGACGTTAGATGGCAAAGGAGCAGCAGAATTTGGCGATCTGTCGATGTTTAGTTTTCATGCCACCAAAGTGTTTCACAGCATTGAAGGGGGTGCGGTGGCATTTCGGGAAAACTGGTTGCGGCAGCGATTGTATGAGCTTAAGAATTTCGGAATCACTGGATATGAAAGTGTGGAATATGTGGGAACCAATGGAAAAATGAATGAATTTCAGGCTGCCATGGGGATTTGCAATCTGCGGCATGTAGATGAGGAGATTGCAAAAAGGAAAAAGCTTGCCAAGCGTTATCGGGAGAGACTTTCGGGGATCCAGGGAATCCGTTTGTGCCCGGAAAATCCCCGGGTGCGGATGAACTATGCTTATATGCCAGTGGTGTTTGACGGGTATAAAAGGGATCGGGACTGGATTTTTCAGGAATTGGCGCGATATAATATTCATGCAAGAAAATACTTTTATCCTTGCATCAATCGTTATGCTTGTTATCAGGGGCAATATGACGAGAAGGAGACGCCGGTGGCGGCACGAATTTCTCGTCAGGTGTTGACGCTGCCTCTGTATGCGGATTTGGCACCGGAAATAGTGGATATGATTTGTGATATTATATTGGAAGGATAAGGCATGGAATATTTGGACAAGGTATTGGTGATAATACCAGCTTTTAACGAAGAAGCGAATATCGAAGGGGTAGTAGAGGAACTGGTGCAAAAGTATCCGGAGCTGGATTATGTGGTAGTCAATGACGGCTCCACAGACGGGACAGCAAAAATCTGCAAAAGCCATGGTTATCAGATATTGGATCTTCCGGTGAATTTGGGTTTGGCCGGGTGTTTTCAGGCCGGGATGAAATATGCCTGGTATAAGGGATATGCCTGTGCGGTCCAGTTTGACGGGGACGGGCAGCATCGCCCGGAGTATATTCTTTCGATGAAGCAGAAGATGGCAGAGGGATATGATATGGTAATCGGCAGCCGTTTTGTGGATCAGTCGAAAGATTTTTCCATACGGATGATCGGCAGCCGGCTTTTGTCGGGAGCCATATGGTTGACGACAGGGGTACGAGTGGCGGATCCTACTTCTGGAATGCGCATGTTTAATCGAAGGATGATCCGTGAATTTGCGCTTAATCTGAATTACGGGCCAGAACCAGATACCGTGTCTTACTTGCTAAAGCAAGGGGCAAAGATAGCGGAAATTCCGGTGATCATCGATCAACGTCTGGGAGGAGAAAGCTACTTGAAGCCAGCGATAGCAGCAAAATATATGCTGCGGATGCTGCTGTCTATTTTATTGATTCAAAATTTTCGAAAAACAATTTAATCGTGTGATGTTTTTCGGTACAGAAAATTAGGGAAGAGGACCTTTTAAAACAGGGGAACAATATGAAAATCATTGACAGATGGACCTCCCTTCTTATAAGAACAGGTCCTGACAGAGAAAGACAAAATATCATCTGGAATATGGCAGGAAGCTTTTGCTATGCTTTCGCCAGTATGATTCTTTCCTTTGTGGTCATGCGGATTGTGGGTAAGGAACAAGGAGGCGTTTTTGCCTTTGGATTCAGCACTTTTGGACAGCAGATGTTTATTTTGGCCTATTTTGGCATTCGCCCTTTTCAGATTACAGATGGGGCGGGGGAATTTTGGTTCGGAGATTATTTGTATCATCGGTGTCTGACTTGTGGAGTGGCGCTTTTGGCAGGAGCAGGATATTTGCTCGTTTGCGGCTATTCGATCCAGAAGGCAGGGACGCTTTTTCTCTTGGTGTGCTATAAAGTGATCGATGGTTTTGCTGACGTTTTTGAGTCGGAATTTCAGCGTGCCGGTCATCTACATTTGACCGGAAAATCCAATACTTTTCGGACTTTTTTGTCTGTAGGTGTGTTTTTGACAGTTTTGATAGCAGGATGCCCGCTGTTTTGGGCTTGTGGAGCAGCAGTGGCAGCACAGATGGTGGGGGTATTCTTGTTTAATATACTGGTTCTTGGCAGACTGGAAACTGTGAACCGCAAGGGGAACAGGAAACACCTGATGCCGCTGACAGGGGCAGTCTGGCTTTTGTTTGTATCAGTATTTTTGGATTTTTATATTTTTTCAGCAGCTAAATATGCGATTGATGCCCATATGGATGATGTGGCTTCTGGATATTTTAATGTGATTTTTATGCCGACATCCGTGATCAATCTGGTGGCAGGATTTGTAATTCGTCCAGTGCTGACGTATTTGACGGATGACTGGAATGAAAAAAGGTATCCAGAATTTGAGGGTATGCTGAAAAGAATTTCTCTGTTGATCGGGGGACTCAGTTGCCTGGCGGTGGCGCTTACCTGGTTGCTGGGAAGACCGGTATTGGGAATCATGGAAAGAATTTTGGGCGCCGCTTATACAGGTAGTCTGATTCCGTA
>Ga0137307_101395_pt1 | contig 21740 bp, 22 predicted proteins | sample NAcewD2O_March_2_FD_97180 | JGI IMG/M metagenome (GOLD analysis project Ga0137307, IMG submission 97180) | Mouse cecal microbial communities from Vienna, Austria - N-Acetylglucosamine amended D2O_March | ecosystem: Host-associated > Mammals > Digestive system > Large intestine > Cecum | place... | reverse complement strand
AAGAACGTAAGTATGGGTGAGGGAGGAGCACTTTTAATTAAAAATCGTGTAGATATAGAAAGAGCTGAGATTATTCGGGAAAAGGGTACAAATCGGAGTAAGTTTTTCCGGGGAGAAATTGATAAATACACTTGGGTGGATGCCGGCTCTTCCTATCTTCCAAGTGAGCTTAATGCGGCGTATCTATGGGGACAGTTTGAATCTGCTGATGATATTATGGCAGACCGTAAGAAAAGCTGGAACATATATTATGACCAGTTGAAATCCCTTTCAGATGAGGGGAAAATAGATATTCCCTTTATACCAAAGGAATGTGAGCATAATGCGCACATGTTTTATATAAAGAGCAAAGACATTAACGAGAGAACAAAATTGATAGAGTATTTAAAAGAAAGAGGCATTGATGCCGTTTTTCACTATGTTCCATTACATACTGCACCTGCCGGGAAAAAATTTGGAAGATTTCACGGAAAGGATGTATATACAACAAAGGAAAGTGAGCGGCTTGTGAGGCTTCCTATGTATTTTGGGTTGTCCGAAAATGATTGTGTAAAAGTATGTGATACTGTAAAGGAATTTTATAAATGAAAAAATTGGCAATTATCGGAGCATCTTATTTACAACTTCCCCTGATACGAAAAGCAAAGGCAAGAAATTTAGAGACGCATGTGTTTGCTTGGGCAGCAGGGGATGTAGGGGAAGATGAAGCGGATTATTTTTATCCAATTAGTATTTTGGAAAAAGAAAAAATTCTTAATACGTGTCGTGAAATCGGTATAGACGGCATTTGTAGTATAGCATCGGATTTGGCGGCAGTTACAGTCAATTATGTGGCAAATAGAATGGGATTAGTTGGGAATCCGGATTTATCCGTTGAATTCTCTACAAACAAGTATAAAATGCGCACCTGCTTTGAAAAAAATGGAGACCCTTCTCCCAGAAGCATCAAAGTCGAATCCATAGATGATTTAAAAAATGTTCGGTTAGAATTTCCAGTGATAGTTAAACCAGCGGATCGCTCAGGCAGCAGGGGGATTACCAAAGTTGAAGATAAAATGGGATTGCAGGAAGCAGTAGAAAGAGCGAAAGAACAAGGATTTGAAAAGTGTGCATTGATTGAAGAATTTGTAAAGGGACAAGAATACAGTGTAGAATATATTTCCTGGAAGGGGCAGCACAAATTTCTCTCTTTGACAAAAAAGTTTACCACCGGAGCTCCAGGATTTGTAGAGACTGCTCACATGGAACCTGCGCAAGTAGATGATATTACTTTGGAAAATATTAAAAACGTTGTTTCAAAAGCATTATCCCATCTTGGAATTTTGTATGGGGCATCACATTCCGAAATAAAAGTTTCAGAAAGGGGAGACATTCGAATCATTGAAATTGGCGGCCGCATGGGAGGGGATTGTATTGGAAGTTCCCTAGTGGAACTGTCAACAGGATTTGATTTTGTAGGTGCTGTCATTGACGTGTCGCTGGGGATAGAGCCTAAAATAGAACTAAAAACAAAGCGGACAGCTGCTGTCAGATTTGTCTTTTCAGAACAAGATATAAAGGTTCTTGAAAAAATCAAAAAAGAAGCCCCTGAGATTTTACTGGAAGAAGACGTGAAAGAAATTAGTAAAAAAGAGATAACAGAAAGCGGAAGCAGATTTGGATACTTTATATTTGCATCAGAAATAAATAATAAGATAGAAAAGTATCTTCCTGAAATAGCAGAAGGATAATCTTTTGTGAATAAAAATGTAGAAAATAGGAGATAGAATTGGGGTCAAATATGAAACTGTCTTTTGTAATACCGTGTTACAATTCAGAAAAAACGGTAGAAAATGTAACACAAAGAGTGTCTAGTGTGATGACGGAACAGTTTCCGGAAATGTCATATGAAATTATATTGGTAAATGATTGCTCCAAAGACAATACTGCATATAAAATTGTGGAATTGGCTTCAAAAGATTCAAAAATAAAGGCGATTAACCTTGCCAAAAATGTTGGTCAGCACAGTGCTTTAATAGCTGGATTTAATTATGCAGACGGGGAAATTATTATTACATTGGATGATGATGGACAGACTCCTGTTGAAAAACTGCCCCTTATGATGGATAAGATAAATGATGGTTATGACGTGGTTAGTGCAAAGTATGTTTTACGTCATCGGGGGTCTTTTCTTAGAAGAATTGGAACTTTTATTGCATTAATTATGGAAAAATGGCTGATTGAAGGGCCTGAAGGGATTAGTATTTCTGTTTTTTTAGTTATGAGAAAGTTTGTTGTGGATGAAATTATTAGATATAAACAGCCGTACCCCTACCTTTCAGGGTTGGTACTGCGAGTTACCCACAATATAGGGAATGTGGAAATGGAACAGGCACCAAGAGAAAACGGGCGGTCGGGTTATTCTTTCAAGAAGCTGTTGGGCTTATGGTTGAACGGCTTTACGGCGTTTTCTATAAAACCATTAAGAGTGGTAACTACCTGTGGACTTTTCTCCGCTGGATTAGGAATTGTTTTTGCATGTTTTACTATTATAAGAAAATTACTCTCTTATAATGTTCAGGTGGGATGGAGTTCAACTGTTGTTATATTGCTCATTTTAGGCGGTCTTATCCTTTTCGCTTTGGGAATAATGGGTGAGTATGTAGGCAGGATTTATATGTGTATCAATAATACGCCGCAGTATGTGATTCGTGACAGTACGAATTTGGAGCAGAAAGGAACAGGTGGTGATTCATGAAAATAACGGATGCTGTTTGGGAACAAAGGAATTTAGGTGTGACAAGCTATGGAATTTCTTTAGATATGAGAGATCATTTACAGGATGTGCAAAAGGAATATTCTAAGCTTCAGGAAAAAGAATATATGGTTGTAAAAATTCCTTCTTCAAGATATGACTTAGCTTATTATTTTCAAGAGCAGGGATATCTGTTTTCGGAGTCTTCCATTAGATTGAGCTGTGATTTACAAAAATTATATATTCCGGAACGGATATTGAAAATATGCAAGAAATGCACTTGGGTGGAGATGAAAAAAGAGGATTTAGATCAGCTTAGCAAAGAAATTTATAAAGATATATTTAAAAAAGACAAAGTATTTACTGACCCCAAATTTAAACCTGAGCAGTCGGCCAGAAGATATGACTTGTGGATAAGAGATTTAGTTTCTGCAGGTACTATGCCTTATAAAGTCATGTATGGTGGAGATACGATTGGATTTTTTTTAAATCAGAAAATAGAGAAGAATGCATATTATGGTGTGATGGCTGCTGTCTACAGCGATTATGAAGGCACCGGTATGGGGTATTGCATACAATATGCGGGACTTCAATCCGCTATAGAGCGGGGAGCGGATACTTATATTGGATATGTGTCAGGTACCAATCCTGAAGTGCTTAAAATACTATTATCCATTGGCTATGTGATCAAAGAAATTGATTATATATTTATAAAACATAATGAAGGAGAATAAAAACATGGAAAATCAGGAAAAAATGAATTTATTGGAAGAAATTATGGAGTTGGATGAGGGGACATTGAAACCGGAAGATGAACTTGAGAGTTACCCGGAATGGGATTCTATCACAGTGTTATCATTTATTGCGCTTATGGATGAAAAATTTCATAAAACAATTTCAGGAAAGGAAATAAAAGAATTCAAGACGGTGGAAGATGTATTGAAAGTAATGGAGCAATAATATGGACTTTCTTGACTTAAATGACAAAAAAATTTTAGTTACAGGAGCCTCCTCCGGAATTGGACAGGCTACAGCTATTTTGTTATCCCGGCTTGGGGCGAAAGTTGTCCTGGCAGCCAGAAATGAAGAAAAATTGAGGAAGACTCTGGACATGATGGAGTATCCGGATAGACATATTGTGATACCGGTTGATTTAAAGAAATTTGCAGAGTATGATGTTTTTTTTACAAAAGCAGTGGAAGATGGCGTGAAATTGTCAGGTATGGTACATTCTGCCGGAATTACAAAAGTGGTTCCCTTAAAGATAATAAAGCCGGAAAGTATGTATGAAGTGTTTGAGATAAATTTTTTTGCGTTTTTGGCTCTTACAAGTCAATATGCCAAGAAAAAATATTCTAATGGTGGATCTATTGTGGGGGTTTCCGCTATCAATGCACATTATCCCCAAAAGTGTATGAGTATTTATGCGGCATCGAAAGGGGCGCTGGAAGCTTCTGTGAAAACATTGGCTTTGGAACTGTGCTGCCAGGGTATCCGTATTAATAGTGTTATACCGGGGGCAGTGGAAACTCCTATGTCTGAATTTATTGAGGAGGAAACCAAAAAGCAGATAGAGGGAAGACAGCTTTTGGGTATGGAACAGCCAGGGCAGATTGCCGATGTGATTGCATATCTGCTCAGTGACAGGTCATCTTGTATGACAGGACGAAATGTATATGCGGATGCAGGGCTTTTAGGCCAATTTATGTAAGAATTTGTATGTTGTCTTTTTTAGGAGATTATGTATGGAATATTTATTTAGAGATGCTGGCGGCAATGCCTTCGATGCAGAAGATATCTTTAAAAATTTAAAGAAGGTTGGTGCGGATGACTGTGAGACCTTATTTATTCATTCTGATGTTATGTTTGGTGCGCCTGCCCCAGGATTTAGCAGAAAGCAATATCTAAATATTCTTTATCAAGTCATAAAAAATCTTGGGGTAAAAAATATTATTGTCCCTACTTTCACATATAGTTTCTGCAATGGAGAAATATATGATGTGAATAAGAGTAAGACGACCATGGGAGCATTTAATGAATTTGTCAGAAACCAGGAAAATAGATACCGCACAATGGATCCATTGTTGTCTTTGTCGGTGCCTTGTGAATTAAAAGAGCGATTTCAGAAGCTGGGTGAACATTCATTGGGAGAGAATAGCGGCCTGGATTTGCTGCATCATATGGATGGAGTAAAATTTCTGTTCTTGGGAGCGCAGCTTGGAAATTGTTTTACCTATGTTCATTATGTAGAAAAAATGTTAGATGTCCCCTATCGTTTTGATATGCCTTTTACTGGAAATGTCATTGACGAATCCGGAAATAAGGCAGAAACCACGCAGTATATGCATACGGCCTGTTATGGCGTTAAAACGGCGGATTACTATTATTTTGAAGATTATTTGGAAGAGAAAGGTTTTTTTCACAGGGAAAAACTGGGAGAAAAAACAGTTGCATGTTTATCAGAAAAAGACGCCTATAGGGAGATTGTCCAAATGATTGAGAAGGACATAAATTATTTCCTGGAAGTTCCCTTTCATGAAAGAGATTTGATTCACAAGTATACACATGGAATTCATGGGGAAAGAATCACACATTGTTAAGGAGAGTTGTATGAATATTAATTGGCTGGATTCTTTTGAGAAAACTGTTAAAGAGAAAGCAAAAGAGATTGCTGTTGTTCATAATTCAGAACAGATAGAATTTGCAGATTTGCAAATGGAAGCAAAAAAGTTAGCAATGCTCATAATTGAGAGGACAGACAACGCCATAAATCAGCCCATAGCGGTTTTCCTTCCAAAAGAAATAAATACTATTGTCGCAGATTTAGGAATTATGTATTCTTGTAATCCTTTCATGAACCTGGATATTAAAACGCCTAAGGAAAGAATTAAAAACATACTGGAATTAGTCAGTCCATGTGCAATTGTGACGAGTTCGAAATATATAGAAAAACTGGAAGATTTGGACTTTCCGATCTTGTTAACGGATCATATGGGTTTAGAAACGGAGTTTCAGGATGATTTGTTGACGAAACGCAGAAAGGTTCTGGTTGATACAGATCCATTATGTATTATTAACACATCAGGATCAACAGGAACGCCAAAAGGTGTTGTTTTAAACCATAGAAGTTTTTTTGATTTTTTGGATTGGGCGGTGGAAAGATTTAAATTTGACGGGAAAGAAGTGATTGGTTCATTGTCGCCTGTAGTTTTTGATATTTTTGACTTTGAATTGTGTATGATGATGCAGAAAGGGGCAAAGTTAGTTTTATTGGATGCGTCTTTAGCAATGTTTCCAGTCAGGCTGATAGAAATGTTAAATGCCAATAAAGTTAATTTTATTTTTTGGGTGCCATCGATTATGGTAAATATTGCCAATATGGATTTGTTGGATAAAATCTCAATCCCATCCTTGAAAATGGTTTGGTTTGCAGGCGAAGTGTTCCCAACAAAGCAGTTTTTATATTGGTATGACAAATTTGAGGACGCCTTGTTTGTAAATTTATATGGTCCTATTGAAATAACATTGGATTGTACTTATTATGTCGTTGAGGAAAGGCCGGAGGAAAGTCAGCCGCTGCCTATCGGGGTGCCGTGCAGGAATACGGATATACTGATTTTAAACAGTAATGACTGTACTTGTGGATTGGAAGAAGAAGGAGAACTTTGCGTGCGGGGAACATCTCTTGCAATGGGGTATTATAATAATTTTGAGAAAACGGCAAAAGCGTTTACTCAAAATCCATTAAATCAATGTTATCCTGAAATAATTTACCGTACAGGTGATATGGTATGTATGCGTAAAGATGGAAATATCATGTTTAAAGGGCGTAAAGACAGTCTTATAAAGCATATGGGATATCGTATTGAATTAGGCGAGATTGAGCATATGTTAGAAAATGATATAAAGATAGTAAAGTATTGTTGTGCAGTGTATCAATATGCGCAAAAGAAAATTGTTTTATTTTATGAAAGCGATCAGGATATTACTGAACGCGATTTTAGAATTGCTTTAGGAAATGTATTTCCAGCTTATATGATCCCTGCTGTGTTTTGTAAAGTGGATATGCTTCCAAGAAATACAAATGGAAAAATAGATAGATTATTATTAAATCAGAAAGTAAATATGGAACCTATCGAATTAAATGAAAAGGACAAAAATGCGGGGGGGGGGTATCTGGCAAATTAACCTGTATTCTTCTTCTCTTATTTAGTTTGAAATCAGAGCTGCAAAAATCAGGCAGCAGTGACCGAAACAAGGAAAAGAGGAGGATGAAGACATGCGTACGTCAGTATTATCATATTTAGAGGAAACGGCTGAAAGATTGCCTGACAAAGTAGCTTTTTTTGATGCAGAAAACAAGATTACTTTTATGGAACTTAGAAACAGGGCCGTTGATTTGGGTTTTCATATCAAAGACACTGTGCAGGGGAGAAGGAATCCTATTTTGATATACCTGCCTAAAACGGTGGATAGTATTGTTGCATTTATGGGGGTATTGTACAGTGGGAATTTTTATACTCCTACAGATATCCGGTTTCCAGCAGAAAAAGTAAAGAGTGTTTACGATACGTTAAAACCGTCAGCTGTGATTGTAAACACAGAAACAATGGAAAAATTTCAAAATATAGGTATAAAAGGAGAGATTCTTCTATTAAACATTGATGAGGCAGGGCACTGCAACCGTTACGGGGAAGTACAAAGCCTTTTGGATGCTATATTGGATGTGGATCCGGTTTATACTTTCTTTACTTCAGGTTCCACAGGGACACCGAAAGGGGTAATTATAAACAATCACAATATTATAGATTATACTGACTGGGCGGTGAATACTTTTCACATAAATGAGAATACCGTAATGGGAAATCAGTCTCCTTTTTATTTTGACATTTCCACACAGGATATTTACACAACCTTAAAAACAGGGGCCACCCTTGGAATTATACCGGTAACATATTTCGCATTTCCGATTCGGGTGCTGCAGTTTATTAAAGAAAATGATATTAACTTTTTATATTGGGTGCCCTCAGCCTTTATTCATATAGCAAATTATGATTTATTGAAATCGGTAACATTGGACAAAGTGGAACTGATAATGTTTGGAGGAGAGGTTATGCCGGTGAAACAGCTGAATTATTGGCGCAGGCATCTTCCCAATTTAAAGACGGTGGCAAATGTTTATGGTCCCACGGAGGCAACTGTCAACTGTACGTATTATATTTTGGATAGAGAATTTGAGGATACAGAGAATCTGCCATTAGGAAAAGCCTGCGAAAACACGGGACTTATAGTGCTTGGTGAGGATAATAAGGTAATTGACGCATCCAAAATAGGTGAACTTGGAGAGCTATGTGTATATGGGAGTTCTCTGTCCGCCGGATATTGGGGCGACCAGGAGAAAACAGATGAAAAATATGTAACGAATCCCTGTTGTTCTTATTATAAACAGAGAATGTATCTTACAGGTGACCTGGTTTTCTATAATGAAAAAGGAGAACTTGTATTTGCAGGAAGAAAAGATTTCCAGATTAAGCATTCGGGATATCGGATTGAGCTGGGAGAAATAGAGGCGGCAGCTATGGGAAATGAAAGAGTTATCAATGTTTGTGCCGCTTATCATGAAAATAAGAAAGAGATTGTATTGTTTTACCAGGGAAATATAGAGGATGAGGAACTAAGGGATTATCTGTTTACCATTATTCCCAAGTATATGGTTCCCACACTTTATTATAAATTGAAAGCATTTCCCTATAATGATAATGGAAAAATTGACAGAGTACAGCTTCAAAAAGAATTAGCATATATGGAATAGTGAGTATTTAGCAGGCGATTAGAAGAAAGGAGACAAAAAATGGGAGCAAGTAATGAAATGAAAGAGGAAGATGTTATGGCAATGCTGGCTGAGATTCGGCCGGAGTTTAACTATGGTGAGAGTAAAAACTTTATTGATGACGGGTTATTGGATTCTTTTGATATAATTACATTGATTAGCATGCTGGAAGAAAAATATAGTATAAAGATAGATGGCCTTGACATCGTTCCTGAAAATTTCTCAGAGGCGAAAGCTATTGTGGCTTTGGTGAAAAAATGTGGAGGTAACTCATAATATGCAGACATTATTTAAAGGAAAACGGATTTCTTCTATTTTAGGAGTGCTCCCCCAGACGGTAGTTCCTTTCGAGGATGAAGTGGATAATTATGACTTTCCGGCGAAACAGACACTGCGTTTGAAAAAAGTAATGGGATTTAAACAACATCGTCTGGCAAAAGAGTCGTCTTCTGTTTCTGACTTTGCAGTATATGGATTGAATTATATGTTAAATCATGATTGGATAAAGAGAGAAGATATTGGCGGGGTGATTGTAGTGACGCTTTGTCCAGATCATTTTGTTCCACATATCAGCAGTATTGTGCAGGGGGAATGCGGTTTGGAAAGGGATATCATTTGTCTTGATATCGCTCAGGGCTGCTGTGCTTTTCTAATTGGGCTTATGGAATCCTTTATGCTCCTTGAACATATGAATGGGAAGAAAATTGTACTTATCAATGGAGATGTGCTGAGTCATAAAGTATCTAAAAAGGATCGGAATGATTTCCCTCTGATTGGAGACGGGACAACTATTACAGTTGTGGAAAATGACCCTTCGGCAGCAGATATCTATTATGAAATGCATATGGATGGAGGAAGACGGGAAGCATTAATAATTCCTGCGGGAGGCTTTCGTATGAAAAGTACTCCGGAGACCGCCGTTATGAATGATGTTGGAGATGGAAACCGCCGTGCTTTAGATCACCTGCATATGGATGGAAGCGGTGTGTTCAATTTTGTACAGACAGAAGTACCGCCTATGATTGAACATGTGCTAAAGGAGACTGGGGAAAGCGTGGAGAGCATTGATTACTTTTTATTTCATCAGCCGAATAAATTTATGCTTCAGAAACTGGGGGAAAAGATTGGGATTCCATTTGAAAAACTTCCCATGGATATTGTAGAAAATTATGGGAACCCAAGTGGTGCGTCCATTCCCTTTGTAACAGTTCACAGTTTAAGAGAACAATTAAAGGAGAATTCCTATAAATGCTGTCTTTCCGCTTTTGGCTCCGGGTTGGCCTGGGGGGCTATGGTAATGAATCTGGGAAATCTGGCGAATTGTGAAATGGTAGTCTCTGACTTATAGGAGGGATACAAAATGCGGTTTGATAAAATTTTATTGGCTGGTTCTGGAAAAATTGCTTGTGATTGTCTCAATTACATATTAACTCTTGTATATCAGAAAGATATAACGGTACTGGAAACAGCAGACAGCCCTCTTTCTATGCTGAGGCAAATTTGCGTAAAAAGAGAAATAGAGTATGTTTTGGAACAGGAAGAGACGGAAAAGTTTATATTGAACTATGTCAGAAAAAAGCGCACATTGATTATCAGTGCAAATAACCGTTTTATATTCACACCCACAGTTATTAATACACCCGGAACTATAATTATTAATTTTCATTATGCGTTGCTGCCGCTCTACAGGGGGATGAATATTCCAACCTGGGTTATTTACAATCAGGAAAAGGAGACAGGAGTGACATGGCATTATGTAACAGAAAAGATTGATCATGGAAGAATTATCAGTCAAAAAAGAATAGAGATTGATGAGAAGATGACCGCTTTTAATATTACACGTAAAGGGATGGTTCTGGGATTAGAGTCATTTAAAGAATTTATAGGAATATTGCTGGAAAAAGAGATAGAGGGAAAAATGATTGATTATCCAGAAGATGCGCTGGTTTATCGAAGTTCTATGCTCCCTATGAATGGAGTTTTAGAGTTGCCTTTACCAGTGGAGACGGTTATAAGAATGTTGCGCTCTTTTGATTATGGCGGAGCAAAGGTGATTCCAAAGCTTAGGATTAAATATGAGAATCAGTTCTATTTGTTAGAAAAATATGCAGTGCATGATAAGCTCTGTAAAGCAGGTAATAGATGTGAAATACAGGGAGAGATGTTGGTCATCATGGAAAATGGAAAAGAAGTTGTATTAAATGTAAAAGAGGAAAAAGTAATGAATAACACCGAGAACGGGGGGGGGGTATTTGACAAGGCCTCTTGGATAAATTTCCGGTTTGATTCATGTGGAGGGCTGGCCTTTGTGTGAAGATAATAGTATAACGGAAATGACGTTTGAAGCCTTGCTGGAATCCTTTGATTCACAGGAAGAGAGAACGTATCTAAATTTACTCATCATCCGAAAATTTGAAGAAAATTTATTAAAATTATTTGAAGAGAATAAACTTTTTGGTACCACACATACATGTATCGGCCAGGAAGCTATCGCTGTTGCAGCTATGGAATGTATCAGCGAAAAGGATATTGTATTCAGTAACCACAGATGTCATGGGCATTTTATTTCCTACAGTAAAAAGCCTGAACTTCTCTTAAAAGAAATTATGGGGAAGTCAGGGGGTGTCTGCGATGGAAGAGGGGGTAGTCAGCACATTCATTATAAGAATTTTTATACAAATGGTGTGCAGGGAGGGATTGTTCCTAATGCAGTTGGTGCGGCATGGGCTGAAAAATTGAGAGGAACCTCAAATATTGCCGTTGTTTTTCTTGGGGACGGAACATTAGGCCAGGGAGTTGTTTATGAATGTTTAAACATTGCCTCCCTGAAAGAGATACCCGTCCTTTTTGTTGTGGAAGAAAACGGTTATGCCATGTCAACGGCAACAAAAGAGGGGGTAGGGGGAGAAATTTTAGGCAGGCCCAAGGCTTTTGGTGTTGCAGGGGATGAGGCAGAGGGCAATAATATAGACATGCTTCGGGAATCCTTTCAAAAAGCTGTTTCTTTTGTCAGAAATCAGCGGAAGCCATTTATGCTTGTAGCCCATACCTATCGTCTGGCTGCCCACAGTAAAGGAGATGACTTTCGGGATGAAGAGGAGATACGGCTTCACAGGGAGCAGGATCCTTTAAAAAAATATGAGACCCGTCTCAACAAAGAACAGAAAACATTTATCTCACAAAGGGTTCAGGAGTATATAGAATGGATTACGGCAATGGCAGAAGAGGAGAGTTTTGCAAAGCTTCCTTTACCAGAGGTAATAGTTCCGCAGGAAAATCTTCCCGAAGAAAATGTGCCTGAATTCAGGAGGTATATCGATTCTATTAATTATGCGCTGAAAGAAGCAGTAGCGCAGAATTCAGATGTCGTACTTCTGGGGGAAGATATCAGGGATCCCTACGGAGGGGCATTTAAGGCTACAAAAGGAATCAGTACAGAGCATAGTGACCAGGTGTTTAATATGCCTATCAGTGAAGCGGCAATGACAGGAGTATCTGTTGGGCTGGCATTAAATGGAATTCGCCCTGTTACAGAGATTATGTTTGGAGATTTTGTAACCCTGGCAATGGATCAGATTATAAATCACGCATCAAAATATAGGTGGATATATGGAAATCATATTTCTCTGCCAATGATCATTCGAGTGCCTATGGGGGGGAAAAGAGGATACGGGCCCACCCATAGCCAATCTCTGGAAAAGTATCTGGCAGGAATTCCGGACGTCCATGTGGTTGCCCTCTCTGTGGTGCATAATCCTGTGAAAGTATATAGGAAAATTATAAAACAGTCTAATCCTGTGGTAGTAATTGAGAATAAACTTCTGTATTCTCAGCGGTTGAAAACTGTAAATAGAAAAGCAGGGAATAAAATTGATGATTTTTATGTCAGATTTTCGGAAGGAAACAGCATGATTCCTGTATATGAACTCAGTTTAAACTGTGATTTCTCCGGTGAAGTGACCCTTATTACCTATGGGGGATTGACTCAGGACGCTATGCTTGCGGCAACTCAACTTATGATTGATGAGGAAATAGGAGTGAATGTTGTTGTGTTGGGAGAATTATCAAATCTTCCCTGGGAGGAATTGAAAAAAATGGTTACAACGCCATATGTAATAACTGTGGAAGAAGGGACTATGAGTTTTGGTATCGGCGCTGAAATTATTGCAGGATTATCAGAGCGGCAAGTGAGTGAGAGATATGTTAGGATTGCATCTCCTGACCTGCCTATTCCAAACAGTTTGCTTCTTGAAAAACAGCTGCTTCCCGATACAGATACTATTATAAATAAAGTAAGGGAGGTTATCCATGGAGACATATAAAATTGTAATGCCAAGGTTAGGAGTAAATGAGGATACGGTGACACTGGGACAATGGCTGGTGGAGCAGGGTGCCTATGTTAAAAAAGGACAGGCAGTAGCGGTTATTGAGACATCAAAAGAGACAAGTGAGGTAAAGGCAGGCGCAGAGGGGTATCTTTCCATTCTTGCCAAAGCAGGAAACGATGTCCCAGTAGGAGCTTCCATTGCGGAATTGTGTCAAAGTGCTTTGAAGAATGAGGAAAGGTCTCTGGTAGAAAAGGAAGAGACAAACCGTACTTTTACAAAAAAAGCAAAAGAGTTTTTAGAAAAACATCCGGAAATTGATATGGGCAGCCTGCCCAGAGAAGGAATTATAAAAGAGCAGGATTTGGCAAAACTTATAAGCGAGCCTTATCATATAGAAAAGACAATGTCCAACCGGGTATTGATATACGGAAGAGGTGGAATCTGTAAAGATGCCATTGAAATCATTAATCAAACAAAGATGTATCAGTTGGATGGTATTGTGGATTTTTATTATCCGCAGGATAAGGAGTTATATGGCATTCCGGTGGTGGGAGGACCGGGGGAACTTGAAAAACTGTATCAGGAAGGTTATCATAAGTTGTTTTCCGCAGTGGCTTTCTGGGGCGAGACATATACAAAACATTACCGTAAAAATCCTTATTCCCGTTTTAAAAAAATAGGATATGAATTGGTTAATCTGGTTGACAGGACAGCAAATATAGCATCGACGGTTCAAATGGGAGAGGGCAACCTTATTTGCGGAAATACATTTGTCGGGCCCGATGCTATTTTAGGAAGCAATATTATTGTGAATGTGGGAGCAATTGTAAACCATGACTGCATTGTCAGCGATCACTGCCATATTGCATCAGGGGCAGTTTTGGCGGGTGAAGTAATCATTGGGGAAAATACTCTTGTGGGACAAGGAGCAGTGATTCATGCCGGTGTGAAAGTAGGAAATAATGTAGTCATTAACAATGGATGCAGAATTTTTAAAGACGTTCCTGATAATAAAATTGTGGATAAGTCATGAGAGTACTTTTTTTTAAATCAGATTCCTGTAATCCCTACAGGAATTTGGCAATAGAGGAACTTCTCATGGAGATTATGGAAAAGAATACGGACAGTGTACTGCTGTACCTCTGGCAGAATGGTCCGTCTGTTATACTGGGGCGTAATCAAAATCCTTTTGTGGAATGCGACGTGGATTCAATGAGGCAGGACGCCGTAGAGCTGGTGAGGAGAAAAAGCGGAGGCGGAGCAGTGTATCATGATCTCGGAAACTTGAATTATACGGTAATTTCCCACAGTATTTTAGCAGACAAAGAACTTTGGACAGGTATTTTATGCAATACTGTGAGACAATGGGGTTTAAAGCCTGAAAAGTCCGGGAGAAATGATATTACAGTCGAGGGGAAAAAGTTTTCCGGAACAGCCTTCTCTCAAAAGAATGATATCATCATGCAGCATGGAACCATTATGGTAAATGTGGAGCTGGACTGTATGGAGCGTTATCTTCGCCCCAATATCAGTAAACTTCAAAAAAGAGGAATAAAATCTTTGGGTGCAAGGGTTTTAAATCTTGCTGACAAGAATCCTGATATCACAGTGGAAGGAATTGCAAAAACCTTTATATCACAGTTCCATGCCGCATATACGGGATGGGGCTGGACAGAGTGCTGCACTGATAAGTGGATCCAGGAAATGGAAGTCAGTGCTTTGGAAAAAGAATATTCCTCAAAAGCATTTTTGTACGGGAATATGATGGATGGGGATCTTATCTTTAAATTTTCATGTTCCTGGGGAATTTTCTCTCTGGAAATATTTTTAGAGGGTGAGGCTGTGAAAGATTGTGAAATTTACACAGATGCACTGGATGTGGAATTGGTGCAGAAATTAAGAGAGTTTATCAGTGGAAAAAGCTTAAAAGAACTGAAAGATTTTTCTATGTGGGAAGCATTCCCTTTTTCAGATGTAAACAGAAATGAAATAAGAGAATTTTCCCAGAATATCATAAGAAAGCTGGTGAAAGATGATATTTGATGTGGCGATTGTTGGCGGTGGCCCGGCAGGGTATAGTGCAGCCCTTGAGGCGGCAGGCCATAAGTTAAAAACGGTGTTGTTTGAAAGGGAGGAAATGGGCGGGACATGCCTCAATGAAGGGTGCATTCCCTTAAAGTCATTTCTTCATGTGTCAAAAACGGTGAGACAGGCAGATAATTTAGGCAGTTCTCTAAAAATTGATATGTCAGTGATTACCGATATCAGCCGAAACAATGTGGAAAAGCTGAAAAAGGGACTGTTGTATTCATTGAATCAGGAATGTATTACGATTGTCAGGGAAGAGGTCACAGAAATTGAAAAGACAGCGCATTATAATCTTAAGACGGAAAAAGGCTGTTATAAAGCTTTGCATCTTATAATTGCAACAGGCTCAGTGCAGGTGATTCCTCAGATTCAGGGATTAGAGCAGGCTTTGCAAAAAGGGGCTGCAGTTACAAGCAGTGATTTTTTTCGGCTTAAAAGTGTGCCGGAACATATAGCAATTCTTGGTGCAGGTGTGGTGGGGATTGAAATCGCATCTTTTTTTACTGATTTGGGGAAAAATGTTACCTTGATAGACAGTGAAGAGAGAGTTTTGAAAGAACTGGACGAAGATATGTATACCTTTTATCTGAGCAGACTGAAGAGCAGGGGAATTGAATTTCTTTTAGGTGTACAAGTGTGTGAATTGGATGTCTCAGATGATATGTGTATTGTCTTTCAGCAGGGGGATGAAATAGATGAGATTCATGCTGATTTAATGATTCTTGCAGCAGGAAGAAAGCCTGTTACAAAATTTAATGATGTGGAGGGCGCATTAATCTGCGGGGATGCAGGAGGAAAATCTATGCTTGCCCACTCAGCGATGAGGGAAGGGAAAATGGCAGTGGGTGAAATACTTGGAAAAGAAGATAAGATGGATTATGATAAAATTCCACATGTAATTTATTCCATGCCTGAGGCTGCCTGGATTGGACGGGGAGAAAGTAAACTAGGGAATAAAAATGGAATAGAAATTATGAAAAAAAATTTGGATTACAGCAGCAGGTATGTGATAGAATCAGACGGAATACAAGGTACAGTAAAAAAGATATTTCAGAATCATACCCTTTTGGGGTGTCAGATTGTGGGAGATGGAGCTGCAGAACTTATTTCTTTTTTGGGACTGCAGGATTTGGGTGATACTATTATTTTCCCTCATCCGTCTGTTGCAGAGATTATGGACTATTTGTAGAGGGAGAAAATGCGGGAAGAATTATTAGGAAAAACGCCTATGTATTGTTTTCAATGGGATTATATTGATTCCAATATGTATGTAATGGCAGAGGAAAACTGGGGATTGGTGATTGACCCGATTTATACGGAAGAAGTAAGAACGTTTTTGGAAAAACAAAAATTTCAAAAGATTTGGATTTTCTTGACGCATGAACATTTTGATCATATCAATGGGCTTAACTGGTTTAGAGAACAATTTCCATGCATTGCCTATGGGAATGAAACATGTGCTGGAAATATTCAGTCAGCATCTAAAAATTTTTCTGATAAGTCAGAAATATTTACCATGTTTCATCCAGAAATTAAACGCAGAAATATTACAATTACGCCCTTTCATTGCTGCGTGGATGGAATAGTACGGGGAGGGGAATCTATGGACTGGCAGGGACACACGCTAGATTTTATGGATACTCCGGGACATACAGAGGGGAGTATGTGTATTGTATTTGATAAGAAATATATGTTTACAGGAGACACATTGCTTTTAATTCCTACGATTACCCGGCTTCCCGGGGGGAGCAAAAAGAAATTTGAAGAGGTGACCATTCCATTACTAAGGAGTATGCAGACGAAAATTGCAAAAGTTTATCCGGGTCACGGAAACTTTGGAAAGCTGGAGGAAATGTTATGAGAAAAGATTTTTCCATTGAAGTTAAAAATCTTATTGAGTCAATTAAAAAGGCGGAAAATGTTGTTATATATGGGGCAAAACAGCGGGCGCAAGAGATAATTCCGGTGTGCGAAGCACTTATTCGTGCAGAAAAGATTTCAGTTGCCACATCAAACGGGGGGGGGTATGTGCTGGCTATGAGGTATGTGGAATTGATGAAGTGTTGATAAACAATCATACTCTTATCTTAGTTGCTATGCGCGACCAGTTTTTTGACAGAATTGAAAGAGAAACACCTGAACTTAAGATGGCAGGGATGGTTATATATCTAAAATATCCTTTGATAATAGAAGCGAAAAGTTATGTATTGCATTGTGCCTTTGAAAAAATCGGGATAGATTTAAGACTTTTTAATAAATTATACCAGGATGATATAATTTATCGAATGGATCTTAAGCAGGAAAGGATAGGAAGTATAACTGAAAAGGTATGGGAGCTGGCTACGGAGGAAACAGCAAGGTATGTAGCAGAACATTTAAGAACTACAGAAGTGTTTTTGATTATCATTCCTGGTTAAATGGAATCATTCGGGACAATCAGACAGAGAATGGAATTAATTTGGAGTTTGGGGTAGCGAATGGAGATTCCATAAGAAAGCTGGCGGATAAAGTTCAGAATACTTTTTATGGTTTTGATTCTTTTGAAGGACTGCCTGAAGATTGGTATGGGCCAAATTGTCAGGGAACATTTAAAACAGAAGGATTGCCGGAAGTGCCAGATAATGTAGAATTGATGAAAGGCTGGTATGATACTACATGTCCACTTTTTGCAAACAGGAAAGATATGGCTGGGAGGAGAGCCGATTTTATTCATATCGATTGTGATTTATATTCCTCTACGAAAACTGTATTTGACAGTGTGGGAAAATTTATTGAAAAAGGGACAATTATAGCATTTGATGAATATTTTAATTATCCCGGATGGAAATTAGATGAATATAAGGCATTTCAGGAGTTTGTGAAAAGCCGCAATGTACAGTATGAATATTTGGCTTATGTGGATCGGGCTTGCCAGGTTTGTGTTAGAATTTTACATATAGACTAAATAATTTGTATTTGTTATATCGTAACATACTGCTTTAAGTTTTTGCTCATAGGAGTATCTGTATCAGAAAACTGGTACGATACTCCTATGATTGATTATAAAGGATGTCCATCAGTTGACAAAATTTTTATATTATTTATAATTAGTGAAAAGAATAAGTTTTTATGAGGGAATATAATTGATATGGTAAATGTGTTTGGATGGTTTTCCATCTGTATTTTTGCATATCAAGCAGGACGCTTAAATAAATGAGATTTTATTGTTTGAAAAGGTGAGAATTAATGGAAATTATTTTACACTGGATAGTAGAAAGAAAAAAACGCATACAAGCTGTAAGTATGGTTGCAGGAATTCTGCTTATTTTTCTGTTTACAGTGAAATCACAAATGTTGGTTACAGAGGAGTATGAAGGGCCAAGGATTCGCAGTTATCAGGCTATGCCTTTGATTTGTTATGTAGTTTTGTCTGGTCTGATATGTCTTATGCTGTTGTGGAAGGGGAGGATAAAAAATAAATTTGTCAGCCAGCTTATGGCTGTATTAAGTTTGATTATAATGCCCTTTGTTAGTTTTTTTGTCTTTGAAATGGTGGCAGAAAATTTTTTTACGGTTATACATAATACACAAAAAGGAATGATAATATTAAACTTAATTATCTGGTATGCGATTTATGGAATGTTGGCAGGAGATTTTTTTGAGAAGGCAGGTTCTCCATGGATGGATTTCTTTCGCTTTAATTTGACTTATCAGGTAGATGGTTACATGGCAAGTACAATAAAGAGTATTCGGTTTCTTCATGTGGAAGAGCCGGAAGGATATTCGGCAGAAAAGGTGAATGAAATAGCCTCAAAGACAGGGGGAGGAGATAAAACGGGAGATTTGCCGGAAAATATCATTGTGATTATGAATGAATCATTTTCAGATTTGTCTGTTTTAGGAGATTTCAAGACTTCAGAACCTGTGTTGCCATGTTTTAAGGAAATGAAGTCCTATACGAGTCAGGGGAATGTGTATGTATCCGTATATGGGGGAGGCACGGCTAATTCGGAATTTGAATTTTTTACCGGAAATTCAGTGGCTTTTATTCCGGCAGGAACAGTTGCATTTCAGATGTATGTAGAGGAAGGAGATTCTTCTCTGGTTTCACTGTTAAAGGAACACGGGTATCGTACCGTTGCGTATCATCCGTTTAGAAAAGATAATTATAACAGGCTTTCTGTTTATGATATCTACGGATTTGATGAATATTATGGAAAAGGGGATATAAAATTTAAGAAACTAAGAAACTATGCCTCAGATAAATCAGATTACCAGGGATTGATTCAGCTTTATGAGAATAAAGTTCCAGGAGAGAGGTTGTTTTTGTATAATGTTACTATGCAGAATCATGCGGGATATGATTATAAGGACTATGACAGTACGATTTTTCTTGCAGATTATCCGGGAGAGTTTCCAGAGACGGAGCAATATTTAAGTTTGATGCATGAGTCGGATCAAGCACTGCAGGAGTTAATTGAATATTTCTCACAGGTAAAGGAAAAAACTGTGATATTATTGTTTGGAGATCATCAGCCAGCACTGGAGGATGGGTTTTATCAGCGGGTGATGGGAGCAGAGACAGCAGAAAATAGTTTTGAGCATTTTCAAAGAAAATTCATTACCCCCTATGTTTTGTGGAGTAATTATGAATTGGATGTAGAAGAAAAGGAAAATATCAGCACGAATTATTTGGGCAGTTATCTCTTGGATGCAATAGGTGTAGAACTTCCTGTATACAACCGCTATCTTTTAGAATTGCGGGAGAAAATTCCGGCAGTCAATGTGAATGGGTTTCTGGATGATCAGGGGACGATGCACTGGATTGGAGAAACGGGTAGCGAGTATGAGGAAGTGTTAGCGGAATATCGTATGTTTGAGTACAATAATTTGTTTGATGGAAAAGATAGGTTAGAAAATGTGTATGAATAGATTATGCAGCTATTAGGTGTTTGGGTTTGACAGACTTTAAGAAGATGTTCAAATATTTGCTGGTTTACCGTCAGAGAGAGGAAAACTTATGATAAGACCTAATAAAAAAATTGGAATCGTTTATTGTGGCAATTCAGTAAAATATGTAGAAGCTTTGGAAAAAGTAATTATGGAGAAAAAGAAAGAAGGTTACTGTATTGAAACAATAGTGGTAAATGACAAGCTGCTGGATATGGAAAGGGCAATTGAAAAACGGGTCTTTTCAAATTTAGACAAATGTGATTATGGTATTGTATTTTTAACAAAAGATTTGGAGGTTGAGACAAATAAATTCGTTTCAAAGCCTAATGTGTTGTTAGAATTAGGTTATTTAAGAGGACGTTTAAAGAGGGAATATGTCTGGTGTATAACGGATTTTGTGCATAAAGAAATTGAGGAACAAACGTATATCATGCCATCTGATTATATAGGAGAAGTATCAGAGTGCATTGATAAGAAGAATTATGAGACAGCGCTGAAGAAGGTAGTGGAAAAGTTTATTACTGTACACAAGATCGTCAGAATAAAGGGTTATGATGCGAATGACTTGGTGGGTTCATTGATTTTAAATCCTGATTATAAATCAGTTTATGAAGAGTTGTTTACAGGAGAACAATTGTCTGATATAGAAAGGTATTCTATTAGATTTCAGCTGCAAGAGATTTTTAATATGTAGTTGGAAGAAAAAAATAAAATCGATGTTGCGGGGCAAATAATATATTTATATGAAAGAATTGTGTTTATTCCATTTTTCCCAGAGGAGATTGTGGGAGAAAAAATAATGGAATTCCTATCTATAGATGATAATGAAAATGAATATGTATATGCAAGCCGCAAGATTTTAGATGCAGTACATGGGTATTTAAATTATAAACGAAAAAGGCCAAGACATGAAAGTGCCAGTTTTTATTTAAAACAGGCGGAAGAAATTCAAAAACAATTAGATGTATTTCATGAAGTTGAGATTGCACCTATCATTGAATGTGTTGCACACAATTATATGGGGTTATGTCATTTGAATGCTTATTATTGTTTGTCTGGCGAGGCGGCTGGTGATGAGCAAAGAATTAAAATGGAGTTAGAAAAAGCAAAAGAAAACTTTGGCAGAGTAATACAGCTAAGTGAAAGGAAATTTAGCAGTAAGGCAGATGTGTATTCTGCTTTTGCAAAATATAATTTAGCAAGAGTACTGAGAAATTTGAAATGTGATGCTGACTTGGAGTATCATAAAGCCATGGATCAAAGAAAATTTCTTTCAAAATGTTCTTGTTTCCCACAAATTTTTAAGTTGAATTTTTCCCTTGAAAAAATTCATGCAGAAATTGAGTATTGTGAATATTTGAGAGAGAAAAAGCTTATGGATCCAAACGAGTTTAAAGAAAAAATGAAAGAGTTAGATAATGAACTGTCAAATATAAAACATACCCCGGCAGCAGATGTTTCTCTGTTTAAGACATTGGAAGAAAAGCTGAAAAAGTGTGGAGATTGAAAGGTTCAGGTATCAGATCAGGAAACCAGTCTTGAAAACGGTATGGCCTTTAGGAGTTATTTCTTCGCCTGCATTCCCAGGTTTTGCTGGAGGTTCTGAAAAATGGATTGGTTTTGTATGAAAGGAATGATACCCGTACAGATATTTTTCGTGAGGATTATAAAATGCTGTTTTACAATGTAAGCGCTCAATAACTGAGTGCCTTATATCCTATTAAGATCCATGAGATAATGATTCCAAACAACTGTATAGTGTTGCTCGTCATAGTTGTGCATAGTAATGCTAGTGGGAGGTGTCCATGGATCAAGTTACTAAAGTTCG
>Ga0137307_101394_pt1 | contig 21741 bp, 21 predicted proteins | sample NAcewD2O_March_2_FD_97180 | JGI IMG/M metagenome (GOLD analysis project Ga0137307, IMG submission 97180) | Mouse cecal microbial communities from Vienna, Austria - N-Acetylglucosamine amended D2O_March | ecosystem: Host-associated > Mammals > Digestive system > Large intestine > Cecum | place... | reverse complement strand
CCCCGGAAACCACGGAAAATTCTTCTTCAGAGGAACAGCCGCTGCCGGAAAATCCCATGGAACTGGTAAAACTGTGGAAAAATTCTCCCATGCTGGGCCTTGTGGTGGAAAATCCCTCTGCATTATCGGCCAGAGGAGTTTTGCTGGAAGATTGTCTGCAAAACAGGAAAAAAGAACAGGGGAATCTGGAATATCCGGGAACAGAGAAACTGGATAAATTGTGGCTGATACGGTATCTGGATGGTTATTTTTCCTGTCAGAACGGGCCTGGAGAGAAGGGCGCCGCTACTCATGCACTGGAGTATGAACTGGAATACTGTATCGGCGGAAAAGAAAGTGACCGGGAAAATCTGGAGCAGGTGGTAAAGGAACTGCTGTTGCTGCGGGAAGCAGGAAATTTTGCAACTATTCTGAAGGACAGCAGCAAACAGACACTGGCTCTGGAGATAGCGACAGCGGCAGTGGGATTTACCGGCCTTCCGCCTCTGATACAGGCGGTACAGACAGGGATTCTCCTGGCCTGGAGCTATGTGGAAAGTGTGCTGGATGTGCGGTGTCTGCTGGCAGGGGGAAAAGTTCCCCTGATAAAAGAGGTATCGGAATGGAAAAGCGATGTGTCAGCAGGCCAGAAGGTACTGGAAAATCAGGCGTCTTCAGAATCAGAAGAACGGGGGCTGACCTATCGGGAGTATCTGCAGATACTGATGGTTTCGGTCAGAGAATCTCTGCTGACCAGCCGTGCCATGGATATTATGGAATTCAATATCAGGCTTTTGCCGGGATATGAACAGTTTCGTATGGACCATCTGCTGCAGGAGGTAACAGCAGATGGAATCTACAGGGCGCATCCGCTCTTTCCTGGATTTATAACCGGTGCAAAAAAAGAGGATGGGGTCTACCATTTTGAGGCCAGCCGCAGATGTTCCTACTGACAGTCAGGCCTGTCCGGGAAGGAGGGATGAAAAAGTGCCCTGGATAACAGGAAAGGAAAATGAAAAACACTCTCTCAGGCAGCAGAATAAAAAAGAAAATTGTTATGGAATATCTCACGAAGCGTATCCGGAATGTCATTCCCGCTTCCGGCCAGGGGCACTTTTTCATTCCTCTGTTCCGGGCAGCCTGACGGTAGAGGCGGCGCTGGTGCTTCCTGTTTTTCTCTTTGCAATGGTTATGATACTGTTTCTCTTTCGAATCATGCAGATTCAGTATATTGTGGAAAATTCGCTGGACAAAGCGGTGGCAGAGGTGTCTCTTATGGATGAGATTTCAGAAAAAGCAGCGGAGAATATGACAAAGGCTGTATTTTATAAGGAACTGGCAGTACAGAATTGCCCTGTTTCTCATATTCAACTGGGAATCGCCGGATTCTCCTGGAAGCAAACCCGCGTGGATAAGAGAGTGATTGATGCTCAGATCAGGTATTCCGTGCCTTTCCCTCTGAGATTTTTCGGAAAAAAAAGTATAGAGTTGCGGGACAGTTGCAGAATGGTCAGGTGGATTGGGAACCAGGAGAGTAATTCCGGGAATCAGGAACAGGAATGGGTGTATGTGACGCCCAGGGAACAGGTATTTCATACCAGCCGGACCTGTACCCATCTGAAGCTGTCCGTGATGGCAGTGTCCTCTGACAGGCTGAACACGGACTGGAACACCTGCAGTGCCTGCGGGCACTGTGCCAGAGGAAAAAAACCGGGAGCTGTGGTTTATGTTACCCGTGAAGGGGAGAGTTATCATCTGAAAGTAAACTGCAGCGGATTAAAGAGAACGGTGTATATGATACCAAAAGAACAGACAGGGGGAAAAAGGCCCTGTACAAGATGTGGAGGAAAATGACATGCAGAAATATGTATTGCTGGGGCTGTTAAGTTTATGTACCTGGGAGGATATCAGACAGAAGAAAGTAACATTGATTTATATTCTGATGTTTGGCGTTATCGGTGTCTGGCTGCACCTGTTTGCTCCGGGATGTTCTGCCGCCAGTATGCTGTGGGGAATGGTTCCGGGTGCGGTGATGATAGCCGCAAGCTGGCTCAGCCATGGCAGTATTGGCATGGGAGATGGCGTTTTGCTGGCAGTAACCGGTATTTATCTGGGTGGCCTGAATAATCTGGAATTGTTTTTTACAGGGCTTTTGCTGGCTGCCTGCTGGTCGCTGGTTCTTCTGGTGACCGGAAAAAAGAAAGGAAAAGAAGAGATTGCTTTTGTTCCGTTTCTGCTGGTTTCCTATGTGGTTATGATAATCAGGTGGCGGTTATGAAAGTCAGAGGCAGCCTGACGGTGGAAGCCGCGTTGATTCTTCCGGTTATTCTGTTTTGTATTCTGCTGGTGCTGAATCAGGGACTGGAACTGTACAGCGCAGTAATTGCAACTGCCGGAAAACAGGAGATGTGGGAAGAATCTGACCCGGCGGAACGGTTTCGTATATTAAAATTATCGGAGGAAATGACAGGATGACAAAAGAGAGTCTGGAAGGAAGCATGAGAGCAGACAGGAATGAGATCAGAGAAGGAAAGAAACAAAAGATGGGGGAAGCAGGTCTGGATGTAACTTACAGGAGAAATCTCCACAGAAGCCATATGTGTATCAGGGCACAGGGAACAGCCGGAACATGTGAGCTGAAAATGATGGAGGGAAAACAGATACCTTGTTTGCTGAAGCTGGAAATCACTGTTATGGAAGGCGAAACGTATTATCTGTATGATATCAGCGGAAAACAGCAGATAGACGACTATCTGTCGGGCAAAAAAATGGGGTATGAAATTCTCTGGCGGCTTCTGTTTTCCATAAAAGAACTCTGCAGAGTGCTGCCGGACTATCTGCTGCGGGAAGCCGGAGTCTGTCTGAAAGGAGAATATATTTATGTGAATCTGGAGGATGGCAGCCTGTATTTTACCTATCTTCCTTTCTGGCAGGAAAGCCTCCCGGAAGCATTTGAACGCTATATGGAGGGGATACTCAGAAAAACAGATCATCAGGATCAGGCGGCCACGGAGCTGGTGTATCAGGTGTATCAGAATTGTCTGGCAGAAAATGCCAGTGTACATAAAATACTGGAGACTGCAATGGCGGAACAGAAAAAACAAGAACCCGGTGAGGAGAAAAAGGAAAAATTTCCGGAAGAATATTTTTCAGCGGAAATTCCGGAAGAAACTGCGGCGGAGAAGAAAAAACTGTGGGAGAAGGCAGCGGACAGAATCAAAATCCGTTCGGGCAACTATACATGGTTCTGCCAGTTTTCAGAACAGTTGGAGAAATTGCTGGAAAAAGAAATGTTCAGTCTGAAAAAGAAAAATTTCGGACAGGAGAAAAAGACAGAAAATAAGAAACCATTCCGGAATAAAAGTTCCGGGAGAAAACTGTTTCAGAAGGCGGAATTTCGGAAAAAGAAGGAGGAAAAAGCGGATTTATTTCTCAGTAAAGCGCCTGCGGAAGCAAAACCGGAAGAATGCGTACAGCTTCATCCTACGGAAATTCTGGCAGTCCGCGGACAGGACCCCATGGGAAAGCTGATATATCAGGGCATACATGGGTGCGGGGATATTCTGATTACAGGAGATGAATTTCTGATTGGGAAAAACAGGCAGCAGGCTCAGGGAATTATTGAAGCAGAAGGAATCAGCCGGCTCCATGCCAGAATCAGCCGTCAGGAAATGGAATATTATCTTGAAGATCTGAATTCTACCAATGGGACATACCTGAATGAAATCCCCCTGGAATATCATCAGAAGAAAGCAATGTGCAGAAATGACCGCGTCCGTTTTGGCGTGGAGGAGTACCTGTTTGTCTGAATGAAAGAGGTGCGGCCAAGGCTGTAGTTGACTTTGCCTCCAAAAATTTATATACTAAGGATATTGAAAAATTTGGAGGCTCTGGTATGAAAGTAAATATTTATTATGGCGGACGGGGATTACTGGATGATCCCACCTTATATGTAATTAATAAAATGCAGGAAGTTCTGGTTGAACTCCGGGTGGCAGTAGAGCGTTACAATATATATGAACATAAAAACAGTATTTCCACCCTGCCCCAGACCATTAAGGACGCAGATGGAATCGTTCTGGCCACAACGGTGGAATGGCTGGGAATCGGCGGTTATATGCAGCAGTTCCTGGACGCCTGCTGGCTCTATGGAGATAAGGAGAAATTTGCCACTACCTACATGCAGCCCATCGTAATGTCCACCACATATGGAGAACGGGAAGGTGAGATTGCTCTGGCAAGTGCCTGGGAAATTCTGGGCGGCCTGCCCTGCAGCGGCCTGTGCGGCTATGTGGAAGATCTGATTTCCTTTGAAATGAACCGGGATTATACGGTGCTGATTGAGAAAAAAGCAGAAAATCTGTACCGTACCATTTCTCAGAAATTAAAAAGTCTGCCGAACAGCAATCAGGCGGTAAAACAGTCTGTTCTGCGGCCTCAGCAGCTGGAACTGACGCCTCAGGAAAGTGAGCAGCTCTCAAAATTTGTATCTGACGATGTTTATGTGAAGAAACAGAAAGAAGATATTGAAGAACTGAGCAGTATGTTCCGGGATTTGCTGGGACAGAGTGAGGAAAATGCAGAAATGGCATATATTACGGAGCTGGAGTCTCACTTTGTTCCACAGGATGATTTTTCCGCCACCTATCTTTTTATGATTGACGGGAAGAAAAAGCCCCTGACCGTGGAAGTCCATAATGAAGAACTGCGGGTACATTACGGACAGGGAGAAAAAGTAGATGTTTATACCAAGCTGACGCCTGCCGTGATGGATAATATTATTCAGGGCAGGATGAGTTTTCAGAGAGCTTTTATGACAGGGGAAATGACCGCAAAAGGAAACTTTAAAACATTAAAAATGCTGGATCAGATATTTATTTTCAGTTAGACAGGAGGTTAAGAATGAAAGAAGACTGTATTTTCTGTAAAATCGCTGCCGGGGAGATTCCCTCGAAAACCATATATGAGGATTCCGAATTCCGGGTAATTCTGGATATCAGTCCGGCGGTAAAAGGACATGCACTGATTATTCCGAAGGAGCATTATGGCAATCTTTTTGAACTGCCGGAGGAACTGGCAGTAAAAGTTATGATTCTTGCAAAAAAGCTGGCTGCTCATATGACAGAAGTGCTGGAATGCGACGGATTCAACCTTGTGCAGAACAATGGAGAAGCAGCGGGCCAGACCGTATTTCATTTCCACATGCATCTGATTCCCAGATACGAGAATGACGGGAACCAGGACAGGCTGTGCTGGAATCATCAGGAAGTATCGCCGGAAGAAATGGAAGAAATCTGCCGGAAACTTCAGCAGCCGGCAGAATAAATAAGAACAAAGTGTACACCCTGATTTTTATTCTGCCGAAAAATACTTTCACGCATTAGCGTAACAAGTTCTTTTCGGTAGAATAAAAGGGTGTTCTGTTCCCCTGTCTGAGTTCAGGGACGCAGTTCTCCGGTTGCCTGTCTGCGGAAACTGTTTTGCTGTCCGGTATCCTGGTTTGGATACCGTCATGTTATCCGGCAGCCTGCTCTAAAAGCTGCACCACAGTTTCCACAGAATTGAGCTGTTCGCTTCCGGCCATGGCTTCTGCATACTGGCTGCGGTTTTTAAACAGATTCCGGATGGCTTCCAGCAGAACTTCCTGGCTGAGCTGTTCTTCTTCAATTACTACGCTGAAGCCCTGACGTTCAAAAGAACGGGCGTTCAAAATCTGATCTCCCCGGCTGGCGCTGGCAGAGAGAGGAATTAAAATATTGGGTTTCCGCAGAGCCAGCAGTTCGCAGATGGCGTTGGCGCCGGCTCTGGAGACTACGATGTCTGCCAGTGCAAACATATCGCTCAATTCTTTATTTGCATATTCAAACTGCACATACCCTTCCGTATTGTCAAGTGTCTCGTCCAGATTTCCTTTTCCGCATAAATGCAGTACCTGGTAATCTTTCAGCAGTTCCGGAAGGAGGCCCCGGATGGTTTCGTTGATTAGCTGAGAACCGCTGCTTCCGCCGATAATCATAATTACCGGTTTTCCTGCTTTAAAATGGCAGTATGTAAGACCGTTTAAAGGATTGCCGGACAGCAGTTCCTGGCGTATGGGGGAGCCTGTCAGAACAGCTTTGTCCGGGGGAAGATATTTTAAGGTTTCCGGAAAATTACAGCAGACTTTTGTAGCGTTTGGAATGGCCAGTTTATTGGCCAGACCGGGGGTAATGTCTGATTCGTGTATGACAGCCGGGATTCTGCGGTGTTTTGCGGCCATAATTACAGGAACAGAGACGAACCCTCCTTTGGAAAACACCACATCCGGCTTCAGTTTTTTAAGCAGGGAACGGGCCTGTCCGTAGCCTTTGATGACCCTGAAAGGGTCGGAAAAATTCTTCCAGTCGAAATACCTGCGCAGTTTGCCGGAAGAAATACCATAGTAAGGGATATCATACTGCTCTATCAGTTTCTTTTCAATTCCGTCACGGGAGCCAATGTAACGGATATCGTAACCAAGTTCTTTTAATCTGGGAAGCAGGGCGATATTGGGCGTTACATGCCCGGCGGTGCCTCCGCCTGTCAAAACAATTCTTTTCATAGTAACCTCCTGACCGTTTTCTGATTTGCCTCACTCTTATCTTATACTGTTCTGGCGAAAAGTCAAGAGAAGCAAATTGTCGGAAATGGTTGAAACATGCGGCGAAAAAAGCCTTTTGAATACTTCACAGACCGGGCAGGAATATTTATAATAAGATGTGAAAAGGAGGGACATGCTTATGGAAGAACTGATGAATTTCTGGCAGAATTATAATGGAATTCTGAAACAGGCGGCAATTATCTTTGCAGGGGTACTGCTTTTACTGCTTCTTGCAGGGATTTTACGACAGATAAAAAAGCTGAATAAAAGCCTTGGAAATATTACGGAAAAGATAAAGGCTTATTTTGATGTGATACTGAGAGAAGAAGAGGAATACGAGGAAGATGTGAAACCTGAGGCAGAACCGGTACAGGTACATACCGGAGAGCAGGAGAAGCCGAAAATGTCTGCAGAGCAGGAGAAGAAGAGACTGGAGGATGAGAAATTATTTAATGCGGTGCTGCAGGAATACTTTTCCTGAAAGGGCTTTTCTGTTTGACGAAGCAGAGCATATTTGTTACAATACAATGGTAGATGTTGGCAGATATTATGGCCTTCGGGCAGTATAAAATGGCAACACGACGAATGGATTCTTTTCGAAATGGGTGAAAAACAAAGGAGTGGAAATCATGGAAAAAGTATCATTTGATTATGGAAAAGCTGCAGGATTTATCAGTCAGGAAGAAGTCAGTTATATGACAAAACTGGTAGAAGATGCCAGAGAACTTCTGGTTTCCAAAAACGGAGCAGGAAATGATTTTCTGGGATGGCTGGATTTGCCGGTAGAATATGACAGGGAAGAATTTGACAGGATTAAAAAAGCGGCTGCAAGAATTCAGAGTGATTCAGAGGTGCTTGTTGTGATTGGAATCGGCGGTTCCTATCTGGGCGCGAGAGCTGCCATTGAATTCCTGAGGCACGGATTCTATAATAATGTCTCAAAGGAAATCCGTAAAACACCGGAAATCTATTATGCAGGAAACAGTATCAGCAGCACATATCTTGCCGGACTGATTGAAGTAATCGGTGACCGTGATTTCTCAGTTAATATTATTTCAAAGTCAGGAACCACCACAGAGCCGGCCATCGCGTTCCGGGTATTTAAGGAAATGCTGGAAAAGAAATATGGCAAAGAGGGAGCGGCAAAACGTATCTATGCGACCACAGATAAAGCAAGAGGAGCATTAAAGGGTCTTGCAACGGAAGAAGGATATGAGAGTTTTGTGGTACCGGATGATGTAGGCGGACGTTTTTCCGTACTGACCGCAGTAGGTCTTCTTCCCATTGCAGTCAGCGGCGCTGATATAGATAAACTGATGGAAGGCGCGGCAAAAGGACGCGAGATGGCTTTAAATCAGCCCTTTGCGGAAAATGACGCCATGCAGTATGCAGCAGTGCGCAATATCCTGCTGAGAAAAGGCAAGGCAGTAGAAGTACTTGCCAATTATGAACCGGCCCTTCACTATGTTTCAGAATGGTGGAAACAGCTTTACGGCGAAAGTGAAGGAAAAGATCAGAAAGGTATTTTCCCCGCTTCCGTGGATCTGACCACAGACCTCCATTCTATGGGACAGTTTATTCAGGACGGTGCCAGAATTATGTTTGAAACTGTAATGAATGTGGAAAAGGCGCGCAGTACGGTGAAAATCAATGAGGAACCAGTGGATTTGGATGGTTTGAACTATCTTGCAGGCAAGGATATGGATTTTGTCAACAAGAGTGCCATGAACGGAACTATTCTGGCGCATACGGATGGAAACGTGCCTAATCTGGTTATCAATATTCCGGAGCAGAACGAGTTTTATCTGGGCGAACTGTTTTATTTCTATGAGTTTGCCTGTGGTCTGAGCGGATATCTGCTGGGAGTGAATCCTTTCAATCAGCCTGGCGTGGAAAGCTATAAACGCAATATGTTTGCGTTACTGGGCAAGCCGGGATATGAGGCAGAACGGGAAGAATTATTGAAGAGACTGTAAAAAGCACAGGAAGAATATACACTGGCACATGACAGGAAATCCGATTCGGATGATTGTGTCCGGTGTGTTGAGAGGCTGTTGCAAAATAGCTGCTATATACAGGGTATGGTATTCGGCCCACATGGGTTACATCCATATATCGTATATAAGCTGTATTTTGCAACAGCCTTTTTTCTCTTAACAGGAAAGACCTTGTCATGCTAAAGCGTGAAAGTGTCTTCCTATAAGAGAAAACCATTATGCGCGCTCGTGTAAATGGAAGATGTCACTACATGACCGTCCTGAGGTATCTCCCAGGCAAGTCTGGTCCCCCTTAGGACAAATCCGCACTCGGCGCAGCAAACCGTCCAGGTCTTTTCTTTCAGGCTGAGGGGGAGGACGATATGTTCAGCATACTGTGTATGCTCTGACATACCGTAAATGAAGCAGACCTGTCCGCTTTGTTTTCTTATAGGAAATACCGTGTTACAGTTAAGTGTTAAAGAGTATAGATTTCCTATAAGATGAAGCCCTCCGGGCGGGATGCGCAGCTCGCGGAGATGAAATTTATTGCCAGGCAATCCGCTCGCGCGCGAAGAATGCGTAAGAGAATTCTTTTTTATCTTACAGGAACGGCTTATCTGTTCTGTTCCAGATGAAAAGTATCTACATTCGTTTCCAGAGAAGAAGCAATCTCCTGCAGAGAGGAAGCATATCTGGAAATTTCCTGCATAACATTTGCAACTTCCAGAACTGCTGCTGAAGTTTCCTGCGTATTTGCGGCGTTTTGTTCCGCAATTGAGGTCAGATTCTGCACCACATCTACAATATTTACACGGGCAGAATTTAACTGAGCGGTTCGGTTGGCAATAGTATCGACATTTGCCGTCGAAGAAGCGATACCGCTCTGAACCTGCGTAAAGGCGGAACCGGTCTGGGATACATTTTCATTTTGTTTTATCATGATTTCTCTGACAGATTCCATAGTTTCCACAGCCTTTTGAGAATCTTCCAGCAGGTCATGTATAATGGCGTCAATCTGGCTGGCAGATTCATTGGACTGTTCGGCAAGTTTCTGAATCTGAGAGGCAACCACAGCAAATCCCCGTCCTGCTTCTCCGGCTCTGGCAGCTTCAATGGAAGCGTTCAGAGACAGCAGGCTGGTTTCGTCGGCAATAGCGGATATCATGCTGGCAGCTTCCTTAATTTTAAGAGCAGATTCGTTGGTGGTGTGAGTCTGTTCATATATAATATTGATAGAATTAATAGCCCGCCGATTCACAGAATCCAGTTCATGGAGAGTGGCGTCTGCCATATCACTGGAAACCCGGATGGACTGGGCGATACTGCGCAGAGAGGAAACCTCTGAGGAAGTATTTTGCACCATATTACCGATAATCAGAATATCATCAGAGGCTTTCTGAGTTTCTTCAGCCTGGCTGGCTGCACCCACAGCAATTTCCGAAACAGCCCGTCCCACATTCCGGACAGTTCCTGCAGTTTCCGAAGCGCTGCTGTTTAAAGATTCCGAGGTACGGTACAGCAGGGCGCTCTGGTCTTTGATATCAGAAATTACGTCTGTCAGGGCGGAACGGAGAGACAGCAAAGCAGTTCCCATGGCTCCTGTTTCATCTTTGCGTCTGCAAATCTGTTCCAGCCGCTTATCTTCCGTTAAATCCATATCGGCAAATTTTTTAATAATATCAGAGATAATCACAATGGGCCTGGTCATTCTGGCAATTGCAAAATAGCCGGAAATACTCAGCAAAATGGCAAGGATACCGCTGTAAACCAGAGCACGTCTGCTCACATCCGTGACAGGCTTCAGAACATCATCTTCATTTGCTGTAAGGAGCAGAATGGCCTTTCCTTTGTTTACTGTATAATAGGAAGCATACGTTCCTTCTCCATTGTAAGTATAGTGGAGAATATCGGGCTCCGGAAAGGTGCCTTCTGCAACCTGTTCCAGCAGGCCGGAGATTACCGGGATATCGGCAGGCTGGCCGGCGCTGTCCTGATTCGGATGAAAAAGAATGTTTCCTTCCGGGCCCAGTACATAAAAATAACTGGATTCCACGTTCTGTAATCCTACATTATCCAGCAGGGCTTCCAGGCGGTCTGCGTGCAGATACATAATGGAAATATTGGTATTCTGGTCCAGAACCCGTCCATAGGAAGCGGTAAGGTCCAGCATATAGCTTTGTGTGGTGGATGTAATATTTCTCTTAACATTTGGAATAATAATCCAGGTACTGAGGAGCACCGTTGCAATAAGCGAGAACAGAAGAACGCTGACAACCCTTGTTTTAATGGAGGAAAGTCTGATGGTATTGGATGATGCAGTTCTTTTCTCCTTCACTGGAACATTTTTTTCTTTCACCGAAATATCCTCCTTTTTGTAAAGATGACACAATTATAGCAGTATGCATGAAACATTGCAATAAAAACAGCGGTTCGTGGTAAAAGTGCACAAAATTATACAAAATATCCATAAAATATTACAAAAATAAAGGGGAAAAATCTGTGATTCGGGGAACTGTAAGAAATTGACAGCTTGACAATTTACAACTTCTTTGCTATAGTGTAACAAGTTCGTAACATTTGTAACAAAATTGAATAAAATAACATACATTTTTTTAAAATTTTTCAATGTTATTTTAGCAGAAATTCAGGAGGTCAACTATGAAATTCAAGAGGGTTATGGAAAGCGGAATCGTTACAGCTTTTGCACTGGTGATGACAGTTTCTTCCGTGTATGGCACAAACGTAACAGTTCAGGCACCAGACAGCCAGGAAGTAGAATTATCAGCAGAACCGGCAGGAGTAGGCAATGGGTCAGAGAAAGCCACCAGAGAAAAAGTGGTAAAACAGGTGGTAGCAGCAGCCATGGCAGAAAATGAGCCTGAACAGACAGCAGAAAATACAGAGGAAATTTCCAGTCAGGAGAAAGCAGCCGGCCCGGAAGAAACCGCAGAAGAACCGGAACAGGCAGCAGCTCCTGCAGAAACCGCAGAGGAGCCGGAACAGGCAGCAGCTCCTGCGGAAGTTAATACAGAAGAAACTGCCACACCGGAAGAAACTGAGGAAGCGAAAGGGGCAGAAGAGACACAGGAATCTGTGGAAGAGCCGCAGGAATCCCCGGAAGAGACACAGGAATCTGTGGAAGAAACACAAAAGCTGCAGGAATCTGCAGAGGAAACAGAAGCCCCTGTTGTAGACAGTCTGGTGGCAATGGGAAGCGAGGAGGTTTCCCCCTGGGCTTCTAAATTATTACCGAATGTAGAAGATTATCTGAATATTCGTACGGAGCCTTCCGACGAAGCGGAACTTGCAGGAAAACTGCACAAAGGGGCGTCCGCAGACATTCTCGAAAAAGGAGATGAATGGACGAAAATCAGTTCCGGAAGCGTGGAAGGATATGTGAAAAATGAATTCTGCGTGGTGGGGCTGGAAGCAGAGCGCCTTGCAAATGAAGTGGGAACCGTATATGCTACCGCCACTACCGGAGGCGTAAGAGTCAGAGAAGAAGCCTCTGCTTCCGAAGAAACAGAAATTCTGGACGTACTGGAAGAAGGCGGCAAAGTTAAAGTAGATACTGACACGGAAGCCGCTGAAGGCTGGGTGGCAGTAAAAATGGAAGAAGGCACCGGATATATCAGTGCAGAATACGTAGATGTTGAGTTAAAACTTGGAAAAGCAATTTCCATTGAAGAAGAACGCGCAGCCATTGCGGCAGCAGAAGCGGAAAAAGCCAGAAAGGCAGCACAGCAGGCCGGCGGCAGTGTTTCGCAGCGGGGAGCGGTATCAGCTTCTTATGATGATGTTACATTGCTGGGAGCACTGATTCAGTGTGAGGCAGGCAGCGAACCTTACGAAGGCAAACTTGCGGTAGGCGCAGTTGTTATGAACCGTCTCCGGGCAGGCTATGCAGGAAGTATTTCCGGCGTTATTTACCAGAGCGGACAGTTTACTCCGGCTTCCAGCGGAAGTCTGGCCAGCGTACTGGCCAGCGGCGTGTCCGGAAGCTGCCTGCAGGCGGCACAGGAAGCCATCGGCGGGGCAAGCAATGTAGGCGGAGCCACCAGTTTCCGAAGCGTATCTTCCGGAATGTCAGGAATTGTAATTGGAAATCATGTATTTTTCTAAATTTCATATGCGAGCTTTATAATCATACAGGACGGTGCAGGATATGTTGTTCCATAGAGGACGAAATATCCTGCACTGTTTGTTCTCCTAGCAGGAAAGACCTTGTCACGCTAAAGCGTAAAAGTGTCTTCCTGTAAGAAAAAACAATTATGCGCACTCGCACAAGAGGAAATATGTCGCTAAAGCGACTGTGCTCGGCGCAGCAAAGCAGCCAGGTCTTTTCTTTCAGGCTGAGAGGGGAGGACGATATGTTCAGCATACTGTGTATGCTCTGACATACCGTAAATGAAGCGGACCTGTCCGCTTTGTTCTGTTACCAAAGAATCGCCAAAACAGGGATTAAATGTTGTATTATGCGTAAAAATATAGTAAGATAGCTAACAGGAGCCATACCCCTGAAAGGAGGGAATTTATGGAAGGTATTTTCTGGTTAATTGTAGTGGTAGTCATGGCTGTCATTGAGATTATCACCCTGGGCCTGACCACCATCTGGTTTGCAGGCGGGGCGCTGGTGGCATTTCTGGCCAGTCTGCTGGGAGCCGGATTACTGGTGCAGACCATATTGTTTATTGTGGTATCGGTGGTGCTGCTGGCGGTCACAAGACCTCTGGCCGTAGAATTTTTTAATAAGGGCCGCATTAAGACTAATGCGGAAAGTCTCATTGGGGAGACAGCCGTGGTGCAGCAGGAAATTGACAACCTGAGGGCAAAGGGCATGGTCAGCGTCAACGGACAGGAATGGTCTGCAAGGTCAGTGGATGATGAAATTATTCCCGACGAAACTCTGGTGGAAATCATGGAAATCAGCGGTGTGAAACTGCTGGTCAGGAAAAAGGAAAATGAAAAATAAAAAGTGAACGGAGGATTTCTATATGGCAGGATATATTGTTTTAGTATTGTTTATAATTCTGGCTCTGATTCTGGTGGTATCATGTATTAAAATCGTACCCCAGGCACACGCTCTTGTCATTGAGCGTCTGGGCGGATATCAGGGAACCTGGGGCGTGGGCCTGCATTTTAAAGTGCCCTTTATCGACCGTGTGGCGAAACGGGTACTGTTGAAAGAACAGGTGGTGGATTTTGCACCCCAGCCGGTAATCACCAAGGATAACGTAACCATGCGGATTGATACGGTGGTATATTTCCAGATTACAGACCCCAAGCTGTTTGCCTATGGGGTGGAGAATCCCATTATGGCCATTGAAAATCTGACGGCTACCACGCTTCGTAATATTATCGGAGATCTGGAGCTGGACGAAACACTGACTTCCAGAGAACTGATTAATACGAAAATGAGGGCTTCCCTTGACGTGGCCACAGACCCTTGGGGAATTAAGGTGAACCGGGTAGAGCTTAAAAATATTATTCCGCCCCAGCAGATTCAGGACGCCATGGAGAAGCAGGCCAAGGCAGAGCGTGAACGCCGGGCGGCCGTTACGCAGGCGGAAGGTGAGAAAACAGCAACCGTGCTGGTAGCGGAAGGTAAGAAGGAATCCGCAATTCTGGATGCGGAAGCAGAAAAACAGGCGGCAATTCTTCGGGCAGAAGCCAAAAAAGAGGCTACCATGCGGGAAGCAGAAGGTCAGGCGGAAGCAATCCTGAGAATTCAGAAGGCCAATGCAGACGGACTTCGTTTTCTGAAGGAAGCGGCTCCGGACAGTTCCGTGCTTCAGTTAAAGAGCCTGGAAGCATTTGCAAAAGCAGCGGACGGAAAAGCTACGAAAATTATTATTCCTTCTGAGATTCAGGGGCTGGCAGGTCTGGCCAAATCAGTGGTGGAAATCGGAAAAGAAAATTAAATATAATAATTGGAGCATGTTTGAAAATACCTGACCCGGAGTCCTGAGGGCGAAGGGAATTTATGTATTTTCCACATGCTCCAGATTGATATAAGGAGTGAAAACATGGATTTAAAAGGAAGAAATTTTTTAAAGTTAAAAGATTTTACCCCGGAGGAAATTACATATCTCATTGATTTGGCGGGAACGTTAAAGGAGAAGAAAAAGCAGGGTGTCGCCCATGATGAATTAAAGGGAAAAAACATTGCTCTGATATTTGAAAAGACAAGCACCAGGACACGCTGTTCCTTTGAGGTGGCAGCCCATGACCTGGGTATGCATGTGACGTATCTGGATCCTTCAGGTTCCCAGATTGGTAAAAAAGAAAGCATTAAAGACACCGCCAGGGTACTGGGCAGGATGTACGATGGAATAGAATACCGCGGTTTCGGACAGGAAATTGTGGAAGAACTGGCCAGATACGCAGGAGTTCCGGTATGGAACGGACTGACCAATGAATTTCATCCCACACAGATGATAGCGGACATGCTTACAGTGCAGGAAAAATTCGGGCGGCTGAAAGGAATCAGATTTGTGTATATGGGAGACGCCCGCTACAATATGGGCAATTCCCTGATGGTAACCTGTGCAAAGCTGGGTATGGATTTTGTGGCATGTACCAGCAGGAATTATTTTCCGGAGCAGGAACTGGTGGACTACTGCCGGGAAACCGCAGCGGCCACAGGGGGTTCTGTGACTCTGACAGAGGATGTCATGGAAGGAACAAAAGATGCGGACGTGATTTACACGGATGTGTGGGTGTCCATGGGAGAACCGGAAGAAGTATGGGAAAACAGGATTAAAGAGCTGCTGCCTTATCAGGTGAATCAGAAAGTTATGGAAAATGCCGGAAAGAACGCTGTGTTCATGCATTGTCTGCCAGCCTTCCACGATCTGGAAACTGCCATTGGAAAACAGATTCATGAGAAATTCGGGCTGACTGAAATGGAAGTGACAGACCAGGTATTTGAGGGAGAGCAGTCGGTGGTCTTTGACGAGGCAGAAAACCGAATGCACAGTATTAAGGCCATTATGTATGCAACTCTGAAATGAGGCATGTATGAGAACGAAGATTTTACAGATGCTGCGCCAGGCAGACGCCGGCCGGTTTATTTCCGGCCAGGAACTGTGCGAAACATTCGGAGTGTCCAGAACGGCGGTCTGGAAAGTAATCAAACAACTGGAAGAAGCCGGATATGAAATTGAAGCGGTTCGTAACCGGGGATATCGGCTGGTATCTGCGCCCGATATTTTATCGAAAAATGAACTGGAAAGCCGGCTGCAGACCAGGTGGCTGGGACGTCCCATCCGGTATTTTGAACAACTGGATTCCACCAATACGGAAGCAAAGCGGATAGCGGAAAATATGAAAGGCCGGGAAGGCCACGGTACGGTAGTGGTGACTGATATGCAGACCTCCGGCCGGGGAAGGCGGGGAAGAAACTGGAATTCTCCTCATGGCCAGGGGATTTTTTTTACCGTACTGTTGAAGCCGGAAATTGAACCGGCCAACGCCCCCATGCTGACCCTCGTTATGGCCCTTGCCGCAGTGAAAGGAATCAATGAAGTGACGGGACTGGCAGCAGGGATTAAATGGCCCAATGACATTGTGCTGAACGGGAAAAAGATTGTGGGTATTCTGACGGAAATGAGCGCTCAGGTAGATTATGTGAATCATATTGTGGTGGGCACAGGTATCAATGTCCATCAGAGCGAATTTCCGGAAGAAATTGCAGAGACGGCCACGTCCCTGGATCTGGAGCTGAAACGGGAAGGAAGGATGCTGGAAATTTCCAGAGCATGTTTGCTGGGGAAGGTGCTGAGCCAGTTTGAGCGTTATTATGAAATTTATCTTAAGACCCAGGATTTGTCCGCACTGGTGGAAGAATATAATTCCCTGTTGGTGAACAGCGGGCGCCAGGTACGGGTTCTGGACCCGCTGGGAGAATTTGAAGGAAAGGCCCTGGGCATTGACGCCGGCGGCCGGCTTATGGTAGAGCGGGAACAGGAGCTGGTAAAAATTTCTTCGGGAGAAGTGTCTGTCCGGGGTATTTACGGTTATGTATGAGAGTTTTGCCTGAAAATCAGAAATCCCCGGCAGTCGGAGGGATGATGGGAGGTTATGATGAGACGACGTGCAGACAGATTGGGAGAAATCATACTCTGCGGTTCCAGCGCTTATACGAAGAAATACTATCTGAATCCGGATTTTGAGGATTTACCGGAGAGCATTAAAGATGATTTGAAAATCATGTGCGTACTGTATACGGAAGATATCGGAGGAGTGCTGACCCTGCTGTTTGATTCGGAAGGGAGACTGCAGTTTCAGACAGGAGCTGACGAGGGGGATTTACTTTATGATGATATTGGAAGCGTGCTGAAAGTAAAGCAGTTTCAGCGGACCAGACAGGAGCTGCTGGAATCTCTGGAGCTGTATTATAAAGTTTTTTTCCTGGGAGAGGAGATTTCCCCGGAAGATGTGGAGGAATAGAAATGTTATTAGTTGTGGATGTGGGGAATACCAATATTACCTTCGGAATTTTTAACGGGGAACAACTGGAGGCCACGTTCCGAATGACCACCAAGCTCCAGCGGACCTCTGATGAATACGGAATCTGCGTGCGGGATCTGGTGGCCCACAACCGGATTCAGCCGGAGGAAATCAAAGACGTGATTATTGCGTCCGTCGTGCCCAACGTTATGCATTCCCTGTTAAGTTCTTTTATCAAATATTTTGATATTCATCCGGTGATTGTGGAACCAGGGATTAAAACAGGAATTCGCATTGCCACGGAGAATCCCAGACAGATTGGAGCGGACCGGATTGTGGACGCGGCAGCCGCCTATGAGTTGTATGGCGGCCCGGTATTTGTCATTGATTTCGGAACAGGAACCACCTATGACCTGGTGGACGGGACAGGAGCCTTTGTGTCCGGAGTTACCGCACCGGGAATCCGTACCTCTGCCAAGGCACTGTGGGAAGAAGCGGCGAAGCTGCCGGAAATCGAAATCCGCAAGCCCCCCAGTATTCTGGCTCGCGAGACCATCAGCAGTATGCAGGCAGGACTGATTTACGGGCAGATTGGACAGACGGAATATATTATAAAACAGACAAAAAAAGAGACGGGATATCACGATTTAAAGGTAGTAGCCACCGGAGGCCTTGGGAAAATCATAGCAAAAGAAACGGACACCATTGATATTTATGACCCGAACCTGACATTGCAGGGGCTGCGCCTGATTTACAATAAACAGAATCGCGGAAAATAAAACAGATGGAAAAACTGAAAATAGGAAATGTAGAACTGGAAAATAATCTGATTCTGGCACCGATGGCAGGAGTATGCGACCTGCCATTTCGCCTGCTGTGCAAAGAACAGGGGGCGGGGCTTCTCTGTATGGAGATGGTCAGTGCCAAAGGAATTTATTACAATAATAAAAACACGGAGCTTCTGCTGGCCACAGAGGAACAGGAGCGTCCCGTATCTCTGCAGCTATTCGGTGCAGACGCCGGAATTATGAGCGAAATGGCCAGAAAGATTGAGGAGAGGCCCTTTGATATTCTGGATATTAACATGGGCTGTCCGGTACCGAAGGTTGTCAATAACGGGGAAGGCTCCGCGCTGATGAAACAGCCCGGACTGGTATTTGAAATTGTTTCAAAAGTTGTGAAGGCCATTCAAAAGCCTGTAACGGTGAAAATCCGCAAAGGATTTGACGAGGAACATGTGAATGCGGTGGAAATAGCCAGAATTGCCCAGGAGGCGGGAGCCGCTGCTGTGGCTGTCCACGGAAGAACCAGAGAGCAGTATTATTCCGGTCAGGCAGACTGGGATATTATCCGCCAGGTAAAAGAAGCTGTTTCCATTCCGGTTATTGGAAACGGAGATTTGCTTACCGGCAGGGATGTGCTGCAGATGAAAGAGCAGACCGGCTGCGACGGGTTTATGATAGGCCGGGGCGCCCAGGGAAATCCCTGGATTTTCCGGCAGATACTGCATTTTATGGAAACAGGAGAGGAACTGCAGCGGCCTGATGTGACAGAGGCAGCCAGGATGATTCTGCGCCATGCCAGAAGCCAGATTGAACTGAAAGGTGAGGTAATGGGAATCCGGGAAATGCGCAAACATGCCGCCTGGTACACGGGAGGCTATCGGAATTCGGCAAAACTTCGTGGAAAAATCAACGAAGTGGAGACGTATGAGCAGCTGGAAGAACTGTTTCAGACATATATTTTTTCTGACAGGGAAGAGCAGGAAAAGGAATCCTGAGCAATTAAAATCATTTCAGGTATATGCGGGACCGGACAGTCATATATTAAAGAAACTGTAAGAGATTCCGGGAGGGACAGCCATAAAAAAAGACATACGGGAAAGGAAATCTCTGAGAAGCCGAATCAGGGATTTCTTTGGGAAATGCATAAGAAATCAGAAGGAAGAAACAGAGCCGGAGGAATTACTGCCGGAAGGAAATCCTTTTCTGCCGGGACTGCGTATGATTCTGGAACAGGTGCTGGAAATGTATGGTCTGGATTACCGGATATTTTCTCCGCTGCTTCTGGATACGGACACGCCTCCGGAGTCCATGCTGGATGAGGATGATGTGGAACAGGTGCTGGAACAGATTTCCCAGGGACTGAATTTTCTGAAAATTGCCACGGACCGGCCTGCATATTTTCAGGCATATATTGAAAGAATGTATGAGGATACGGGACTGGTGGTTCAGCTTGAGGACAGGCAGGAAATTTCCATGACAGGGGTAAATGTGATTCTGGATATGGAGAAAAAAGGTTGCTGCCATCATCGCTATATGCAGGAAAATATCCTTTATATTCCCGTGTATAAAAGGCCCTGGAGCAGGGTCAAAATCATGGAGAATCTTGACATTTCCATACCTGTCGGGTATAATACGGTAATTGTTAAAGATAAGTATTCCGGCAGACAGTACAGATAAGAGGACAGAAAAATCAGAAACATGTTTGTATGAAGATAAATAAACTTTAGGAAGGTGTTGTGTTATGGAAAAGAAAAATTTACTGACTTACGAAGGGCTGCAGAAGCTGGAAACAGAGCTGCACGAACTGAAAGTGGTAAAACGAAAGGAAGTTGCCCAGAAAATCAAAGAGGCAAGAGAGCAGGGAGATCTTTCTGAAAATGCGGAATATGACGCTGCAAAGGATGAACAGCGCGATATAGAGGCCAGAATCGAGGAAATCGAAAAGATTTTAAAGAACGCGGAAGTCGTGGTTGAAGATGAAGTGGATCTGGACAAGATTAATGTGGGCTGCTGCGTGAAGATTTTCGACTGTGAATATGAGGAAGAACTGGAATATAAAATCGTAGGCTCCACGGAAGCCAACAGCCTGCAGGGCAAGATTTCCAATGAATCTCCGGTAGGTAAAGCCTTAATCGGGGCTAAGGTGGGCGATACGGTCAGCATAGAAACCCAGGCAGGCGTCCTGGAGTATAAGGTACTGGAAATCCAGCGCTCCAATTAGAAGCAAAGTACCGGAATGGAGGAAGAGAAAATGGCGCAGCACAATCAGCCGGCGGAACAGGATTTGAATCAGCTGTTAAAGGTCCGCCACGATAAATTAAAGGATTTGCAGGATAATGGAAAAGATCCCTTTCAGATAACAAAATATGACGTTACCAGCCACAGCATGGAAATCAAAGATAATTTTGATTCCATGGAAGGGCAGACCGTAAGCGTAGCGGGCAGAATGATGTTCAAACGTGTTATGGGAAAGGCTTCTTTCTGCAATGTGCAGGATTTGCAGGGAAATATTCAGGCCTATGTTGCCAGAGACAGCATCGGTGAGGACAGCTATAAAGATTTCAAAAAATATGACGTGGGGGATATTCTGGGCATTAAGGGCGAGGTGTTTAAAACCAAAACCGGAGAAATTTCTGTTCATGCCCAGGAAGTGACCCTTCTTTCCAAAAGCCTTCAGATTCTGCCGGAGAAATTCCACGGCCTGACCGATACGGATATTCGCTACCGTCAGCGGTATGTGGATTTGATTATGAACAGTGAGGTAAAGGATACCTTTGTAAAACGTTCCAAAGTCCTGAGCAGTATCCGGAAATACCTGGACAGCCAGGGCTTTATGGAGGTGGAGACCCCCATGCTGGTAAGCAATGCGGGCGGCGCTGCCGCAAGGCCTTTCGAGACTCACTTTAATGCTTTAAACGAGGATTTGAAGCTGCGCATTTCTCTGGAACTTTATTTGAAGAGGCTGATTGTAGGCGGTATGGAGCGTGTATATGAGATTGGACGTGTGTTCCGCAACGAAGGTCTGGATACCCGCCATAACCCGGAATTTACCTTAATGGAGCTGTATCAGGCATACACCGACTATCATGGCATGATGGATTTAACAGAAAACCTTTACCGCTATGTGGCAAAAGAGGTGACAGGCTCAGAAATTCTCACATACGGTGAACATGAGATGGATTTGTCAAAGCCTTTTGAGCGTATTACTATGGTGGATGCGGTGAAGAAATATGCCAATGTGGATTTTAATGAAATTCATACCACAGAAGAAGCCAGAAAGCTGGCAGATGAACATCACGTTGAATATGAGGACAGACATAAAAAGGGCGATATTCTGAATCTGTTTTTCGAGGAATACGCGGAGCCTCATCTGATTCAGCCCACTTTTGTGATGGATCATCCCATTGAGATTTCTCCGCTGACCAAGAAGAAACCGGAGAATCCGGAGTATGTGGAGCGCTTCGAGTTCTACATGAACGGATGGGAAATGGCCAATGCCTATTCCGAGCTGAACGACCCCGTTGACCAGCAGGAGCGTTTTGAAGCCCAGGAGGCTTTGCTGGCTGCCGGAGACGCGGAAGCCAACCATACCGATGAGGATTTCCTGAATGCGCTGAATATCGGAATGCCGCCCACAGGTGGAATTGGTTTCGGGATTGACCGGATGGTGATGATGATGACCAATTCGCCGGCGATTCGGGATGTGCTGCTGTTCCCGACAATGAAAACGCTTGGCGGAAAAGACCAGTAAAATCAAGGGTTTGCGGACTTAAAGACAGTATGGTACGACAAGAGTACGACAAAATAAACTCTCTTAACGGGTTAAAATAAATGATTTTAAATTAAACTCGTGTCAGTTCAAGTTAATATTTTGTACGATAAGGACATTTTTCTAAAAGAAAATTTTAGGGAAGTGTCCTTTTGTTAT
>Ga0137307_101393_pt1 | contig 21765 bp, 16 predicted proteins | sample NAcewD2O_March_2_FD_97180 | JGI IMG/M metagenome (GOLD analysis project Ga0137307, IMG submission 97180) | Mouse cecal microbial communities from Vienna, Austria - N-Acetylglucosamine amended D2O_March | ecosystem: Host-associated > Mammals > Digestive system > Large intestine > Cecum | place... | reverse complement strand
TCTACCATATCCCCCACAATACCGATTGCTGATACATAGGGAAGATTCTGGAAATCAAAAAAGAACACATTTACCGAACAATAGGCAATAAAGCAAGGAATAAACGGATGCATTCCTGCTTCCACAGCCAGCGGCGCCAACAATACAGAAAACACGGTCATCACGCCCAGCCAGGAAATCACAATAAATCGAGTCAGATAAATAATCACCACGAATACAATTACAAACAATAACGGATTTGTCAGTAGTGGATTTAACACTGGCCCCAGTACTTTTCCGATCCAACTAGTCACTCCCCAGGTGCTTAAGGCTGAACCCACCTCATACATACATCCGATATAAATCAAAATATCCCAGTTTACTTTAGAGCGAAATTCCGCAACCCCCATAACCTTCAGGCCCATCAAGGCACAAATAGCAATGGTTGCCACAATTGCCGAATTAATCCCATGCTGACGTTCTGTCATCCACAGAACCAGACACACCGTCAAAATGACCATGGTCATTTTCTCACCCTTTTTCCACTGTCCCAGCTCCACGATCTTTTGACCAATAAAATTCTTATCGAGCTGAAGCTTTTCTGACGGTTTGTAGTAAAAATAGGTGACAGCTGTGGTAATACCCAGGGCGGCGACGGACCAGGGCAATGCCCAGATAAACCAATCCGTCCAGGTCACATCTGCATATCCCTCTGGCATAAATTTCAACATACTGTAGCACATGAAAGATGCACTCAAAAACACATGACTGGTACAGTTAAAACCGGTATACAAAGCAGCAAACAATCCTGCCATGGGTTTTGTCTGATTCTCCAACCCCATCTCATGCCCGATCTCCTTCGCTACCGGACCGGCTACTGCCAAACGAGCCGTTCCGCTAGGAATCAGCGGAGAAATCACCACACCGGAAATCGTAATTCCCAAAAGCTGTCCTAGATAGGTTCCCGGAAATGCCTTCATGACCAACAGCGTGAGACGTTTCAGTAGTCCACTATGAGCTACCGCCGCTCCTAAAACCAAAGCTCCCACTAACAGCCAGTAGCTAGTTCCGCTAAACGGACTGAATGCTTGCGTAAAGGTAAGAGAACCCGTAGCCGCACAAGCAGAACAAAAAAGCAATAAGATGATATACTCAGGCATCACCCGCATTGCCATCCATATCAGAGTACAAATCAAAAGTCCCATTCCGATCATTGATTTCTGGGGGTCCATCCCTTCTGCCACTACCAGATCCGCTGGCGGCGCCATCATAGCGATTGCCAGGCATGCTACAATACCCAGGACCCCTCCTATCATCTGTTTCTTAGACATAACAACTCCTCCTTCCATTTTCCCCGAAACTATCGCGATTTTTGCTTCTGGTGTTGTAGATTATATACAAAAAGAGATTGATAATCAAATATCAATCTCTTCATCCTTATTATAACTTTCAGGTTATCCTTTATCACGCATTAAAAATATTCCAGAATAAAATCTTGATGGGTAATACAATTATTATGAAAAACGCAATTCTTTTTTTGCATAATCTCATCTTCCAGTTCACGATAATAGGTTTGGGCATATTCCCGAAACAGACGGCTCCGTTTGTTCTCATAAAATCTTTTTGGCCAACACAATTTGATAAACCGGTAATTCCCCGGATTGGCGATATAGACATAGGCAATCTTGTTGTCATACTCCTGAAACAATCGACCCAAAGAATCAAAAGGCACGATAGAAAGTCCTTCCCCAGCGGCAACCGACTTAAAGATCTGTTCCATCTCTGTATAATAAGCATTAAATCTGGGAACAAAACCTGCCGCATGGCACAGACTAGTCATGATCGTATTGTTGCTGGAGCCTCGCCATCCTCCGATAAATATTTCTTCCTTCAGCTCTTCCATTGATATCAAATGCTTCTGTGAAAATCGGTTTTCCTGGTTTACAATCACTACCATCTCCTCCCGCATCAGATATTCAAAATCAATATCATTATAGGAATTCATGGTAGCCGTAATATGAAAATCATACTCAATCATTAGCTTTCTCTGCATCAACGAGTAATTTGCCACATCCAGGATAATATTGGGATGCGTTTTACTGAATGCATCATACAAAGGCGGAAACAAATATTGTCCCGCCTTTACAATCACTGAAATTACTCCATTCTCTGAATCTGGCGTCACCTTCAGACTTTCCACACCAGAATCAATCAAATAAATCGCCTTACTAATTCTTTCATAAAACTCTTTCCCATACTCATTCAATACCACCCGGTTTTTCACCCGATCAAACAGCTCCACGCCCAGTTCCTTTTCCAGATTCTTAATCGTTTTGGAAAGAGATGGTTGAGAAACGCGTACCTCTTCTGCTGCCTTTGTAAAGCTCTCTCTTCTTGCCACCTCACAAAAGTATCTTAATTGCAACAGCTCCATGTAACCTCCATCCTTCTGTGCTTAAATCCTGAAAGCTTATTTAACCGTTTTGCTAGGCCAAAATGTCTCCCAGCCTTTTATAAGTTTTCCCTGCCTCTGCCACCATATCCTCAATCACTTTTTTCACTGGCTTTACCTCCGTGATCAATCCTGCCGCAGGTCCCATGGCAAATACACAGCCCTGCGTATCCCCGGTCTGATAACAAGTTTGACTCAACTTTCCGGAGATCACTGGCATCAATTCCTCCAGCCCGGCCCCAGAAAGCTCCAGCTCCAAAGCCTTGGCTGACTGATTGTTTTTGGCATACCGCGCCATGTTTTTAATACTTCTCTGGCAGGTCATCGTATCGACTTCACGAGAATTTACAATCATTTCTTTAAAATTGGGATGAATCGTACATTCCTCAGTAGCTACAAACCGAGTTCCCATTACCACGCCTTCTGCGCCCAAAGCCAGCGCCGCTGCCAAACCTTTGCCATCGGCAATGCCGCCGGCCGCCAAAACAGGAATGGAGACAGATGCCGCCACCCGATTAATCAAAATAAAGCTTCCCAACTCGTCCATACCTGGATGTCCCGCCACCTCATAACCTACGATTGTCACGGCATCTGCCCCAAAACTTTCTGCCTTCTTGGCATATTTCACTCCAGGACATTTGTGGATCAGCTTGATCCCAGCCTCCTTAATATGGGGAACAAATTCCGCCGGATTCCTTCCTGCTGTCTCAATAACCGAAACCTCCTCTTCTCCACACACATCAATGTATTGATGAATCTTTTCCCCCATATTCAGCCCCGGTGCCAGGGATATATTGACTGCAAATGGCTTATCTGTCAGCCGCTTCATCTCCCGGACCGCATTCCGGAAATCCGCCATCTCCGGATAAATAGTAATATTGATGGTCCCCAAACCACCAGCATTAGAGACCGCAGCCGCCAACTGTGGCACTCCTAAATGCTGCATTCCCCCCTGCATAATCGGATATTCAATACCTGCCAACTCTGTAAATCTTGTTTTTAACATTAAGATACCCCTTTCTCTGATAATTTATAAAAAATTGTAACTATCCAACCATGCATCTTTTTGTCTCCCAAAAAACAGAAAAACAAGTCGCTCTGGCTGTCTGCCATATGTCAATTTTTAAGGAAACATGCTTACGCAAACCTATTTACAACACATATTTCTGTACAAATTGCCGTATGACTGAATAGTTACAAAAATTATACAAAAGACAGGAGTTGGTGTCTAATATCTAATTCCCGCTTTGTTCTATAACCTGCAGGTTATGATTTCAACCGAAAATTCATGGTATGGAAACCTCAAAGTCAATCTCCTCTTCCTTGGCGTACCTTTTGTCACTACTTATCCATTTAACATTATTCCCCGTATAGAGTCTTTTCTCTCCACTCAGGATAATTTATGAATAAACAATCCACTCCGCAGCTTCGGCTCAAACCATGTTGATTTTGGCGGCATTAAAAGCCCGGCATCCGCCACAGAAAACAGTTCCTGAATCGAGGTCGGATACATGGCAAAAGCTACTGCACCTTCGCCATCGTCCACCAGTCGCTCCAGTTCTGCCAATCCCCGGATGCCGCCCACAAACTGAATCCGCTCATCCGTCCGCGGATCTCCAATCCCCAACACAGGCGCCAGCAAATTATCCTGCAGCAGCGACACGTCCAGTCCCTTCACCGGATCCTCCGTCAAATACTCTGGCAGGAACTCCAGCTTATACCACTGACCCGCCAAATACATCCCTATGTGGTGACGCTCTGTCGGTTGGCCATCTACTGTTTTGGTTTCTGCCGTCTTATCCAAATTTTTGATCCTACACTTCTCTGATACTTTTTCTAAAAATTCTTCTGCCGTTCTTCCATTCAGATCTTTCACGACTCGGTTATATGGCATGATCATCAGCTGATCATCCGGAAACAGCACCGACAAAAAGTAATTAAACGGCTCTTTTCCCGTATATCCGGGATTCTCCGCTCGCCGTTTCCGCCCCACTTTAACCGCTGAAGCCGCCCGATGATGACCATCTGCGATATAGACCGCCGCCATCTGACAAAATCTTTCCTGGATTTGGCCTGTCCAGCCTTCCGCTACCTTCCACACCCGATGGCGAATCCCATCCTCTGCCGTAAAATTGTAGAGAGCCTCCTGGCCGCACACCTCGACTACAATCCGATTCAATTCTTCATCTGAACGGTATGCTAAAAAGATTGGTCCTGTATGGGCATCCGTCACATCCACATGACAGATCCGATCTTGTTCTTTGTCCTCACGGGTATTCTCATGCTTTTTGATCACACCATTCATATAATCATCCACGGCAGCGCAGGCCACAATTCCTGTCTGGCTGCGTCCATCCATGGTCAGCTCATACACATAATAACATTCCGTCTCATCAGAAACTAAAATCCCCTCCCTCTGCCACTGCTCCAAAATTTCTTTTGCTTTCGCATATACGATCGGATCATGCAAATCCACATCATCCAAAAACTGTGTCTCCGCCCGATCCACTGCCAAGAATGACAGGGAATTCTTTTCCACTTCCTTTTTCGCTTCCTGCCGGTTGTAAACGTCATAAGGAAGCGCCGCCACTTTTGACGCCACTTCCTTATTCGGACGGATACACCGAAATGGTCTTATCTCCGCCATATCGCTCTCCTTTTTTTGCTGCTCGCATTACATATTTCTGCCCAAAATCAGCTCGGTTTTTCTTACTGAATCACCCGTACCCGAAGAATTCCATCGATCGCCGCCAACTTCTGAATCGTCTCCGCGTCTGGCTGCTTATCCAGATCCATCATCGTATATGCATATCTCTCGCGACTCTTGTTTGTCATATCGGAAATATTGATTCCCGCAGACGCCATTGTACCCGTTACCTGTCCGATCATATTTGGCACATTCAGATGCATCACTGCCACGCGGCTCTCTGTCTTGCATACCCCCATGTCACAAGCCGGATAATTGACCGAGTTACGGATATTGCCGTTCTCTAAATAATCCATGATCTCCATCACTGCCATCTTAGCACAATTGTCCTCTGACTCTTCCGTAGATGCTCCCAAATGTGGAATCACAATCACATTCTGCATATTGACTGCTTTTGGATTAGGAAAGTCTGTCACATATTTTTTAACTTTGCCGGAAGCCAGCGCCGCTGCCATATCATCATCATTCACCAACAGATCCCGGGAAAAATTCAGAACTATCACACCATCTTTCATCATGGCGATAGTTTCCTGATTGATCATCCCTCTGGTACCATCCAGAAGCGGCACATGCATGGTAATGAAATCACATTCCTGATAAATTGTTTCTACACTGGTGATATGCTTGACATCCCGGGACAGCATCCAGGCCGCATTGACCGAAATATATGGATCATAGCCATAGACTTCCATCCCCAATGCTGCTGCCGCGTTTGCCACCTCAGCGCCAATGGCGCCCAGGCCAATCACTCCCAGCTTCTTACCCTTGATCTCACCACCCGCAAATGCCTTCTTGCTCTTTTCCACAGTCTTGGAAATATTTTCGTCGCCCTTATTCTCCTGACACCAGGCGATGCCGCCGATAATGTCACGACTTGCCAACAACATCCCCGCCAGTACCAATTCTTTCACGCCGTTGGCATTGGCTCCCGGAGTGTTGAATACCACGATACCAGCCTTAGCACAATCTTCCAACGGAATATTGTTGACACCGGCACCCGCTCTGGCAATCGCCTGCAGAGAAGCGGAAAACTCCATCTCATGCAGAGAAGCGCTTCGTACCAAAATACCCTCCGCCTCTTTCATATCCTCAGTCACTTGATAATCCTCGGTCAAAAAGCCAAGACCATATTTTGAAATCGCATTTAAACAATGAATGGTTTTCATGCCTGATGTGCCTCCTCAAATTTCTTCATAAACTCTACTAACTTTTCCACACCTTCTAACGGCATCGCATTATAGATGCTGGCACGCATACCTCCTACGGTCCGGTGACCTTTCAAATTCACAAACCCAGCCGCAGTGGCTTCCTTGATAAACAAAGCATCCAAATCCGCATCCCCCGTCACAAACGGGACATTCATCAGAGAACGATCCTCTTTCACCACGGTCCCTTTAAAGAGTTTGCTCTCATCCAAAAAATCGTAAAGGATCTTTGCCTTTTTCTCATTATACTCCTTCATCGCTGTAAGACCACCTCTTGCCTTCAGCCACTTGAATACCTTCCCGCAAATATAAATACCATAAGCTGGCGGTGTGTTATACAAAGACTTGGCATCCGCATGCGTCTTGTATTGGCACATGGTCGGTGTTCCTTCCAGTACATCTTCCGTGATCAGATCTTCTCGGATAATCACGATCACCACACCGGCCGGGCCGATATTCTTTTGTACTCCGCCATAGATCACACCATATTTGGTTACGTCTACCGGCTCGGAAAGAAAACAAGAGGAAACATCTGCCACCAGCGTCTTTCCTTTCGTATTCGGTAAAGTCTTAAACTTGGTGCCATAAATCGTATTATTTTCACAGATATATACATAATCGGCATCATCATCAATCGGCAGATCGGAGCAATCCGGAATATAGCTAAACGTCTTGTCATCGCTGGATGCCACGGCCACAGCTTTTCCATATTTTTGTGCTTCCTTAAAGGCTTTCTTCGCCCACTGTCCCGTGATAATATAGTCCGCCACTTTATTTTTCATCAAATTCTGGGGAATCATGGAAAATTGCAAATGTGCGCCCCCCTGCAAGAACAGTACCTTATAGTTATCCGGAATATTCATCAGCTCCCGCAGATCCGTCTCAGCCTCCTGGATAATCGTCTCAAAAGCTTTGGAGCGATGACTCATCTCCATCACGGACATACCGGTCCCTTTGTAATCTAACATCTCTTCTGCTGCTTCTCTCAGAACTTCCTCCGGCAGCACCGCCGGACCCGCTGAAAAGTTATAGACTCTTCCCATTGTTATTCTTCCTCCTTTTTTGTCCATATCTCTCGGACCTACTCGCTTATCCCTTTATTTTATCTTCAGATCCGTATCGTCAAACGCATCCTGAATCGGTGCCCCCGGCGAGACCATCGGATATACTTTGTCATCGCAGTTAATCTGGCAATCAATAACCACCGGCTCCCTTAGTGCCATCGCCTGCTCCAAAGCCGGCCGCAGCTCTTCCTGGCTGCTAACCCGAAATGCCTTCGCACCCATTGCCTCTGCCAGCTTTACAAAATCCACAGCATCATTTAATACCGTATGCGAGTATCGTTTACCATAGAACAGTGTCTGCCACTGGCGCACCATCCCCAACACATGATTGTTGATCACTACCTGGATTACCGGAATATTATAACGCACTGCCGTGGCGATCTCGTTCATATTCATACGAAAGCAGCCGTCTCCGGCAATATTGATCACCGTTTTATCGGGCTGTCCCATATCCCGGCATCCCAGTTTTGCTCCCAACGATGCTCCCAGACCATAGCCCATGGTTCCCAAACCACCGGAAGTGAGAAACGTTCTTGGTTTTTTGTATTTATAATACTGTGCTGCCCACATCTGATGTTGTCCTACCTCGGTGACAATCATAGCATCACCCTTCGTCATATCGTAAATCGTCTCCACCACATAAGGTCCTGTCAGCACACTTTTATCATAGCGCAAAGGATACATATCCTTCATCCGTTCCACATGGTTCACCCACTCATCGTGATTGATCGGATCCAGACGTGCATTCAGTCTGCGCAACACAACTCGCAAATCACCGATGATGCTGGCATGCGTACGGATATTCTTATTGATCTCTGCGGGATCCACGTCAATTTGCAAAATTTTGGCGTTCTGCGCAAACTTGGCAGCATTGCCGGTCACGCGATCACTGAAACGCGCTCCGGCCACAATCAGTAAATCACACTCGGTAATTCCATAATTGGAGGTCTTTGTCCCATGCATCCCCACCATACCGGTGTACATTTCATCCGTGCCGTCAAAAGCGCCCTTCCCCATCAAGGAATCCGCCACCGGTGCCTGAATACGATGGGCCAAAGTCCGCAGCTCCTCTGAGGCATTCGCCAGCACCGCACCGCCGCCTACAAAGATAAACGGCTTCTGTGCGTTGCGGATCATCTCCAACGCAGTCTCAATATCCTCTTCGCGAATCGTATCTGTCTGCTGCTCAACCGGCTCCGGTTCTTCCGCCACATATTCACACGTTTCTGCCGTCACATTTTTGGTGATATCGATCAATACCGGACCCGGCCGACCGCTCTGGGCGATGGCAAATGCCCGACGGACCACATAAGCTAGTTTTTTAATGTCTTTGACGATAAAATTATATTTGGTAATGGGCATGGTCACTCCCAGGATGTCAATCTCCTGAAAGCTGTCTTTTCCTAACAGGTTTACCCCAACATTGCAGGTGATCGCCACCATGGGAATCGAATCCATGTAGGCTGTGGCAATCCCTGTCACCAGATTCGTGGCGCCAGGACCGGAAGTGGCAAGACATACGCCTACCTTACCAGTCGCCCGCGCATAACCGTCAGCTGCGTGAGCAGCTCCTTGTTCATGGGAAGTCAATACATGGGTAATCTCTCCCTGGTGTTTATAGAGGGCATCGTAAATGTTCAAAATCGCACCGCCCGGATATCCGAACACGGTCTTCACTCCCTGTTCCTTCAGACATGCAATCAGGATCTCTGATCCATTAAGAACTACCGGTTCCGAAGATAAGTGGGGGGAATGTGTTTGTAGGGTGTTTATTTCTGACATCAGCTAAGCTCCTTTTCTGTTTTGGTAATGGGGTACTTCGCTCTTTTTTAATTTCCTTTCAATACTGCTCCTTTGTCTGCACTGGTAACTTGTTCGGCATAGCGTTTCAAATATCCGGAAACTTCTTTTTTCTTGGGATTCCAGCTTTCTCTGCGTTTTGCTAACTCTTCATCCGATACTTTTATATTGATGGTATTGGCGTTGATATCGATAGCAATGATATCTCCCTCCTGCACCAAACCGATAGGACCACCGGCAGCGGCCTCCGGGCACACATGACCGATAGAAGCGCCACGAGAAGCGCCGCTGAAACGTCCGTCCGTAATCAGAGCTACCGAAGCTCCCAACCCCATACCAGCAATGGCAGAAGTAGGATTCAACATCTCTCTCATGCCCGGACCACCTTTGGGGCCTTCATAGCGGATCACCACCACATCGCCGGCCACGATCCTGCCACCTTTAATCGCATCAATGGCCTCTTCTTCACTGTCAAACACCCTGGCCGGACCTTCATGCTGAAGCATCTCTGGCACGACAGCCGAACGTTTCACCACACAAGAATCAGGAGCCAGATTTCCTCGTAACACGGCGATTCCACCAGTAGCAGAATATGGATTCTCTACCGTGCGGATCACCTCGGGATTCTTGTTGATACATCCTTTAATATTCTCACCCACAGTCTTTCCCGTGACAGTTATACAGTTCAGATTCAAAAGTCCCAACTTGCTGATCTCATTCATCACGGCATAGACTCCGCCTGCCTCATTCAAATCTTCCATATATGTAGGACCAGCCGGCGCCAGATGACAAAGATTTGGTGTTTTAGCGCTGATCTCATTGGCAATATCCACATTCAGCTCCACACCAGCCTCATGAGCAATCGCTGGCAGATGCAACATACTGTTGGTACTGCACCCCAAAGCCATATCCATAGTCAAAGCATTATGAAAAGCCGCTTCCGTCATAACATCTCTGGGACAGATATTTTTCTCCACCATATCCATCACTGCCATACCTGCGTGCTTAGCCAGCCGGATCCGCTCAGAATAAACGGCCGGAATCGTTCCGTTGCCTTTCAAGCCCATACCCAACACCTCAGTCAGACAATTCATGCTGTTGGCTGTGTACATGCCAGAGCAGGAGCCGCAGGTAGGACATACCCGATTGGCAAAATCCTCCACATCCTCCTCGGTCATAGTTCCAGCCGCATAAGCGCCAACCGCCTCAAACATACTGGAAAGACTCTTTTTCTCTCCCTTCACACGGCCTGCCAGCATAGGACCTCCACTGACAAACACGGTAGGAATATTCAGACGAGCCGCCGCCATTAAAAGTCCCGGCACATTCTTATCACAGTTAGGAACCATCACCAGACCGTCAAACTGGTGTGCCAATGCCATACATTCCGTAGAATCAGCAATCAGATCCCGAGTTACCAGAGAATATTTCATTCCCATGTGCCCCATGGCAATACCGTCACAGACTGCAATAGCAGGAAATACAATAGGGGTTCCCCCTGCCATGGCTACTCCCTGTTTGACTGCTTCCACAATTTTATCCAGATTCATATGCCCCGGAACAATCTCGTTATAGGAACTGACCACCCCGATCAATGGTCTTGCCAGTTCTTCCTCCGTATAACCCAGAGCCCGGAACAAAGAGCGGGCCGGAGCCTGCTGTATTCCTGATTTCGCATTATCACTTCTCATAATTGCCTTTCCTCCTCTGTCATTCAGTCAAAATAAACCGCTATTCCTTTTGTCTCTCTCAGATCCGCTCTGCTATCAAATCTCCCATTTGCGCAGTCCCTACCTTTGTACATCCCTCTGATAGGATGTCCGTGGTCCGGTATCCTTCTGTCAACACCTTCTGCACTGCTGTCTCGATGGCATCCGCTTCTTTATCCAAATCAAAAGAATAACGAAGCATCATCGCTGCCGAGAGAATCGTGGCAATCGGGTTTGCCAAATCTTTGCCGGCAATATCCGGCGCCGAACCATGACTGGGCTCATACATACCAAATTTGCTTTCATTTAAGCTGGCAGAAGACAACATTCCGATGGAGCCAGTAATCATGCTGGCCTCATCCGATAAAATATCGCCGAACATATTTTCTGTCAACACCACATCAAACTGTCCGGGATTCATCACCAGTTGCATAGCACAGTTATCCACCAGCATATGTTCCAACTTAACTTCCGGATAATTCTTTGCCACCTCTTCCACTACCTTGCGCCATAACCGGGAAGAATCCAGGACGTTCGCTTTATCCACACTAATGACATGCTTTCTCCGTTTCATGGCAATATCAAATGCTTTGACCGCAATCCGACGAATCTCCGTCTCATTATAGGTCAAAGTATCCGTGGCCTGCAAAACGCCATCCACTTCTTTTGTATACCGCTCCCCAAAATAAAGTCCGCCTGTCAATTCCCTCATAATCACCATATCAAAACCATTCCCAATGATCTCTTTTTTGAGAGGACACGCATTTGCCAATTCCTGATACAAATAAGCAGGACGAATATTGGCAAATAGATTCAACCCTTTGCGAATCGCCAAAAGCCCCGCCTCCGGCCGCAGATTCGGCGCCACATCATACCAACGGGAATTTCCTACATCTCCTCCTACAGCTCCTAAGAGAACGGCATCACTCTGTCTTGCCGTCTCCAATGCTTCTTCTGTCAGCGGCACGCCAAACGCATCGATGGAACAACCGCCCATCAGCACCTCCTTATAATGGAAGAAATGCCCATATACCTGGGCCACCTTATCTAATACTTTACATGCTTCCCGGACAATCTCCGGCCCAATACCATCACCCGGAATGGTCACTATCCTGCAATCCATAGTTCCTCTCCCTTTGTTTTTCTCAGCTTTTCGCTTCCTGGAACCGCGATATCGACGGTCCCTCTCGCGTGTTTCTTTTCATATTATCGCATTTGCCTTCATTTTTCAACATTTGGATGGGAATTTATTTAGAAAATATATACGAGATTGGAATTATGTGTATAACCTGGGGTTATCTGTAAAACAAGTAAAGACGTTCATGCCTTTTTGCACAAACGTCCTTATCTCCATTTTCTTTACTGAATCCACTTCCCGTCTGGTCCTACCCGGTATCCTCCCGGAACCAGCGCATCTCTTGCCATCACACCACTTTTCAGAAAATAGTAATAATCTTCACCTATCAATTTCCAGCCATTTTTCATCGCCTTACCATCGCTCTGAAAATAATACCATTTGCCATCTTCGGTCTGGACCCACTCCTCCGATGCCATCACTCCTTCTGCATCCAACCAATAGAGGTCATTATCCTGCTTAAAAAGCTGGTTTAGCAGCTTTCTGCCATCATTACCCACATAATACCAGGAACCATCGTTATCCGCTACCCACTGGCTCGTGGCCATCACACCGTCGTTTCTCACCCAATAGGGACCTCCTTCGGTGTCAATCCAAGTGTTCTTTGCCACACTGCCATCCTCTAGATAGTAGAACCATTTATTATCCGTCTTTCCCCAACCCTGCGCAAAGACAGCCGTGGTGGAAAATATAGAAAGGGCCAATGCCGTCACGACTGTCAAAAATCCTTTTTTCATAAGAAAGCACCTCTTTTCTCAAACATTTCCTGCCGGCTTCCGACAAATTCATCATACTTTTTCATCGAATGTTTGTCAACGCATTTATGAAAATTTTAAGATATTTGACAAATGTCTTCTTTTTATTTAAGTTCTTCTATGCGACAAGCTCTTTTGTCTCTTTCCGGATTTAACTGCATGATAACCTGGATCTCTCCGGATTCTCCCGGACGCAAATAACACAAGGGAATCCACTTGCGCCGATTCCCTTTTCCGTTTGCATTTCTGCTTCATCCTTTACCTATCTTTATAATGCGGTTTATGTCAAGTATAAAAAATAATTACTCTAATTCATCCTCGCCGACCAGCTCATCATACTCCTGCTCATCCAGCAATTCATCAAAAGCATCAGACACGATCTCGTACTCCTCATCATCCTTGATGTTGTCCAAGTTAGGATTCCCCTCCGCATCCTCCGAATAGCGATAGAGATAAACTTCTCCCTCTTCTGCTTCTTCCCCTTCCATTGGTAACAAAGCGATGTACTCCCGCTCCCCGGCGTCAAAAATAGTCAATACCACGCACTCTAGCTGACTGCCGTCATCCAATGTCAAAGTAACCGTCACTTCCTCCTGCTCCATCTCTTCCTGCAAATCTCTATTTTGCTCCATGCTAATTCCCTCCTCTGCAATAGTCTTAAAACCTTTATCTTAACTTTACCAAACTATAAGCACAAAATCAAGAACTATCGCTTTTAAAGTTGTCTTAAAATCGTCTAACATCCATTCTCAGCTTTACAAATTAATCCAAACAATATTCAGCCTTGGAAAAAGAAGCATACCCTTTCGGCAATATCATTTAGATAATGAAATGAGAAAATCAGCCAAGAAAGAGGGAAGAGAAGCCACGCCAAACCGCCTGCGGGATTTTGACTTTACAGAGATTTAGAAGTCCTTAAATCCCTGATTTTGGCGTTGGTTCTCGCCTCATTTCCTTGCTTATGCTTCTCGTTTCCTTATCTAAATGACATCGACCCTTTCGAACACTAATACTCAATCCCTTCTCTCGCTGATACTCCTCTCGTAAAAGGATGCTTCCTCATACCAATCTCCGATACATAATCTGCTATATCCATCAATGAATCAGACGGATCCCTCCCAGTCAGAACCACCTCCAGCCCCTCCGGGCGATTCCACAAAAAGTTTATCACATCCGTTTCCTTCACCATTCCATAATTACATGCTGCCAGAATCTCATCCAGAATCAGAACATCATATCCGCAGTTCACCGCCTCGTGGCATGCCTGCCCAAACCGCTGTCCATAATACTTTGCTGCCTCGATCCTCTCATTCTTTGCCATCCGGAACACAAAGCCAAACTCACGATCACAAAGCGTCACCGTAATTCCCGGGATCTGACGCAGTACTGGTACCTCGCCGGAATCTTCATTTTTCAGAAAACGCACAATCAACACTTTTTTCCCCCGACCGGCCGCCCGTATAGCCAGCCCCAGAGCTGCCGAGGTCTTACCTTTTCCATCTCCACAATAAATATGGATAAAACTCATTTTTTGTCTCCTTATTCCGAATAATTTTCCAGATATTCATCAATAAATCGCGATCTCTGCTGTTCTTTCCCATACCGTTCCTTCGCATAGCATACATGCAGCCGTTCCTTTGCCCGAGTCATGGCTACATAGAACATCCGCCGCTCTTCTTCCAAATCTGCCTCCAATACTGCTTTATGATGCGGTGTCACTCGCTCATTGGCATCCAGAATATAAACCACCGGAAACTCTAGCCCTTTCGAGCTGTGCATGGTCATCAGCAGCACACAGTTTGTATCCTTTTCCAGACGCTTCGCCTGCTCTTTCAGCTGTTTCCCATACTCTTCCATATGTGAAAACCATTCCTGTACCGAATCAAACCCCGCCGCACTCTCCTGTAGCTGTTCCGCTACCTCCAAAAGCTCCTCCGGCTTCATCCGTCGGTATTCTGCATACTCCCGCAGATACTCATCATACCCCACTCCCTTGCGGATATAATTTACTGCCGCTACTGGCGCCAACTTGCCGATCATCCGCAAATCATACTCCAGCTGCTCGATCCGCTCCACCATCCATCCTTTATCCTGATACCACGATTTTACCCCATTCCACGAGATCTCCACTCCCTCTAACGCCTCTCGATTGACATAGCGTTTCGGGCGATTGATCACCCGCACCACGTCCGTCCGTCTGGCCCGCCCGCTTTTTGCCAGGTCATCTATTGCCATCCGGATATACGCGCAGATATCCCGTGCAATCCAGTGTTCGTAAAGATTGGGCAAAGTATCCCGCATACGAAACGGAATATTATATTCCATCAACCGTTCCATTAACAGTCTTGGTTCTAAGCTGGTGCGATACAGCACTGCCATATCCGACCACCGATACCCCATCCTCACATAATCTTGCAATTCCTCCACGATTCCTTTGGTCTCTGCCCGTGCATCCTCCCACACAGCAGTCACCACTGGACGCCCTTGTCCCCGATTGGCATGGATTTTCTTCGCATAACGAGTCTTATTATGACGGATGAGCCGCCCTGCCGCCTCTACAATTTGCGCTGTGGAGCGATAGTTAATCCCCAGAAGCGTCTGTTTTGCCTGGGGATAATCTTTGGTAAACCCCAACATAATCTCCGGCTTCGCTCCTCGAAAACGGTAAATGGACTGATCATCATCTCCCACGATAAACAGATTATTCTCCGGTGCCGCCAGCATCCGCACAATTTCATATTGTACCCGGTTAATATCCTGAAATTCATCTACCAAAATGTACCGATATTTCTGCTGCCATGCTGCCAAAATATCTTTTCTCTGGGTAAATAGCTCATAGCACATCACCAACATATCATCAAAATCCAACAATCTTTGACGCAGCAGTATCTCCATGTATCCCTGGTACAACTTTTTAAACAGCTCCTCCGAACAATTCTTCGAATAATAATGATTCAGGTCTATCATTTCTCCCTTGACTGCACTGATCTCAGACAGAATTCCACTGACAAAATCCGCTTCGTCCTCTACGTCCACATGATATCGCTCCATCAACTCCCGAATTATCTGTACGCGCTGCTCTTCCCGAATAATATTGGACGCATCGTAATGATAAGCATACTTTAAAATACTAAAAAACACTGCATGAAATGTCCCAAAACTGACCGGAAATCGTTGTCCCTCCACAAGCGTCTGAAAACGCTGTTTCATCTCCTGGGCAGCCGCTTTTGTAAATGTAATTACCAGAATGCTCCCTGGCTCCACCCGATATTCCTCCACCAGATATTGAATCCGGTGAGTAATCACCGTCGTCTTACCAGAACCAGGCCCTGCCAGAACCAGCATCGGCCCATCCTTGTGACGAATTGCCTGCAGCTGTGATTCATGAAATGCCATTAATCTCGTATCCTCCCGTTCCCAGACACTCTTCTTCCTTATTTCACAGGCGCCACTTAGTTATTGTACTCCATCCCCTGCCAGAAATGTCTGTAGATTATCCAACACCTTCTCACTCAGTAACGCAAACGCCTGCTTCGTCCTTCCTACAGATGTTCTCATGCATATCACATTTTCCTTTGTCAACAACTCTCTTCGAATTGATTTCATACTCTTTTCTCCCCTGAAATTTCCTGTATGGAATAATTCCAGTGCTCCAGTAATTCTCCCTGCTTCTGAATCAATGTCATGATACCAGGGTCAAAAGGTCATAAAATCCGATGCAAACTTGCTTGCAAGAGGATTTTTGACTTTGGGACCCGCAAAAATCCTGAAAAGCAGCAGGCCATTTCCGGCCACTTCCCGCTCCTTTTTCCATGGCGTACCTTCTGAGAAAATCAACTAAATAACATTAACTTCTGAACTCTTACTTATTTTACACTATTTGCGAGATTTTTTAAAGCATATATATCCGTTTACGCAAAAGATGGTGTTGCTAAATCAATGGTATTTTGATCTGTATTGGTAAAAGGTACGCTAAGGAAAAGCGGAGAGAAGCAACGAGAAATGGTCTGTTCCTTTTTCCAGTTTCGAGATTAAGAATTCCTAAAACTCCTGATTTTGGCTAAAAACAAAACGAAACTATACAAACTCGCTCCGCTCAAACAGTGTATATTTTCGTTTCAATGCCAAAATCAGGAATTTAAGGAATTCTAAATCTCTGCAAAGTCAAAATTCACAGACCATTTCTCGTTGCTTCTCTCCGCTTTTCCTTGGCTATGTTTCTCGTTTCCTTATCTAAATGACATGATGCTGGGTCAAAAAAGATATCTTTTTAAATAATTGTTTATAAATTATGCGTGTTTTAGGCTTATTTAAAGCTTATTTTATTTCACAGTATAGAGATAATTTTATAAAAAATTTAAAAACAATTAACACAATTCCCTGACACATGGACTTTTTTAATACTTCAAACTACTGCAATTACTACCTGTAATCCCTGCAAAACGATTCGTTTTTTCTCCAGCTTTACAGACTTATCATTGCTCAGTAAAACTTGGCTTCTTTCGTCTATTTCATCAATCCAAAGCGTCCGTTCCTCTTGTGTGAAATTTCCGGCAACCAGAATCGTCTGTTTATCACTGCGCCGATAATACGCCATAATCCCCGGTTCTTCCTCTCGCACTGGCTCTGTTTTTCCATACACAATGACATTCTGATATTCTGGATTTTTCCGCAAGCGGATCAACTGCTGATAAAAAGCAAAAACACTGTTGGGATCCGTTCTCTGTTGTTCCCAATTGATTTTTCGATAATTATCATTCACCCGCAGCCATGGCTTGCCTCTGGTAAAACCGGCATTTTCTTTTGCATTCCATTGGAACGGCGTTCTGGCATTATCCCGGGAATAGCGATTCACCACTGTCATGGCCTCTTCTTCTGTAAGTCCGGCCGCTAGACACACCTGATACTCATCCTTACTGCTGATGTCATCGATCTCATCCACAGATGTATAGGCCACATTTTCCATTCCTAGTTCCTGCCCTTGATAGATAAACGGTAAACCCTTCAACATAAAGTATAAAGCAGCCAAAAGCTTTTTGCCCTTTTCATTTCTGGCTTCTTCAGGCAAATAGTAACTCACGCCCCGGGGTTCATCATGGTTTTCAATAATATTGGAATAGAAACCAATTCCTTCCATCTCTCTCTGGCTTGCAAAACAGCATCTTTTATAATCCTCCATCGTGGGAATCCTAGCTCCATACCAGCCTTCTACCGATTTTCCTTCCACAGTCTGACGGAAGTCAAAAATAGAAGAAAAATACCCGTCTTCCCCCGCAAAATCCGCCAGTTCTCCATCTTTGGCATTAAATACTTCTCCCACGGTAAATGCTCCATGAGGTCGGAAAGCGCGATCTCTCATTTCCCGCAGGAAATCACCGATCCCTGACGTATCTGCCAATACTGTCCCCATATCGCAGAGTCCGTCCTCCCGATCTGCCGGATAGTCCCGAAACATCTGTGGCTTTTTGATATTGATAATGGCATCAATCCGAAATCCAGCCAACCCTTTGTCCAGCCACCAGTTGATCATCTCATAGAGCCGTTCTCGGACCAGCGGATTTTCCCAGTTCAAATCTGGCTGTTTTTTATGAAACACATGAAGATAATACCACTCGCTTCCTGGTATCTGCTCCCATACCGGCCCGCCAAAATAAGATCGCCAATTGCCTGGCAGCTTTCCATCCTTTTTCTTTTCAAGGTAAAAATATTTGCCGTATTCCCCCTCCGGATCTGCACACGCCTTACGAAACCATTCATGTTCGTCAGAACAGTGATTCACTACCAGATCCATCAGCACGGCAATCTCCCTTTTTTTTGCCTCTTCCAACAATTGTTCCATATCTTCCATAGTTCCAAACATAGGATCAATCTGATAATAGTCAGCAATATCGTATCCCTGATCTGCACAGGGTGACAAATATACCGGCGAAAGCCAGATCATATCAATCCCCAGTTCTTTTAAATAATCCAGTTTGCTGATAATCCCCGGCAAATCCCCGATCCCATCATCATTGGAATCGTAAAAACTTTTGGGATAAATTTGGTATGCTGTCTTTCCGTGCCACCATTCTTTTTTCATAATATCCTCCGCTATCGGGGAAGCCTCCCGTATCGCCTTACCATGTCATAGAGCTTTTTTTGCAATTCTTTTGTCAGTTCTCCTTTTTTCAGTCTCCACTTCCAGTTCATCCCCACAGTGGACGGCTTATTCATCCGGCATTCATTGCCATACCCCAGATAATCCTGCATGGGAATAATGCAAGTTCTAGCCGTACTGCGCATAATTAGACTAATGAAGGACCAATTCAGCTCTTTTTTGGGCGTCCGGCAATCGCACAAATACTCCCGCGCCATTTCTTGTTCTTCTTTCGTAATGCTGTCAAACCACCCACAAATCGTTTCATTGTCATGGGTTCCTGTATAGGCCACACAATTCTCCCCATAATTATGAGGCAGATAATCATTGGCACAACCGGAATCGCGGGAATCAAAGGCAAACTCCAAAACCTTCATCCCCGGAAATCCGCTTTTTCCTACCAACTCGCGAACCGAATCCGTCACATATCCCAGATCCTCCGCTATCACTTCCCGACGTCCCAGCGCTTCCTCCACCCGGTTAAACAATGATATCCCCGGCCCTTTTTCCCAATGACCGTCCACTGCCGTAGTCGCCCCATAAGGAATCGAATAATACTCATCAAATCCCCGAAAATGGTCAATTCGCACCACATCATAGAGTCGGAAACAATATTCCAGGCGAGAAATCCACCACTCATATCCGGTATTTTTGTGGTAGTCCCACCGATACAGCGGATTCCCCCAAAGCTGCCCTATGGCGGAAAATCCGTCTGGCGGACAACCGGCAACCGCCAGCGGCACATTATTCTCATCCAGTTGGAACAGCTCCGGATTCGCCCAGGTATCCGCACTATCCATCGCCACATAGATCGGAATATCTCCAATCAGACAAATTCCTTTTTCATTGGCATATGCTTTCAACTTCATCCACTGCATATAAAACATATACTGTAAATACTGCTGAAATTCAATATCAAAATACAACTCTTTACGATAATAATCCATGGCATTCTGCCATCGCAAGCGAATATCCTCCGCCCATTCCGTCCAAGGCGCTCCTGCAAAACGATCTTTTACCGCCATGAACAATGCATAGTCTCCCAACCACCACTCATTATCAGCCACAAAACGTTGATAATCTTGATTTTCACTAATTTTGCTGCGTTCGTAAGCCTTCCTAAGCAGCGGATAACGAACCTTATACATTCTCTCATAATCTACCAGCTCCGGCTTCTGTCCAAAGTCTACCGCCTCGCACTCTTCCTTTGTCAGTGTTCCTTCCTCTACCAGAGCTTCCAGACTGATAAAGTAAGGATTTCCGGCAAAAGTAGAAAAAGACTGATACGGCGAATCGCCATAGCTCGTAGGTCCCAACGGCAGAATCTGCCAATATGTCTGTCCTGCCTCTTTTAGCCAGTCCACAAAATCATAGGCACTTTGGGAAAAGCATCCAATCCCATATTTCGACGGCAAACTGGTAATTGATAACAATACACCTCCGGCTCTGTTCATATAATCAAATCTCCCCTGATTTTTCATCGATTAACATTTTTCAATATTCTGCTTTTCCTATATTTCAATCATCACTCCATAGTGATCCGATATCACTGGATATGGCTTCCCGTTGCAGATCACCTGGGAACAGCGGACGGGAATCTCCTGGCTGCACCAAATATAATCGATCCTCATTCCTGTCGAATTCGGATCTTCGGCTCCGGCTGCCCCTGTTTTTGACAGCCGCTCCCTCCAGCCATCAATCACTTTGCCCACCGTAATGCCACAGTCCCTTTCCCTTGCCAAATGATAAGTATCCTTCCAACCACTTCTGCTTATCAGATCATACCCCTGTCCGGAAATACTGTCAAGACTGTTAAAATCTCCCATTAGCCACAAGGGAAGCTTTGAGACTTCTATTCGGCCCCTTATTTCTTCCAAGTGTTTCTCCAAACGCTTCCACTGCTCCGCAAACGGCTCCTCTTCATCATCCCACCAGCCCATATGCACGGTATAGAACCACCCGGCTTCTGTCCTCACCCCCAAAATCCTGCGAGTCTTCCAATTGGCATAATCATTGCAGCGGCTGATACGGAAGGAATCCACCTCCAAAATTGGTTGACGGCTGAACACAGCCAACCCCTCATCATATTTCTCATATCCCAGCTTTGCCGGAACCCAGGTCCAGAAATAATGACAACCCGCTTTTGACAAAATCTCCGCCAGTTTTGCCGCATGATTATCCTGCCGGATCTGTCCGGAAAAATCCGGACAGATCGTATATCCTGACAACTTTAATCCTGACAACTCCTCTGCACTGACAGATTGATTGACTTCCTGCATAGCAAGAATATCTGGCTTTTCTGCCAACACTACCCTTGTAAACTGATGCAACTTTCGTTCATAATCCGGCTCTTCCAGGCTATGCGTATTGATCGTGATAATTTTCATAATGCCTGATTTCCCTTCGTTTATCTATGCCCTATCATAAAATGTCATTGATATCTGATTTCAACACATCTGCTTTCGGACCGTATACGGCCTGAATTCCATTATCTTTCTTCAAAAGTCCCAATGCGCCCTCCGCTTTCCAAGCCGGCAGCTCCGCTACTTTCGATGCATCCTTTACCGTCACCCGTAAGCGAGTCATGCAGGCATCCACTAGCGTAATATTCTCTCTGCCACCCAGCAGTACAATAATCCGCTCTGCCTGACTATCGCCGCTCTTTCCAGAACCTGCTCCCGCATGAATGGTTGAGGACACATGTTCCTCATCCGCATTTTCATCGGTATAGTTGCCCAATCGTCCCAGTGTTGCAAAATGTAACTTCTCAATCATCACATAAGCAACCATATATCCGATAGCAAAGAACACCAGCACACAAAT
>Ga0137307_101389_pt1 | contig 21815 bp, 10 predicted proteins | sample NAcewD2O_March_2_FD_97180 | JGI IMG/M metagenome (GOLD analysis project Ga0137307, IMG submission 97180) | Mouse cecal microbial communities from Vienna, Austria - N-Acetylglucosamine amended D2O_March | ecosystem: Host-associated > Mammals > Digestive system > Large intestine > Cecum | place... | reverse complement strand
GAGCAAAACTCTTGAGCTATCAAAAATAAAAAAGTAATCGATCCTTTCTCAAAAACATACTGACATAAATAATTGACTTTGTATATTTTAAAAAAGTCTAATTCGCTAAAATCTATTCACTTGTTAATGTGCTTTGCTGTCGTCCTTCTGTCGGACAGCTTTGTTAGTATATCAAACCCCGTTTTTAATGTCAAGCGTTTTCAACAAATTTTTTAAAAATTTTTTAAAAAATTTTTTTCGAGGCATTTTATAGCGTTTCCGTCGTTTAGCGCACTGTCGGCTTAGACAACTTTTTTATACGTTATTAACTTTCCGCTATATAAACGCAGGCTTGCAAACACTTGCCTTTTGCCGCATGCAGTGATATAATAATAAAGTTATGCGGATAGACAAGTATTTAAAAGTATCCAGAATAATCAAGCGCCGCACCGTAGCGGCGGAAGCTTGCGACGCGGGAAAGATCTACGTCAACGGCAGAGCGGTCAAGCCGGCTTACGTTCTTAAAGTCGGCGACGTTATAGAAGTCAGATTGGGCACGCCCATTAAACTGACCGTCAAATCGCTCAACGACAAAGCATCCAAGGAGGACGCTCAGACACTGTATGAAATACAAAACTGACGCTCCCTCCCCCTCGCCTTTCATAGGCGCAGTAATAGTGTGCGCAGGAAAGGGCGAGCGAACAGGTCTGCCATATAATAAGGTTTTGCACCGCATAGGCGTTAAAACCGTTCTCGAAACCACACTCGATGTATTCAGACAAACGACGGTATCCGAAATAACGGTCGTAGCGGCTCAAGACGACATTTCGGCGGTCAAAGATATTGTTGCGCACTACGACTCCGTTTCAGTCGTTTTGGGCGGTTCTACGCGGTTTGAGAGCGTTTTAAACGGGCTTAAAGCGCAAGAATGCGATATTGTAGTCATCCACGACGGGGCGCGTCCGTATGTTACCGCCGATATTATCGAGCGCAGTATACGATCGGCAATGCGGTTCGGCAGCGGAATTGCGGCAGTTAAATCGATTGATACGATAAAGCAATCGGACGGAAACGGCGGAATGCACGGTTTGCCGCGCGACAGTCTTTTAAATATGCAGACGCCGCAAACTTTCAGATATACGGAAATTCTCGATTCGTATAAAAACGCAGTCGGCAGTTTTACCGACGACGCCGAAGTTTACGAACGTGCCGGATACACTCCCCGTCCGATAGAAGGATCGTACGAAAACATTAAAATAACGACTGCCGCAGACCTTATTAGAGGCATGCCGCACAATTGCCGTATCGGCGTCGGGTTTGACGTACATCGGCTTGCGGACGGGCGTCCGCTTATTCTCGGCGGCATAAAGATAGATCATCCGCGCGGTCTTGTCGGACATTCCGATGCGGACGTGCTCGTGCATGCGATCATGGACGCTTTGTTATCCGCTGCGGGACTGCCCGACATAGGCGTACTGTTCCCCGATACAGACGACAAATATTCCGGGATATCGTCCATGTTGTTGCTCGAACAGGTCGTTTCTGCCGTTCGGGATCGCAATTTTATTATAGAAAACGTATCGGCGGTAGTCGCAGCGCAGCGCCCCAAACTCGCGCCCGTAATTAAGGATATTCGAGCTAACCTGTCACGGGCGCTACGCATAGACATATCTCGCGTAAACGTTTCGGCAACAACGACAGAACAGCTCGGTATTATAGGCAACGGCGACGCGATCGCATCCGACGCGTCATGTTTACTTTCGGAGATACGGCAATGAACGGCAAAAACGCAAAAAAGAAGTTTCGGATGCGTCCGATGATAATCGTTCTGTTGGGATTTTTGGTCGTAATGTTTGTCGGCGCGTTTTTACTTGCTCTGCCCGTATCCAATACCGACGGACGTTGGATGAAATTTACTCATTCGGTATTCTGGGCAATGAACGGCGTATGCGGCACGGGACTTGTTGTAACGCCTACGGCTCTTACATTTACCATATTCGGTCAAGTGGTACTGTTTCTGCTGATACAATTCGGCGGACTGGGCTTTATGACGATAGCCACGTTTCTTTTCATTATTATAAGAAAACGCATAACGCTTAAAGACAGGATCGCTATTCAAGAAGCGCTCGGGCAGGACCAAATGAAGGGCGTTGTTCGACTTGTACGCAACATTATAATCATGACGCTCATTATCGAAACAGCCGGAGCGCTGATGCTTACTCCGTTCTTTTGCGTAAGAAACGGCGCTATCGGCGTTTGGCAGGCGATCTTCACATCGGTATCCGCTTTCTGCAATGCCGGTTTCGATATCCTCGGTACCGAACAGAATCCGTACGGATCGCTGATAGACTACAACGGCAATGTCGGCATAATACTTATCGTTGCGCTTATAGCAATACTCGGTTCTTTCGGCTTCCCCGTTATCAACGACGTGCTTAAATGCAAATTCCGTTACAAACGTTACCGTTTTCATACAAAAGCCGTGCTTATAGTTTCCTTATCTATAATGACTTTCGGTACGTTTTTCTTTCTCGCGTCTGAATTCAACTCGCAAGCTACGGCGAGCATGAACGGAGGCGAGAAGTTTTTAAACAGTATGTTTCAATCCGTAACGGCAAGTACCACTGCCGGATATTCGTCGCTCGACCAGACAAAGCTATCCGCATCGGGCATGGTAATGTCAGCGATCATGATGTTTATAGGTTCGTCTCCGTGCAGTACGGGCGGCGGAATAAAAACCACAACGTTTGCCGTACTCATTCTCATGGGTTGGTCGGGCTTGCACGGCAAGGACGAAATAGTAGTCGGCAAGAACAGCATAAGCTTTAAAACGGGTCTGCGCGCCGTTGCCGTGCTCATGCTCGGCAGCGCGCTTATATTCGTAGGCGTAATGATAATAAGCGCGACCGACGGAATATCGCCCGTAGGATACCTGCTTTACGATACGATCTCCGCATTCACCACGACGGGACTGTCTATGGGCATTGTTCCTACCCTGTCCGATGGCGCGCTGTACGTGCTCGGCATTGTTATGTTTATAGGCAGGCTCGGGCCGTTAAGTATCGGGCTGATGTTTACAAAACAGGAAAATACGGGCATTAAATACCCGTACGCAAATATAATGATAGGTTAATCCGAGGAGAAAGATTTATGGCTATCAAGAAAAATCAATATGTAGTGTTCGGGCTCGGGCGATTCGGAGTCAGTCTTACTAAAGCGCTTTATGATCGCGGCGCCGAGGTGCTTTGCGTTGATGAAGACGAAGAAAAGATAAACGAGATCACGCCCTACTGCACTCATGCCGTATGCATGGACGCAACGGACGAACGCAATCTCGAGCGGCTCGGGATAAACAATATGGACGTCGCAATAGTCTGTATTGCGTCCAATATAGAAGCAAGCATATTCATAAGTCTTCTATGCAAACAGATAGGAATACCAAAAGTCATATCCAAGGCGAGCGACGAACGGCATAAACTCGTTCTCGAACGCATAGGCGTAGACAAGGTAGTTATTCCCGAAGAAGCTATGGGCGAACGCCTTGCGTCAATGCTCGTAAAACCCAACGTCGTGGAGATAATGACGCTTGCCGACAGCTTCCGCATGGTTGAGATCCGCACGCCCAAACGTTGGCAGGACAAAACGCTTATCGAGCTTGACTTGCGCAATACCGAGCATGTAAATATCGTTGTCATAAAGCGCGGCGACGAAATAATCACCTCGCCTGCCGGAGATTGCAAACTGCTCGCCGACGACTTGATAGTTATAGCCGGCTCGGTCGACGATATAAAACGACTGAGCAATAAAGCAACGGGCAAAGCCGTTACCGACACTATAGACAATATACTTTAAATTTCAATAACTCGCAGGATACTTTGTAACAATAAATATGTCGTATAACAAAAACGCACCGTTATATTTTTACGGTGCGTTTTATCGTGGTTAATTGTATATGGTTTTAATTTCAGATAACGTTATCTCCGTCCGGCGGCGGAACGTCGGATCCGGTAGGCGCCGGAGGTAATGCCGCCATATCCTGTACGGGGGCGTCCGCACCGCTGCCGAGCAACGCATTGTTCGGCTGCTCCGCGCCGGCTACGGGCGGAAGATATCCGAAGCTCTCATACCCGGTAGGCGCCGGTCCGCCCGCAAGCTTGAGCATTTGCTCTTCTATTTCCATTTCGGAAACAAGGAGCGCCTCGAGCTCTTCTCTTGCATGCTTGCGTTTTACCAACACCACTATTATTACTATCAATATGATTAACAACAGCAGTACGCTGCCGATTATGATAGCCCACATTACTTTGTTAGCCTCGAAGCTCGCAGTCAAGCGCAACCACAAACTACCGGCAGGCAGATCCGTATTGGACGCGACAAACGTCAGCGATACGGGCACACCCGTTTCATCCGTTACTTCTACCGTTATAGCCGATTCTCCGCGCGCGACGAATGTCAGAACAAGATAACGGTTATCGTCGGAAAGCGACGCTTTAACGAGCGACGAAACTTGCGATTTTACACTGAGCATTCTGAGCGCGGTACCTTCGAGATCGTCGTCGTCACTAAACAACTGCCACGCCTCAAGACGTATCGTATTGGCGTCGTCGAGATCGCGAAGCACATCGCCCGTGCGATCGTACCTGACAAACGTAATATTGCTATACTTTGCCTTAGGCGCTTGGTTGGCTATTATATTGAACATGAAATACTTACTGTACTCCACGCTCGGGTCGGTGCGCAAAGCATATTTTACATTGATACGTATGGGATCGAACGTTACTTGATTGCCTGCCGTCAAACGCCACACATCTGAATCGCCGACTCTCTCGAGCCTTCCGTAGTTGGTATCCGAACTGTTTTGGAACTCCACAGAAGTAAGCTTATAATAGTGTGACTGGGAGAACGACGATCCGTCAGCGCTTGCAAGCGCCACGGGAGTTCCCTCCGTATCTGCAACGCTGTTATCGGGCAATTGCAGTATATTATCGATCTCGGGCATGAGCGTGCCTATATCGATGTTCTTGGACTTCGCGCAAGCAAGCGTTATGCCGTTGAGCATATCTTTTTCTTCGGTCTGATCGCGCAAAACTTCGATATTGATTCGGAACGTCGTCAAAAGCGTGTCGCCGTACGCCGGGTTGCTCGAATCGCCGTCCGCAACTGTTATATCGACAGCACCGTTACCGTAATACCCGAGTATAGGCGTAATTACGAACCACTGACTGTAGTTATTGGTGTCGTCTTTAGCGTCCGCAGGAAGCCCGTTTCGCTTCAGATAATCGTCAAGCAAATCACGAGGCAGTTGCCGAGGGATAGTTACCGTAAACAACGCCGAAGAATCGAAGTCCACCGCGTTTTCATCCGTAATACTGCTGAACTTGGTCGAATACACATTTATATCGGCAGCTCCGCCGTCTACCGGTTGCTGCGAGAATATGCGAAGATACGTTTCCGAAGTGATACTTGCCGCATCGCCTATAACATCCGACTCGTTATTATCGTTCACGAAGTCGCCTATATAGAACAACATACCGCCGGGCGCGACGCTATCCGAACCGATCATATATACGGTAGATGCTGTCATACCCTCTTTGGCATACGGCGCATCATTCATAATGGTGATATTTAAAATAATGAATACGCCCGTATCGCGCTCGTCGATGTTCGCGGATCTATCGAGGATACGGATATATGTGCGTGCCGAAAGAGTACGCATAGTGTTAGTAGCGGTAATAGTAAAGCCCGTTCTGTGCCACTTATCATCGCCGACGGGCGTGACGGTAGCAAGCTCCACAAATTTATCGTCGTTGATATTGCCGTTAGGCAACGTGTCGTACCAATATACGGTTTGCGCTTCGTCGGTCAAGAATTCGTACGGATAGACGTTGCGCGTAGATGATACGAACATATACGAATCCGCGTCGGCGCCGTCGATATGATCGGGATCGACCATAAAGTCGCCGAGGTCTATCGTAAGCGGCGCGCTGTACTGTAACTGCGCGTTCACCGAGAATGTTCCGTCGGCATTGCGCTCTATCGAATAACCGACGTTTGTCTGCGGATCGTAGTTAGGCGTAATTATCTGCGCCACGCTCGCCTCGCTGTTGACAACGGTAAGACTTACGACCGACGTCGCGGTTTTGCCGTCCTTATCAACGCCGACTATCTCGATCGGGAACGTTACGCTGTTTAAGTATCTGCCGTCGACCAACATATCGACGCGACGGTTGATTTTAATGTTAAGCGTATCCGTATTTCTGTCGACATTTACCGTGAACGCGCGAGGTAAACCGTCTTTCTCGCCCAATTCGAGATCGGGGTTTTCGCTTAAAGCACGCGCAATCGAGCGCTCGTAAGCCGCATCGTCGAAATCCAAAACCGTAACCAAGTCGTAGGCGTCGGAATCTCTGAACATTGCCGCAAACGGATTTTTGGAATCGTAAATCTTAAGCGACAACGTATCGCCCCTGCGCCCTACCAAAGCCTGATCGGCATTATATTGTACGGCAGCGGAATCGGTAACTTTAACGGGCGCCGAATCTTGAACGTTAAGTCTGTAAATCGCTCCTGCGGCAAGTGCGACGGAACCGTCCTCGCGCTTGACTTCGCGTGAGCCGTTTACATATTTCTCGCTTTCGATATACAACAACAAGTTTTTGTTATCGAGAGTAGCGGCGCGCGGCGTGAACGTAATAGCCGTACCGTCTCTGTCAAACGTGAAGTCTACATACTTATTTATTTCGTTAAGCCTTAAAATATCGGCATTGACGGGCGTGCCGTCGTAGCTTATGCCGCCTATAAGGTAATCGGCGTAGCTATCCCTGTCTTTCAAGTAGAAAGTATTATTCGACGCAGACACGGCGAACATGGACTTAAGTTTATCGGCAGACAACGCCGTGAAACCGCTATGCTCGTCACCGTCCGCAAGCAAGTAAATACGCGTAGAATACGCCTGTTCGCCCTTGACTTTAACATCGGGATCGACTATATGCGATGCGGTATTCCCGTCGTTTCCGACATTGCCCGTCAATTTGACTTGCGCCAAACGCGACGGTTCGGGCTGAAGCGAATAATAGTCGTCATACGATTTGACGTTTACGATCTCGCTTCCCGTTAGGTACGCGGTATAAGCGCTTTCGGACGCGGACGCCGTCGCTGCGGTGGGATTAGTCATGTCCGCATAAAGCGTATAGACCCGTAACGTTACGGACAACGAATTTTCGTACGCGCCGTTGCCGTAATCGGCTATACGGAAAGTTAAAGTTTCATAGCTCTGCCCCGTCGGATTATAACCGGTGGAAGTGAGCGTAAACGATCTGCCGCCCGCATTGATGCGAATATCGAAGTAATCGGCATGATACACGCCGTCACTGCTCATTACAAGCGGAATACCGTTTACGGTAAACTCGCCGTTGCCGTAAAGAGTCATACCGTTGGTTTCGGTTGCACCGTCCAGGTCCTTGGCAATGTTTACCATATTGATGGTATATTCGTTGCGTGCGGTCTTTTCTCCGCTGAAGCCCGTTAAGCTGTACTTGGCGGTACCCGACGGAACGGTAAACATATTGTAGACGCCGCTCGTATCGGTAGTTTCCAATCCGGCTTCCTCTATAAGTCTTTTATCCTCCGCGGAACTGCCGTCGAGCGCTACGGGCGGCGAACTAATAATGGTAAAGTAAAGAATAACGGTAATATAGCCGTCCTCGCCGTCCGACAAAGTGATCGTGAGCGGCTCGTTGACGCACGCCGCAATAGCGCGCACATGCAACGCCATAGGCATTTCTCTGGTAAACTGACCTGTAGTATTCCTTTCTTCGGTAAGAGCGAACGTTCCGTCTACACGGATCTTCTCACCCGTTCCGTTATAGTAATCGAAATCGGAAATACGCAAACGCCAGGGCGTATCGTCGTCCGCAAGCGACAGATAACCGAGATGCATAAACTGGTTGTCTACGGGACGTTCCGCGTACTTGTCGCTATCCGTTATTACCTGATCGCATACCTTCTTGGTAAGATCGGCATAGACCCAACCTTTAGATCCGCTATTGACGGTGGCGTTATTCGTACCGTCCACGCCGCCCTTGGCAACATGCGCGTCATAATAACCTTTGGATGCGGAATACTTATATCCGTCGGAATTGCCGTCTTGGAATGTGGTAAAGTCTGTTGCGAGTATGGTTATATCATCGCCCGAACGCATTGTGATATTACGCACATTGGTCACTATCTTAGGCGCTTGGTTGGTTATTGTTATTATAAACGTAAGATTTTTCGTAGGTTGGCTTTCTTCGCTGTCGTAAAATTTAAGCGTAAATCTGTATTCGTTTATAGAAACGTTTTTGCCTTGCGGCGTGAGATAAGTGGTGCGGTTATTCACCTTGAATATGATGTTATTCGCAAGCGGCTCGGACGTCGAAGTGAGCTTGGTATCGTCCGTCTGCATATACATTACTACGTCAAGCGGCGCGTCGGAAAGCTGGAATCCACCGCCGTTTCTGTAGTAAGACCCGTCTTCTTTAAGTATATTGTTTTCCGTCGCTTCGGCTCTGTACTCCGTACCCGTAGAAAGATACGGATCGTGTTTAAACGGCGAAAGCAAATAATCGCCCGTTTCACGGTCTATGGGCTTACTTACCTCGCCGAACTGCTTTTTGGTAGCGAGCATAGTATTCGCGCCTCTGCCGAGCGTATAGATATCGGGATCGTAAATAAAGTCGTTGAGATTGAATATAATGATATTGCCGACAGCAAGGTTAAGTCTGTATTCGACGTTGCCCTCTTCGTCCGTTTCGCCGACGTTCTTAAGCGTGGGCGAAGCGTTCCTGACGGTGATACGGAATTCAACGGCTACATACGCGCCGTCCATCCAACCCGCGCCGCGGTTATCGAACACAAGCGCCTTAAACGGATAGTATACGACATCGGGGTTGTAAGGATCGGTGGATCTGTCGTAATCTGCAACAAGTCCGCGCTTGGCGTATTCGGCTATTACCGCGTCTTTGTTATTTGCGACCTTGCCTTTAAGCTCGGTATCGTTAATAAACATCTTACGCGTTGCCATGAAGTTTATCACTTTACCGTTATCCGAAAGCGAAACGTTAAAATATCCGCTGTAACCGTTGGCGGCATTGCCGTTGATACCGGCATTTGGTACAAAGTTCTCGATGTCGCTTCTGTCTAAGCCTTTGAAATAATTGGCTACGGAGTTCTGCGCGCGCTCGGACGAATTAACATTGGCGTAAACGCCGTCGGCGTAATCCGCGGCACGCTCGTAAGCGCCGCTACCCGACAACCAACTCCCCAACCGTTCGAACGAATCGGCATAGAAATACGCGCTGTCACGATATGAGGTATCGTAAGCGTTAAGGTAGTCGAAATCGGTATACGCTATTTTATGTGCGGTAGAATATGTGGTATTGCCCGTTTCGACTGTTCCGTCGTCACCGCGACGCACAAGCATGAACGACTGCGATTTTGCCGTTTCCATGCTTATTTCCGCATAATAAGTATTATTGACGGCATCGTATTGAAGAACGCTGCTATCCGTCGCATCAACCTTTGCGGACAAATCGAGTTTGGCGTTTTCCACATGGATCTTTACCGAAACGGTGCGCTTATCGTTGTCGTTCGCCGCGCTGTTGGTTACGCCTGCCGATTTAGACAACTCTATGGTAAGCGTAAGATCGCGCACGCCCGTACGCACGTTCTTTTTATTGAAGGTCAAGCCGAAATTATGTTCTTGAAGTTTTTCCGCCTGCTCCTCGAGATACATGATCCTGCCGTCGCCGACAAAGCTGTTATGGTTGTTATTGTTAAGATACAGATTGTTAAGAACGTCGTTCGTTCCGTCCTCGTCGATAAATACCGTACGCGCGGCAAGTCTGTTATTGAAATAAGGACGGTTTCTGTCGTTAAGCAATACCGTACGATCGCCGTTCTTGCTGTTATTGTCGGGATTAAGGAAATCAAACGCGTCTATCGTAATATAAGGGTTGGAATTGATGTTGTCGCCGCGCCATTCCCCTACGCCGTCCGTAAGAACAAGCGCCGACCGAATATCGGCAAACGAACCTCTGACAAACGTTGCGTTATTGCTGCCCTTATCGTATCCTACGTATTCTTGAGGATAAACGACCGTTCCGTCGGGCGCGATCGAAATAAGGTTGTCGAGCTGTCCGAAGAAACTCATGGGAACATAAACGGTCTTGCCGTAATCGTTTACATTCGTCGAATCCGCCGGAACTTCTATGACTTCGGGGTAAATATATGCGCCCTCCGTGTAAGCGTTATCGTCCAATTTGGATCGATCGAACGCAACGCCCGAATTGGCGCCGGCTTTTGTTCCGTCTTCCGTACCCGACGCGCTCTTTATATTGCTCGAGGTATTCGAAAGGATTACCGTGCCGCTGCTGTCTTGGGCATAACCGATAGAGCTTGCGTAAGTATAGGCGTTTGTCTTATCTCCGTCATAAGTGGAAAGGTACGCGGTGGTTTTGGTTTCGCTGCCGTCCCTATACGTATTTTCCACTACGTAATAGTTATCGTATCCGGCATATTCGTCCTTTGTGCGAATACCCGTTTTGGAAACGGAGTGGTAGACCGTGGTTTGAAGATTTGCCGAAACAACGGCTTTACCGTCGCTGCGAAGATTAGCGTAAGCCGTAGCGATACCGGCAGTGTCGCCGCCGAGCTTCGTGCAGTCGCGTACGGAGAACATAAGTCCTACGCTTTCAGATGTTTGCATGCCCGAACCGCTATACAAACGGAGCGCCCAATTCTCGTATATCCAACGACCCTCTTTATCGAAGAATCCGTCGCTTACAAGCTGTTCGGAAGTATAATTCTTTATGCCGCCGAAAGGAATATCGGTATTGCCGTATACCAAGTCGTTTCGGGTGATCCACTTGCCTTCAACAAAATACATCATTGTTACTTGATAGTTTTCGGGCAAGTTTCCGTCGTACGTAACGCCGTCGGCGGTTATCGAACGCTTAAACGCAACAACAGCCGCCTGCGGATTGTTAGCCAAGAATTCCGTGGCGATCGCTACGTCGGGAACGGCACGGGCGATCTCTGTAGGCAGATCGGTTGTGCCGTTATCTATCTCGTCATAACGGATATTGGTATATGTGGAGACATCGCCCGAAGTACGCGGCGAAAGCACCGAATAATCGTGCAAACCGTCCGCATCCGTAGTCAAAACTTTGACGTTGGACGCAGCGGCGCCGCCTTGCTCTACAAGCTTTGTAGCGGCAACTGACGAACCTACGATATAACGATAGCTCATTATATCCGCGTCGGACGTGGATTCTATAGTCCAAATAGGATCTTTTTCGTCAAACCCGTTCTCCTCCGACGTATTGAGCGCGGGCGCGGAGTCTATCACCTCTACCTGAACAAGACCGAGCGAGATACCGCCGTTACCGTCGCTTACGTAAAAATAAACATACACGCCGCCGGCTATCGCTTTGGTAGAACTGAGCGCCGTAACCGAAATTTCGAAACGCGACAACATGGTTGCCGTTACGTAATAATCGGTAAGCAATCTGTTATCGTTCTCGTTATCCACAAGGTATTTTGCGAAATCGGCTTTTGTGGCGTCGGCATAAACGGCGTCGAATCCGTCTTCGAGTCTTTCATCGTACAACAGATCTCTACTGTTGGCTATAAGCAAGCCGCGCGCGGTAATAAAATCGGGCGTATCCTTATCTACGTCGATCATCAAGCCGTTTTCCTGAGTGTTGCCGTCGGCGGCAAACACCATGGTCTTAGGCGCTATTTTCTTGTTAGCCGTAATGGGATCGGCGGCAAGCTCATAGCATTTATCTATGTTTTTGATCGCCGGTGCAGTATTTACTACATCGATCCTGATGCGAATGGGAACGCTTGCGGCGCCGTCCGTAGAATCTCCGTACCTATCGCGCACGGTAAGATCGATATAAGCAGGCTGCGTAGTACGCGTAGTTGCTGTGATAAATATAAAGTCAACATTATATGTACCGTCGCCGTGAGTTACTTTGTTACCGAACTGATAAGTAATATAGTTTGTGGTATTTACCGCGTTCACTGCGAAATTGTTTATGGTCGTGGGGTTAAACGTATATGCGTCCGTGCCGTCGCCTACTCGCGCGAAGTACAGCTTATCGTTAAACACGTTCTGTTCGGTCTGCATTGCCGTATTCGACGCAGTACCGCTCGACGATGCGCTCACCTTTTTGACAAGCGTAGAACCGCCCATGGTTTTGAGCGTATCGAGAATGCCGTTTTCGGCGTCGAGACCGTACGTATTGTCCAAAATTCCTTCAAACGGAACATTATCCGCAGCTTCCGCGCCGCCGCTTATTATCGTACCCGTCGACGGGTTGAATCTTCCCTGAATGCCGTTGAGAGTAAAGCCGCCGCTTGTAGATACGCCCGAATGAATAAGCATATCGGCATCGGAAACCAAATCGTACGGAGTTATAGCGATCTTGCCGCCGAGCGGTATCTGATACGATATCGTGGGGACATCGTTGTTGGAATAAGATATATTTATTTTGTTGCTTACAACGTTTTTATCGCCCGTGGCGTAAGCCGTAGGCGCCGTGTTGTTTACGCGTATAGCGATATTTATGCCGGAAACGGATTTAGCCGTGCTGTCAATAACGCTTACGGTACCGTAAATATATCTGTTCATAGTAGCGGACTTCAACTTGATCTTAAGACCTTTCGTTACATAATATCCGCTGTACTTGGAAGATTGCGCTAAGTTAATATACTTAAAGCCTTCGGCATTTGTACCCGTACCGACTACAACTCTGCCGTCACGACCGCTTGCCGTACCGAAATCGGACGTCGGAACAAATATGTCTATCAGTTCCGCTTCGATATATTTATTGCTCGCTTTATTGGCGTCGCCAGACGCTCCTACAGTGCTCACGCTGTTTATAAAGTTGATAGCGCTCGGATTGTCGAGCTGTAAAAACTCGTTGTATTTCGCGCCCCAACTCGTCATACCGTATTTATCGCCTTTAGCGGACGCGAAATTATCGCCGTCTATCGCAAGCGGCTGAAGAGCGGTTTGGCTGAGCGCATCGCCCGTATCGTAATAACCGACTACGTGCGAACCGTTTGCATTTATCGCCATGGGCGCGAAGTAGAACGTATCGTTTACGTTACCCGACGCCGTGGGGAACGCCGACGACGCAGACTGCCCCGTAAGCGAATTCGGCGCGGTAACGGTAGCCACGGGCGCATAGTTTGTAACTTCGCCCACTGTGAACGCTATAGGCAACCAAATACCTTTATCATAAGTATTGCGCGTGTCGTTGATATGCAACAACAGATAAAAATGCCCGGGCGCATTCTGCCTGCCGGCAACGTATTGAGAATAACTCGACCGCAATCCGACTACGGTAAGAGTAGAACCCGAATAACCGAATCGCATAAACGCCGAATCGGGCGACGATCCCGAAACGGGCGCGGTGGAATTATAAGCGAAATTCTTACCTGCAAAGCCCGTAGCAGTGCCGCTCTGCGCGCTATCGGTCAAAGACGTAGTGCCGTTTGCCGTTCCTATATTATAGAAATTATTATTCGTCGGCAAACTGACGACGGAATTGTATCCTACGCTGTTGCTCTTTAACTGTATAAATTCGTTAGACGGGATCACAACGCCCGAAATAGTGTGCGAAGTATTGTTAATACCGTCGACGTCGGTAAAATAATCTTTAAGCGAAATGGTCTGAGTTTCCCCGACAGCCAGATTCACTAAATTACTGCGACTGCCGACAACGGGTCTTGTATTTTCGAGCTTGAATACAATATCGAGGCTCAAATACGCTATATCCGCCGAACAGTACGGCGTTGCAGAACCGTAAGCCGTTGTATTTTCTACCGCATAAAGCCTTACAGGCAATACTTGGAAAGACGAATCGGGCGCAAGACTTTTTATCGTGATCGAAGTGTACGCGCCGGCTATAGCCGCTTTAGCCGAATCATACGACGTCCGCGAAGTACCAGTAACGCTGTATTTACCGCTCGACATTGCGGCAGGCGTGCTGTAAACTGATATCACAGCAGTGTCGCCCGAATATACGCCGTTCAACAGTCCTGCGGCATTTATCGTTACCGTAGAATTGATGGGAAGCGCTTTTTTAACAAACAGCGTCGCTTTACCTGCCGCCGTATTGTATATGGCGCTGCCGGCTTTGGCAGGGTCATAATCCCCCGTCGGCAATACGGTAGAATTACCGACGTTGTAATAGGTAGCAGTTTGATTCTTAACGCTTATGGTATTTCTGCTTACCGTAACGGTAAAGCTTACGACCGACGTTCCGCGCTGAGTGTTTGTTCCGAACGAATCGCGCACTCTTGTATACAAAACGAGTTTACCGTTTGCCGTACTGCCGTCTATACCGCTTCTCGGATAACGTTTTACGTTAGTTATTCTTAAAGTCGTACTCGACCACGTCCAGTCGAAATAGTTTGTCGCAAGCGTGGAAAGACTCGAATTCAACCACAGTCCATTGTTGGACGAAGGAAGATTGTCGTAGTTGGAAGAAGAACCTGCGGTATACGCGACAGCCGTACCCTCCGGGTCGCTCGCTATCGTACTCGCAGCAATATTCGACGGAGAAGAAGACGTTACTACGCCGCGCGCGCCCACCGTGACCGATGCGCTTCTCGACGTAGGATTACTGTTGACCTGTACGACAGTGATTTTCGCCTGACCGTTGCTTGCCCGCTGTCCGCTCTGATACACCGCGCCGGTAAGTCCGCTCTTTACGTAACTGCTGCCGCCGCCGCCGGCGCCGGCCGCACATGATGAAATAGCCGCGCCGCCCGCGCCGCCGTAATAACCGCCGCCGCCGCCGGCACCGCCGCAGTAACTGCCTGAATAGTATCCGCTGTCGCCGCCTTTTCCGTACGCACCGGTAACGCCTGCATATGTACCTGTGCCTGTACCGCCGCCGGAAGTACCGCCGCCGTTACCGTAACCCGACCCGGCGCCGGCTTTACCGGCAACAACGCCCGTGCCGCCCGTTTGATTACCGCCGCCGGCGCCGCCCGTATATGACGAAGAATTACCTGCGCCGCCGCCGCCGCCGGCAACTATCAACACATTGGAAGAAGAAACGGCGCTCAATAAACCTGTAGCAAGCGCGATATGCGTTGCGCCGCCGCCCGTGCCGCCGCCATGCGAACATGTACGCGAAGAACGAGCCGCGCCGCCGCCGTTATAACCGCCGGCGATCGTATGATTGCTTCCGCTCCAGTTTGCTCCTACGCCGCCCACTACTACATAAATATTAGTAGCGGCAGTCGTTTTGTATGTAGCCTTTGTATAACCGCCCTTTCCGGCTATATCGTAAGCCGAATAACCTTTTCCGCCTTGAGCGCCCCAAACTTCGAGCGTAAACGTTCCGCCTGCCGGAAGTTTAATATTGACGGGCGAGCCCGTATACGCAAGCGTAAAAGTATCGCCTACCGCAAGCGCGCCCTGCGCCGAAAAATCGCCGCCCGTAGTGTGGTTCGTCGCAGACGTAGTTACATCGCCGCCCGATGCGCTGTCGTCAACGATTATCGGCATTGCCGTATTTAAACACAGCATGCACGTAACCGCGATCGCTATTGCCGTGATAAATGCCGCAATAAGCACCGCTATATGCTTATGCTTTCTCGTTTTTATGTTTTCTGCTTTGTTTGTATGATTCTTCATACCTTTACCTCGCATCAGAGCAACTGCTTGTTAACAATTTGTTCACATTTACGTGTGTATACAGATAAATGTTAACATATTGTTCATAATTTGTCAATGGTATTAAGGTAAAATTTTTTTAAAAGTGATTTTAGCGGGTTACACGGTAATTCGTAATTATATTTGTCTATTCCTGTCGTTTGCTAATTTGTTCGCAAAAAACATTGACATAAAACTATTTATATTGTATACTATACATAGTATAAGAGGTGCGTTGCAATGGCAGAGAGCGATTTGATTCGCGGTAACGTTGATACCATTATTTTAAAAGTGCTTTACGAGGGCGATCGTTACGGCTATGATTTGATACGACAGATCAATGCTCGCGGCGACGGGCAATGGGAAATAAAACAGCCCACTGTTTATGCGTGTCTTAAAAGATTGGAAAAGCAGGGGTTTATTTCGTCGTATTGGGATTCCTCGGAATCGGACGGCGGCAGACGTAAGTATTACTCTCTTACCGAAAGCGGCAGAGATGTGTTCCTTAAATACAAAAGCGAATTCGAACGCGCATCGTCATTATTCGGCGAGCTTATTACGGGCGACGAGCCTACGGTATTCATTCATCCCGTTGACGATTATTCGGATGTGGAAGACGACGGCTATTCCCTACCCAAGCGCCGTCCCAAACCCAGACAACGCGCCAAAACAACCGATACGGCAACGTCGCTCACACCCGAAGTTGCGAAGCAGCCGACCGAAAACGATATTGCAGCCGAGCAAGACGTTGCTCCCGAGCCGTCCGAACAGGAAATACTCGGTCAAACTCAAGATCAAGTAGCCAACGATTGGCAACAGCAATATGTTCAACAGGATTTATTCTCTTTCGCCGACAACAACGCCGAAGAAATAAAAGAGTCCGTTCAAGACAATCCGACCGACGGCGCGGAGATACTTTCGGAGTCAGAGGGCGAAAATACCGAACAAATTACGGATCGGGAAGTACCCTCGCCGCGCGAAACCGTAGATCCGCGCGAAATAATCGACAGATATTACGCTCAGGAAACGGGCGAAAGCTATTCGGACGTGCGCAAACAGTCGTCGTTCAACGAAAAACCGTTACCGACCGAGCGTAAAACCGCGCCCGTAGCGCAAGCGGCGCAACCCGTAAAACAAGCGCCGGTACCTGCGCCGTCGCCCGTCAAACAGGAAGTTGCCGTAAAGCAAGAGCAATCGGTAAAGCCTGTAGAACCTACGACGTCCGCGGTCATGCCGTTCGGATTCGCCGAGGAAGAAAGTCCGGCGCGGCGCGAATATAAAACGGTACTGTCCGATCTCGTCGACAGATTCGAAGTTTCGCCGCCCGTTATGCGCGAACAACCTACCGCTCAGGTCCAAAACGAACAAGCGGCAGTAGCCGCGGCAGACAGCGGAGAGGACAGGCGTTTCGCAAAAGTCATGCAAGCGGCGCGCGACCTCGGCAACGACGTTCAGATCCGCGACCATAACGATTCGGCTAAAGAATATAACCACAAATTTTACTATTACAGCAACCGTTTGCTGATGACGCACTATACAATCATGTGCGTAGCTATGTTTATACTCGGACTTACGTTATTCCTTACTTTCTATCTCGGATTCGGAATGCGTATGGAATACGACTATTTATTATATATAGCGGCAGGGCTGCTCCCTATTATCCTGTTCATAGCGGCGGTCATACGGTTTGCAGGCGATCCCGACAAGACTAAACGGATAAACGTCAACTTCCGTTTCTCGATATTTATCCGCTGTATCATAATGATACAAGTCGCCGTTGTAATTTACTGTCTTAACCTTATTTGGGGCATGCCTATCGCGTTTTCGGCGGACTACATTCCTTCTCTTATCATTCCGCTTGCCTATGCCCTATTCATTCCCATCAGCGAACTTATTTTCATGACGTTACTAAAATCCGGCGGTTACGCGGCAGTCGAAATTCAATGAGTTCTTACTTTGACGAAAGAAATGAAAAAACATTAGCGGCAATAACTTCCGTTTTGGATACTCTCCCCGATTTCGCGCACGAATTCAATGTAGGAATATCCATGCGGACAATGCCGCTCACAAGGCTCGGATATCTTCGCGATATTCGGGTCTTTTGCGATTTTCTTACTCGCAGAAAATTCAAAAACAAACAAATAATCGAGCTCGATCTAAACGATCTCGCAAAAGTTACGCCTACCGACGTGGAGGAGTTTATAGACTATCTTTCGTCATACACGGCGGACGGGAAGAAATATTCGTGCAAAGAGCATGCAAAAGAACGCAAAGTGTCGTCGCTGCGCGCGCTGTTTAAATATTTCTATAAAAAAGAAAAACTCGAAAGCGACATAATGACCAAAGTCGATACGCCGAAGATACATTCCAAACCGATAATTCGGCTTGACGTAAACGAAGTAGCGGATATACTCGATGAAGCCGAGAACGGCGAAAACTTAATAGGCAGGCAAAAAAGCTTCCACAACAAAACGGCAGTGCGCGACGAAGCTATGCTGTCGCTGTTTTTGGGCACGGGCATTCGAATAAGCGAATGCGTCGGACTAAACCGTAACGATATTAACTTTTCGGATAACAGCTTTGTCGTCACGCGCAAGGGCGGCAGTACGTCCATACTCTACTTCTCGGAAGAAGTAGCCGACGCATTACGCAAATATTTGGACTGGCTTGACGGACAAATCGTCGAGCAGACCCCGTTCGGAAAGCGCGTGACCGACCGCGACGCACTGTTCATTTCCAACAAAGGCAGTCGGATCACGCCGCGCGCCGTGGAAATGATGGTCAAAAAATATGCCAAGGTCACTACCCCGTTCAAAAAGATAACGCCGCACAAACTTCGCAGTACCTACGGTACAAACCTCTATCACGAAACGCACGATATATTTGTAGTAGCCGACGTGTTGGGACATAAAGACGTTAATACAACTCGCAAACACTATGCCGCCATGAGCGATGAGATCCGTCGCGACGTTGTAAACAAGGTCAAACTTCGCGACCGCGACGACGACCCCTGCGACCGAGAATAACGCGCCTAACATCCGAATATAAAAACTCCCCCGATCGCGAATATCGGAGGAGTTTTTGCTATTCCATACACTTATGAAAATCGTTTTGATATATCAGTTTTCGTCGTTTTGAGGTTGTAGCGCATAATTCTTTTTTACGACGGCGGGATTGCCGCAAGCCAAGCAATCGGACGGAACGTCTTTTGTAACGACGGACGCCGCGCCTACTGTAGCGAAATCGCCTATCGTAACGCCTGCCAAAATAGTACTCTTTTCGCCTATCCAAGAATTTTTCCCTACGGTGATCGGCTTGATCTCCGTCAATCCTTCGAAACATCGTTTTTCCATATTCCTACTGTGATTTTGCGCATTGAACGAGGTGTATTTGCCAACCATCGTACCTGACTTTATCGTAACGCCCCAATCCAAAGAAACGTGCTTACCGATCGTAACGTTCTGTTCCAAAACTATCCCCGGATATATATCCATTCCTTTGCGTAAAACGACGTGTTTATTTATCCCTTTTGAAATTCTGCGAGCAAGAAATACACGTATTTTATTTGCTATTTTTCCGAATATGCCCCAAATATAGTCGGGCATGAGCCAATCGAAAAACAGATAAACCGCTTTTTTTATTTTAGTCGATTTCTTTCGCGATATTGCCACATAATCAATACCCCCCCCCATCCGTTGTCCGGGTTCCGATATCGATCCTGTCTTTTGTGCGTCATGTTTCATTATCCACCTTAAATTACCGAATTTTCTTTCCGAACTCTCTAATTTTGTCGACTATAAGTTCTAAATCGCTTTGCGACAAGCTTTGATGTATCGGAATGCACAAAGTATTGTCCGCCGCATAGTCCGCATTGGGAAAATCCCCCCCATGCACATGATAACCGGGAACACGGTGCAAAGGGAAATATCTGTATGTCGTATAAATGTCATTTTGCCTTAAGAACGTAGCAAGTTCATCGCGCTTACCGTTCTTTACCTGAATATGATAAAAATAATATGACGTAGTACAATCGGCAGGTATAGGCAACGGCAGATCGAGCCAATCGAGATCCTTAAGGTTTTCGTTGTAATAATCGTGAACGGCTTTGCGTTTTTCCATATACATAGGCAGTTTTTTATACTGCTCGATCGCAATCGTTGCGGTAACGTCGTTCATTATAGCTCTGTGTCCGTAACTCGACACGTCGAACTCCCACCATTTTTGCGCAACGCTGTTTTCGTAGCCGCTTTTGGTTTCCAATCCGAAATACAACCATTTTTCGGCGCGAGCTCTAAGCTCGGGATCGTTGAAATGCAACATGCCGCCGTCGCCGCATACAAGTATTTTCATTGCGTCGAACGACCACATTCCCATATCGCCGAACGTACCCAACGCCTTTCCTTTGTAACTCGAACATACGCCTGCAGCACAGTCCTCTATGACTTTAATACCGTGCGCTTTGGCAAGATCCATTATTTCGTCCATTTCGCACGGAATACCGCCGAAATGCAACAGCAATATAGCTTTTGTCTTTTTGGTCAACACCTTTTCTATATCGCACGCTCTGGCGTTAAGCGTACGTTTATCCACGTCGCAGAACACCATTTTAGCGCCGTGCGCACATACGGCATTGCCTGCGCCTATAAAGCTTACCGTAGGCACAATAACTTCGTCGCCCTGTTTAATGTCGCAAAGATGCATGGACGAAAACAGTCCCTCGCTACAGCAATTGGTACTAAGCACTTTATTTTTTTCAGAGCCTAAATGCTTGGCATACAGTTCTTCGAACTCGGCGACCTTTTTTCCGCGCCCGATCCAATTCGACGCGAACGTCTTTTCCAACGCGTCGAGTTCTTCCTTACCCAATGTGGGTTGCATTACGTTAATCATGGTTGACATCTCCTTTGATGTTATTTAACAATATTTTAAGCTCGTCGTCCATTTCTACATCTACGGCCAAAAGCTCTTTTTCGGACGGAAACGGGATCCTTTTTTCGGGCGGCGGAAGCTCTGTATAGTTGCCGTAAGTCTTTTTAAGATATGTTTCGTAATTCGCTACGGCCATTACTTTGAAATTCGCAAAATCCAAATCTATATACCCGTTTTCGAGAATATCGTTTTCTTCTACTCCGAATCTCCCGAAATACGGTTCTATTGTGTAATATTTACTGTCCTCTCCGAACGATATTTTTTTATCTATAAACTCGGCATACCGCTTTTTAAAACTCGGCGTAAGCGCCTTTGAGCCAAGCCAAAATAACGGATAAAACACCGCTATGACGAGATTTCTGAGATTAGTGAAAAACGTCTTGTTTCGACGTATGGGCGGCAAGTGAAACGATACGGTTTTTTCCGACGCCGCTTCAATATCCTTATACTCCTCTACAGTCTGCAACGCCGCCTGATAATCGTTGCCGAGGAAATCAATAGTAAATACGTCGATACACAGCAATGGATTCGTAGCTTTCTTATCTATGATGCGGGCATGGATCAGTCCGTAATACTTGCCTTTAGTATAAAAATTATCGGGAAAATAGCTCAAACAATATCTTCCGTCATATTTATCGAACGCCGCTTTAAGTTTATCGAATTCTTTCCATGTTACGGCAATATCGATATCGCCGTCCCACGGAATAATATTCTTATCGCGGACGGCGCCCAGCAACGTTCCGTCTATGACTGTATATTTTATATCGTTTTTCCTGCAAAGCTCGTCTGTAAAATACATCATTGCGAGCAAAATATTCTGATATTCTTTTAAGTTCTTTACCTTCATTTTTCAGATCCCAAGTTTTTCATGAACGCTATTTTGTTTTCCGCTGCGGTAGTCGTGGGTCTGCCTAAATCGGCACGCGCGCCTATAGAACACTTAACTTCCACAAGACAAAGCTCTTTCTTTTCGCAAACCGTAATCAACGCTTGTTTAAGCGTCGCTTCGTCGGTTGCCGAAATAACTGTAGCATATCCGCAATTTTTAGCTATCTCGGTGATATTCATAGAGCCTGCCGCCGTAGCCATTCCGCCGACCGATTCATGCGAAACGTTATTTATAACGACGTGTTTTAAGTTTTTCGGCGAAACAGCGCCTATAGTTGCCAAAGCGCCGGCGTGCATTATC
>Ga0137307_101382_pt1 | contig 21873 bp, 15 predicted proteins | sample NAcewD2O_March_2_FD_97180 | JGI IMG/M metagenome (GOLD analysis project Ga0137307, IMG submission 97180) | Mouse cecal microbial communities from Vienna, Austria - N-Acetylglucosamine amended D2O_March | ecosystem: Host-associated > Mammals > Digestive system > Large intestine > Cecum | place... | reverse complement strand
CCTCTACCAGACAATCCATCATGGCATATTCCATATCCCGCTTCAACACCCGGCAGCTCATAATCCAAAGGTCAAGATGAAGCGTTCCTTCTTTTTTATGCCCAATTACTACGGAAACTACTCCGTTATCCCCAAATTTATCTTCCAGTTTCCCATATAAAGTAATATAATCCGGATCTCCGGCCGTCTGCTCTATTTCGCTCTGGGTATATCTTCTTGTGGTCAAATTAAACTGGTTGCTTTTATTGGTTAATTGGGCAATCCTCGCCATATACACCGGTTCAAATGGTCTGACAGTGCCTTTCATTTCAAGGGATTCCAAATATTCTCCGTAATCCGCAAATCCCGCCCGCTGCTTTTCCCGCATCCGGTTCGCTTTATACATATCGTTCCGCTTCCTATCGTCCTCGGAAAGACTGGTTACTTCAAAAAAGCCGCAGCGGTCAAGTACCCGGATGTATTGCTCCGGTGTGCCGATTTCCGGTACTGCCGCTCCCGGTATCTGTACTCTGACGATTTCCCTCTCCGCCGGATTATCATCTACAAAAACAAGGCTCTCCGGCAGTAGATTCAGCTCCGATGCAATATCCAACATATTTTTGCTCTTCGGCTCCCAATTTGCCTTAAGGACAATAAAGTCCTCCGGTTTCAAAATACTGGCGGGGTGGTTCAAACCAGCCAATGCATTTTCTTCTTCATTTTTGGAATTGACATTCAGCATCACACCGATGTCTTTCTGCGCTTTCACATAACTCTGAAATTCGGCATAAACCTGCCCCATAGAAGTTTCCTGCCCGATTTCCAGATTTTCCGCCCCGTCATCCCCTACGATGCCTCCCCATAAAGTGTTGTCCAAATCAAGAACCAGCGCTTTTTTATTTTTTCCGAAAACCGCCTTTATAATATTGCACAGATTAAAAGCAAACTCCGGTATTGCCTGCAAACAAAGGCAATACTTATACATATGCCAATAAAACGAATCCGACCATTTTTCCAGACCGTAAGCTGCAGACATATAATTGATGTCGTTAATATAAAAATTCCCCCGTCCCTCCGCATATTGGTACAAACGCTCATTCAGCTTTGTCAGGAAACGGGTTTTCCCACTGATGGCCGCTGCGTCCTGGTTTCCCATCAGCCGGTAAAAAGGGTATTCAAAATTATTCTGTATCACCGGACAGTGATATGTCTCTTCCAGCTTGTTCCACATTGCGGCAAAATGCCCATATTGCTCCTCCAGCAAAGCATCCACCGCATCCTTCCCATCCCCCGGCTTTGGATAAGCCGTGATATTCCGGCTGCTGGTATGGATATAAATAATATCCGGCGCAAAATCTTCCAGCGCACTATTGCCGAACATGGCATCCTGGAAATACTGCCCATATTCCGACTCATAAAACTCCGGCGCTATCCCCTGGTCCAACAGGAATACCTCCAAGATACGGATAATATCATGAGTCGTACTCCCCCCCAGCACCGCAATCTTCTTCCTCACCCGGGGCACGTCCAAAGCAAGCAGACCCCGCTTCAGCTTTTTTGAGTTCTTCAATATATATTCGCTGTCAAAAGGATACTCCAACTCTCTCAACTTCTTCTCTCCTCTATGGCAAACTGCCCTACCGGGCATACAATTTTATTTTACCCTTATCCATAACCCGGACATCCAAGGGCAATCCCGACCCGCCGCTTCACATCCGGCAAAAAACCCCCTGCATCCTAACCGCAAAGCAATCAAAGCCCCCGCTGCAAGCAACGGGGTATCAAACTTGCAGCGCTGCAGAGCAGCGGGGTATTTGACCCTCGCGGCAGTCGCCAAATGTCTGCAAGCAGCCACTTGGCTCGTTGCTCGCGGGAATAAAAATATCCGCATAACATTCTACCACACATTCCCAGCCGCCGCCACAATTTATTATGAAAGTAATCCATTTTTAGCAACTGCCCTGCTAAAAGCAAAGCTGTACCCCAAAGCACTGCCCTATTTCACATAACATATTCCGGGCGGCGGCGGGCGGGGATAGATATTTCAAATTCCAAAATGAAATATCCATCCCTGCCCAGCCGCCGCCCGGAACAAGCTATAGGAAATATAGTTTTTTCCCCTTAATTGTTCTTTGTAGCCTCATACTCCAATATAATTTGTGATAACTTCTCCGCATACTTTCTGCGGCCTTTTTTTGCCAAATGGATACCGTCCTCCAAGTATTCATCCGCGGTATATGCATCCAGCCCAATCCCTTCGTAACCGTTTAAGAACAAAGTATTCATATCCGCCGAAACATTGCCGCATACCCTGTGGTATTCCACCAACGCGCCGCCGCCGTTGTTCACCATATTGCCGTCACCCAGATAAGAACCATCCTTGCCCCAGAATTGGGCATAGTTGGGGGAACAAAGTACAATCGTTGCATCCGGGAAATTCCCCCTCAATTGCTGTATCGCAATGCGCAAAGCCCCTGCATACGTATATTCATCAAACGTATCGTCCTCATCGCTTAACGGCACCCCGCTTAAAAAGTCATTCATACCATATTCAATCACGAAGTAATCCGTATTGGAGAAATCACAAGTAGGAAATACCTCTCCCGCCTGATATCCATTTAAGATTTCCGAGTCTATATTGCCGCAGATAGCATGCACTACCCCCTGAAGGCAACGGGAATTCCATTCCTCGTACACGGCGCTTTCATAAGTGGACAATGCTGCCGTCGTTCCCCCCATCGCCAGATTATATACATCCGCATCGCAGTATACCCCTGTCAGATAGGCAATGCCCGTTTCATTCCGGTATCCGTCCAAAATACTGTCCCCTAAAAAAACAATCTGCAGCCTGTTTTGTGCCGGCACTTCAGGGATGACTTCCGTGATTTCCTGCTGCGCAATCTCCGGCTCCTGCAATTCCTCCGGGTCAACCACCAGTTCCTCTGCAGGCGGCTCCGGTTCCGGTTCCGCTGCCTGCGCCGTAGAATTTTCCTGATTCATTTCTTCCGTTGCCTGCGGAATATCGTTGATAACAATCGCATCCCCCGACGCATCTGTTTCGACCTGGCTTTCCTCTTTGCTTCCTTCCTGGCTTTCTTCCGTTCTTTCCTTTCCACATCCAATCATCAATACGGCCGAAAGGATAAGCGCCATCATCACACTCCATTTTTTCATAATTATCCTCCAAAATAAAATTATACTTGCATATTTTTTTCCATTTATGTCTATATTTCATTATAACATACTTTTTATTTTGCGGAATCTTTCTTATAATTATTAAGGAAATGTTCCGCAGACCTTAAAAAAAACTTAATACTTTCTTGTTATGGTTAATTCTGGAAAGCAAAGAGGTTATTTATGATATTTAATTCTATGGCGTTTGCCATATTTTTACCAATTACATTTGTTTTATACTGGATTTGCCCCGCCAAATACCGTTATATTTTCCTTTTGGCAGCAAGCTTTTATTTTTATATGTATTTGGACGCCAGCTATATACTTTTTCTTCTGTCCACAGCCGTCGTCACTTTTTCTCTCGCCATCGCCCTACAGACGGCAAAAACCCCCTCTCTGAAAAAAGCATATCTTCTGATTGGCGTTTTGCTGTTAATTGGCGTTTTGGCGTTGTTGAAATATATGGGGTTCTTCCTGGAAATTACCGGTTTGCCTTCCCCTATGATACAGCTTATGCTGCCGGTAGGGATTTCATTCTATACCTTCCAGACATTGGGTTATTTAATTGATGTTTACAGGGGGAAATATTGTGCGGAACGGCATTTTGGCTATTATTGCCTGTTTGTTTCTTTTTTCCCCCAGCTTCTTTCCGGGCCAATCGCCAGAGGGGATGCCTTACTCCCCCAATTAAAAGAGGTACGCACTTTCGACGCTGCCAAAGCCTCTTACGGGCTTAAACTCATGGCTGTCGGCTACTTCAAAAAACTTGTGGTTGCCGGTCTGCTGACGCCTACCGTAGACAATATCCACGGCAATCCGGAGAATTATATCGGTTTCGTTTACATTATTGCCACGATTATGTTTGCCCTCCAGATTTACTGCGATTTTTCCGGATATACGGATATCGCCATTGGCTGCGCCGCCCTTTTCGGCATCCGGCTTTCGGAGAATTTCAAAAGCCCATATTTTTCCCATAGCATACGGGAATTTTGGAGCCGATGGCATATTTCCCTTTCCACTTGGTTCAGGGATTATGTATATATCCCTTTAGGCGGCAACCGTGTCAGCAAGTTCCGCCACACCATAAACCTGATGCTGACTTTCTTAATCAGCGGGCTATGGCACGGCGCAGGCATTAACTATATCCTTTGGGGCGGCATCCACGGCATTTACCAAGTGGCTGAAGTCACTTTTAAGACAAACGGTAAAAATAAGCCGGCCCTACTGCCAAATTCCTCCTCTAATGATAGCCAGGAAAAAGCTGGCGGAAAATTAAGAAAAGCCTTTTCCCTTGCTGCCACCTTTTTTGCAGTCTGCTTTGCATGGGTATTTTTCCGCGCCGAAACATTAAGCGACGCATGGAGGATTTTATCCTTAAGTTTTTACGGTATAGATAATTTCAGCGAGTATCTGAAAACTGCTGTTATCTGTTTGGATATGTCCTATGAATATATGGTTTATTTGTGCATCCCTGTTTTGCTGCTTATCCTTTACGACTATGCATCTTTGAAAACCAATGTTATCCAATACATTTCCTCCAAAAAGATATGGGTACGTTATCCCGTATATATCTTTTTTATACTTGCTATTTTATTATTTTCGGAGAAAGGAATCTCTACTGAATTTTATTATTTTCAGTTCTGATTGGTTGATATTATGAAACGATTTGCCTTATTTACGGCTAAATGCCTGATTGTATGCCTTGGAACGCTTTTCCTGCTTTTTGCATTGAATAAACGCTATATGCAGGTCCGGGAAAACCCTTACAGCGATGCCAACAAATTTCATTTTATTAAATCCACTTATAACGATATCCAAATCTGTAATCTCGGCAGTTCCCACGGGGAATATGCCTTTTATTATGACGGGCTTATGAAAGGCAGAGGCTACGAGTGTTTCAACTTTGCCATGTCCAGCCAAACTTATGACTATGACTATGCCATTCTCTCCATGTACCGGCAATATTTTTCGGAGCAATGCCTGATGTTTATCCCCATCTCCTATTTCTCCTTCAACAACGAGGTAACCAATGAAGAAGAGGCGCAATTTTTAAATGCAAAATACTACACTTTTTTATCCCCCAAATACATTCCCGGCTATAACCCTTATATTGATATCATCACACACTACTTTCCGGTTTTATCCGCCAAAGAGGAAATTATAAAGCTTTTCCCCACCTTCTCCTTAAAAGTTTCGGCTGCGGAAAGCCAGAATCCAAAAGAGGATACCGGAAAAGAAGCCGAATTCCGGGAAAAAGCAAAAAACCGCTACCACCGTCATATGGATGACAAAGAAGAATATTTTCTTGACGAAAGAATCCGTAATCTATATGATATCCTTTCCTTTTGTAAAGAAAACGGTATTACTGCCGTTTTAATCACCACACCATACACTGGCCTATATTCGGAACTGTTTTCCGAAGAATATAAAAAAGAGTTCTCCGGCATTGTCCAAACCATCGCCGAAGATACGGGCACTCCTTATTATGATTATTCGGAGGATGTGCGGTTTGCCAATAATCTGGAATATTTTTCCGACGCAGACCACCTGAATACTGACGGTGCTGCCGTTTTTATGGAAGTGATTGAAAAAGAGGTGCCGGAATTTGGGGAGTTCCTTTCACGTACTAAGCCCAATGGGAAGGGGTATGACCCGAAGTGGAAAGAATGATAAACGTGGAATCGAGTAGAAAAGATTCATCTTTCCCTACTCGCTGGGGGCCCGTGCGCTGTATAGCGGCATATTTCCTCTGCACGGGGCTGCGAATAAAGGGGGACCGGAGGTCGTCCGGAGCCAGAAAGCACCCCATCCAGAACACGCTACCGCTCAACAAAAAACGCAGCGGTGCTAATGCGCTAAAGGACAGCGCATAAGGACCGGCGTTTTTTGATGGTTCTGAGGGTGCCCGGGTGGCCGTCCGGAGCCAGAAAGCACCCCATTCAGAACATGCTACCGCTCAACAAAAAACGCAGCGGTGCTAATGCGCTAAAGGACAGCGCATAAGGACCGGCGTTTTTTGACGGTTCTGAATGGGATGCTTTCTGGCTCCGGACTGGTTTCCCGGCAAGTTTATGTTTAGATATAAGTTTGCCGGCGCAGTTGGATTTTTCTGGTTTTTATTTTTCTCCCTTTTCGGAATTGTGGGCAAACGGAGGTTTCTTTTATGTGGGGTATACGTCTCGACGGCAAAGCTTGGGAAGATGGACTGTTTCAGGCGGTTGTTCAATACAAGATAGACAATAGTAAAGCCTTGGTTATGTCACCTAAAGCTAATTATGAGCTGGATATAAAAAGAATCCGGGAGTTGCCGGCACTTCCCCGATTTGTTTATGGGGAACAGGTCTCGCCTTGCAATCATCCCGATATGACAGGCGTGATAATAGGGATTCGCTGGCATTTCAAGCGTAATTGCTGTTTTTACACCATTAGCATCAATGGGAAAACGAAAAGTAAACGATACTTTGATGATGATTTGATTTCTACGACATAAATTCCGGTGTAAGAAATTTTCAAGCGAGTGTAAATTCAGTAATCATATATAAATATATGCATTATATTTCAAATTCTAATTAGTAGGAACACATTTCCGAAAAGGGAGTTATTCTTTATGGTTCTGGGTTTTTTTTAGTTTAATGGATAAATTAATGGCTTTGCTGCATATTCTGTCAATATTATCCGGGAGAATCTTGCTGTGGCATGATTTTTGTTTGACTGGGTTTGGTGGAATCTCCGGTACTCCCGGGTTTTTACAGATGATATTGGCAGAATATTTCCACAGCTTAAAATATTGGCTAAAAATCTGCATGGTATGCGTTGCATGCCTCAATTACTTTTTGGGTTTCTTCCTCTGTCATTTCCGGGAAGAGGGGGAGGGTGACGCAATGTTCTGCCAGGTATTCGGCATTCGGGCAGTCGCCCTTTTGGTAGCCAAGGTGGGCATAAGCCTTTTGCAGGTGGCACGGTACGGGGTAGTGGCGGTGGCATTCGATGTCATTTTGCGCCATATATTCCAAAAAGTTCTCCGCTTCCGGCACGGTAACCACAAACAGGTGGAAAACGGGTTCTGTGTTTTCAGGATGCGCCTGCATAGTAATACAGGGGTTTTTGATTTCCCTGATATATTTCCAGCCGATTTCCTGACGGCGCTTTGTCCATTCTTCCAAGTATTTCAGACTGACGCTTAGTACCGCTCCCTGAATCCCTTCCATACGCATATTGTAGCCAACCACATCATGGTAATAGCGGACTTTACAGCCCTGGTTTTTCCATGTATCAATGGCATCTATATAATCTATGTTATTGGAAACAACGCTTCCGGCTTCGCCGAAGGCATAAAGGTTTTTGCCCGGGTAGAAACTGAAACAGCCTAAATCCCCCAAACTGCCTGTCATTTCCCCTTCATATTTCGCCCTATGGGACTGGGCGCAGTCCTCTACAATATATAGCCCATGCCGGTCTGCAATTTCTTTCACTCTCCCGAAATCAAAAGGCTGCCCGTAAAGATGGACGCCGATAATTGCTTTTGTCCTGTTGGTAATTTTTTCTTCGATTTTTTCCGGGTCTATTTCCCATGTATCCGCCGTGCAGTCAACAAATACCGGGGTTGCCCCTGTATAGGTAGGTCCCCAGGCGCTGGCAATGTAAGTGTTGGCAGGCACAATCACTTCATCCCCTTCCCCGATTCCCAGAGCGAGCATGGCAAGCTGCAAAGCGGATGTGCCGTTATCCACACCGGAAGCCGCCTTTACCCCGATATATGCGGCAAATTCTTCATCGAATTTGTCTGCAAACTTCCCTCCCGAAAAAGCCGTCTCCTCACATACCCTCTCAATGGCCTGCATGTATTCTTCTTTGTGGTTTTGATAATTCCTGCTTAAGTCAATTCTTTTTAACATTCCCTTTCCCTTCTTCCCTTAATTCCTTCTTCAGCCGATACATTTGAATCAAATAATTTTTCACCGTTTTCCAGACTTTTACCGTCGTGTTGTAATCTTCCTGCCATTCCACAGGCAAGTCCAAAATCCTTATTCCCATCCGTTCCGCCCGGAGCAAAAATTCAATTGTGTAAAACCATCCATTGTCATTTCCCGATGCTTCCACCAGCCGTTTCGCCGTTTCCTTCCTCAAAAATGTAAAACCGCAGACCGCATCCGTACACCGCATACCAAAAATAATTTTCAATAACACCAAAAGCCCCTGCGATGTGATTTTCCGGTACCATTTCCGTCCTCTCGTATTCGATTGCTTGCTAAACCGTGTACCGTTAATATATTCAATATCCGGGCAGCTTTCAAGAATGTGGATTGCCTGCCCCAAATGCTTGATATCCGTGGACAAGTCAATATCCATATACCCTACAATCTCACTTTGGTTCAGCTCTATCCCTTTCCGGAACGCCACACCCACGCCCCGTTGCTCCAAACGGACATATTCCACTTCTTTATATTCCGCACAAAGCTGCGCCGCAATCTCCGGCGTCTCATCGGTAGAACCATTATCCAATATCATTAACCGGAACGGTATCGTGCTGTTTTCCCGTAAATACTTTACCGTCGTTTCAATCCCTTTCCTCAGCCTCAGCCTTTCGTCCAAAACCGGAAACAAAACCGTAATATCCATTTTTACGTCCATTTCTGCGCAGCTTTATTGCTATTTCAAGCCTGTGGTTGCTGCGCAGACACAAACTTGCCAGGATATGGTACCAATTTTACAGCCAAGCATATCTACCCTTTGTATAACGCCTTATTTATGAACAGCCTCTTCCCATATCCCCATTCTTCCCCTGCTTTATCTATTGCTTTGATATTTTATTTACTACTTTGACATTTTTTCTACTACTTCGATATTTTTCCACTGCTTCGATATTTTTTCTACTGCTTCGATATTTTTTCTACTGCTTCGATATTTTCTCTACCCCTTCTATCAAATATCTCTGGTGTTTAAAAATCAGGCTAAGCATCACCGAAAGATACTTCAAAATAAAGGTCAACAGGCTGAATACCCCAAAAAAGCCAAGCGATAAAAAGCCCATAGTCGAAAGCCAACCTTCCACCGGCTTGTTGGCGCTGAAAAAAGAACCGGCAATATATACGGCCACACCTAAAGTAAACAGGAGAAATGCACCGCTCACTACTAAGGAAAGCCGTTCCAGCACATTGGTGAAATAAATAAACGAATCAATTGCCAGGCTCATCCTTTCGTTCCCGTCCGTCTTGCTCTTATGCCTTCCCACACTGCTGCGGCTTTCGTAGTAAACCGTATCGGTTTTCAAACCGCAGTTCACATAAACCGCTTTCCGGTAAGGGATATATTGCCCCATAGACATCACGCGGTTAATCGCCCTTCTGGACAATATCCGGAAAGTCTCCTGTCCTATTTTATTTCTTGAACTGCTGGTTAAATTATAAAATAGGTAAAAAAGCCTCGAAGTCAGCTTAATTTTCCCCTTACAGCTTGCCGCCACAATATCATAGCCGGAAAGCATCCTGTCGTACACATCCCGTATCAGCTCCGGCGGGTAATCCGGGTTGATATCGTCAAATTCATAAACAAAATCCCCGATTGCCATATCCCTGCCCGCATTCATGGAAGCTTCCAGCCCCTGAAAATAACTCATGTGGATAATATTTATCATACTGCCGTTCCACAACGTTTCCCTTCCGTTTTTGTTCCCTTTTCCCGCTGCTTCTACTGATTCCACGGTTTCCTGGCTCATAGCGGAAAGTCCATTTTTTCCCGTCTCTTCCCCTTTTTCAAAATAATCCTTTAATATTTTCACGCTGTCGTCCGTAGAGGCATCGTTCACACATATAATTTCGTATTTTTCAAAATTATCCCTGAACATTCCAAGCACCGTATCGAAAAAGGGAGCAATATGTCTGCTGTCATTATGGAGGTATACCACCACCGATACAAATTTGCTTTCTTTTTTATCCGCTGTAACCATTATAAAAATTCCTCCAAATCATACACAGTATTGATTTTACCGGACAACACACTGACAAAATGGGGTTCCACAGAATCTATCCGGATTCTTGTAGGCCTGGAATCATCCACTTCGGAAGATTTCAAAATCGGTTTCATGGAGAACAGGGAACCGGCATATGCGAACTCCAAGTCCTCCCTCATATATTTGCCTGCAAGACGCGCCATATATTCCCATGCCGTTTCCGGTTTATCCTTACAATCGTTGCAATTGGCCAACTGCCCCATATTGCATTCCTCACCCCGTTGGCAGGAAAAAGACGGCAGTCTCTCATAGCTGGTAACATGAGGCGTAAACGTTACGGATGTTAACGAATGATACCCTGTTTTCCCAAACGGCATAATGGAGAAAAACGGCCCGTCCATCACTGTAATCCCTATATTTTCCAACCGTTCCCCCGGCCTGCATAAAATAATTTCACACAATTCGTATTTAATATCAAACGGCTTAAAGTCTGCCCCTTCTACCAACTGCAAAATTTGGTTGGTAGACGCATAAGTAGCATTTAAAATATACCCTGACGAAAAACGGCTGCCATCCGAAAGATGCACTTCATAGCTGCTGCCCTTACGGCATATTTTCCCGATACGCGCACCATATCTGACCTCCACATTGCTTCTGCCGAAAAGCTCTTTCACATAATAATCCCGCAAAAGCATTGCATCATAAGTATATTCTTCCGTCAAAAATGCCCCGTCGCACATCCCCGCTTTAAAATACCCGGATACCGGCATCTCCTCGCACTTAATCTCTGCCGCCTTGCAAAAATCTTGAAACTGCTTTTTATCCGTCCATGAAAACTTGGCGGAAGTGGCATATATCTGCCGGAACGAAGAATGGATACAGAACCCAAATTCCTCCACGAACCGTTTAAAATATCCTGCCGATTTCATTGCCGTAGACAAACTCCGCGGATAATGGTATCCCATATGCACTCTTGCCTGATTAATATAAGTCGCCCTTTTAAAGGGCGCATCATCATATTCCAGGACAAGAACCCGTTCTCCCTTTTTTGCACAGTGCAAGGCCGCATACATACCGTAAAGCCCGGCTCCTATAATAATTTTATCATACACACTTTCCATTGTTATCTAAAGCCTTTCGCCGTTCTTTCTTCTATCCCTTGTCCGAAAAAGGCAGACATTACTGCACTTTTTCTATCACCACACTATCCACTATCATATCACTGCCGCCGATATTCCACAATGCAAATTCCAAATCATCCGCCCATTCCGTCAATTCCACCTCATAGCTTATACGGTTTTCTTCCACTACGAAATTCTGCGGCTCCAAATTCACATCCCCATGACGATAATAGCACTTTACATCCACCGCCGTCAAATTGCTTCCGCTCACACTTACCCGGTATCTTCCCGCTCCGGCAAATAAATACGGCCCATAAGAATTGCCATAGGAATGCACCAGCCATCCCTCCTCTGTCACTTCGGCATTATTCAAAAAGCGTCCGCTCTCCATGTCATACCGGTAAACAGTCAATTCGTCCGCAGGCAAAGGATCCAAACCGTCCAAAGGCTCACTGCATCCCACCACAAGCCCATCTATCGCATAATAGTTCAAAGGATAGGACAAACATTTTTGCGCTTCATTTCCAAAAAATACGAACAAGGTATCCGGGGGGCATTCCGCTAACGCCTTCTCCCTCGCTTCCTGCTCCTTTTCCCCAAAAGAACGGGCGAAATAAAAGTTGCTCAACGTCAGCCCGTAATCCGATGCATAATCCCCGAAGGAAAACAACTGCTTTCTGTTGCTTACCATATCCGAAACAAAACAAATATGTTTCATATCCGTTTCCGTGCCGATGACCTCCCAGTCCTTTGACGGCAGTAATGTCTGGTATACCTTCCTTTGATTATATACTTCATTTTTTTGTACCAGCATTCCCCTAATATCCACAAACTGCAATACCAGGCAAACCAGCAGCATTAAATCCGCCGTTTTCCGCCCTATTTTTTTCCTGTTCATGCATACCGCGCCAAGCACAATCAAATAAACCAATGGCCATATCAGCCGCCCGGAAGCCCTGAAAATACTCCAAAGCCGATATAACGCGCCCGGCAGGGGAAGCTCATACAACACCTTTTCCCCATACATCACCACATGGGAAGCCGATACCAGCAAAGTAAGGGTTCCAATTACAACCCACACAATCCCTTGGACATGCCGTTCCAGCCAATTCCCTGCTCCCTCATCCGGCCTATTCTTTCCCTTCTCTTCCAGGATGCTTCCCAGCCACGCCAAAAAGGCCCATAAGAACAATGCCAGCAGCCCAAGCCCTAAATAGCCGAACCCCTCATACTGGCTGTCCGTGTAAGGCATATCTTTCAGATACCGCGACCACCCATGAGGGTTAAAAAAGCCGTTTAAGTTAAAACTATAATATCCCAGCCCGTCGTTTCCGGCCTTCATACCGGAAGCAAAGCCGCCAAAAAGGAATATCATGGTTACCGCCCCAGACAAAAAGGAACAAAGAGGCAGCAACGCTTTCCATTTTTTCTTCCCCTTCACTGCATCCAGCAGGACAAACCCCACTAAAATCACACCGCACATGGGCAGGAAATAAAGGTGGATACTTCCGCACAGCGCCCCCAATACTCCCCATCCAATCACCGCTTTCTTTGTACTCTTATATGTTTCATCATAATATACGATAAACACCAGACCTAACAGGCAAAGAAAATGGCTGGCCAGCGCCGTCATCCAGTACATTCTGTCAATAAACACAGGGCTTAATACAAAAAGCGTCCCTCCTGCTATTGTTCCCAACACACTGCCAGTATATTTTTTCACCAGTTTTGCCCCGATTCCGCCCTGTAGCATAAAGCACATCAATCCAAACCACCCGAAATATTGGAACCGTACCGGAAGCAGGAAGCGGAACACTTTGAATATAAATGCAAACAGCGGAATGGAATCCGTAAAAATAATTGACGTCTCATTAGGATACGCCATCGTGTCTATCATCCCAAAGGGGAATTTCCACGGCGCGTGGCGATAAAATTTCCATCCTAAATAATGCTGGGTCAAATCCCCATCTTCACTGGTCAACAGCCAGTCCGTATAGCAAGGGTTCAGAACATGGAGACCATAGATAAATACAAATATAGCTGCGCCTAAGCAAGCGCAAACAATCATTTCCTTGTTTCTTTCCAACCCTTTCAATCGTTTTTTCCAAAATTCTTCTGCCTTTTTCATAATTCCAAACGCCTTCCAATTTTTTTACTTATTCTTCTTAACTTAAACTTAGCCCTTCTTAAACAACGATGCCACAAATATACGGCAAAACAAATCACAGGACCAATCGCAGCATCCACTCATCAATTGGCACAAAAGCTGAATATTAATAATAATCTATCATAAACACATAAAATTTTCTAGTTTTAAATATTTTACCATGTCTATACAGATAAAAATGTGCCGGCTTCCTTACGGGCCATTGACGCTTTGAAAATGATTGTGTATCATGGATACAGGAGAATAGCATTATCCATGTACGGCAATTCTACTACTAATTCAAAACAAAATTGCAATCCAGAGGTACAGGTTCATGAACTTTCCGATTTAAGTACAACTCCATACTTGTTGCCACGCTGCCTTACCGACAGTGCTTTTGTTGTACCAAAAATCAGAAAGGATGACTATCTCAAATGAAAACACAAACAAGGAACATTTATTGTATGTACGCCATTGCCCTACTGCAAGGCATGGTGTTTTACAGTCCCATTGCTACGCTGTACCGCCAGGCAAAAGGGGTCTCCGTTTTGCAAATCACTATTATCGAAAGCGTCTCTCTGGCCCTCTGCCTATTGTTGGAATTTCCTTGGGGCATCCTTGCGGACAAAATCGGTTATAAAAGAACAATCCTTCTATGCAATATCCTATACTTCCTTTCCAAAATCGTTTTTTGGAAGGCCTCCGGCTTTCCAGCGTTCCTTCTGGAACGCATTATTATCAGCATTGTTATTGCAGGCCTGTCCGGTGTGGATACTGCCTTGCTTTATCTTTCTTGCAAAGGACAGGAAGGACATAGCCTCTATCCCTCTGTTCAGGAAAAGAGCCAGCATGTCTTCGGCATTTACAACAGCCTCCAAACCGCCGGATTATTTATCGCCGCCCTTGTTTTTTCCTCCGCGGTAGGAGAAGACTATTCCCTTGCCGCCCTTCTGACTGTTATAAGCTATGGCATGGCCGCCCTGTTTTCTTTTGGGCTTGTGGAAGTAAAAAGCCAAAAAACCGGGCAGGATTTCCACCGCTTTATCCTGCTTTTAAAGCAAAGCCTGACGGACAAATATCTGCTTTTGTTCCTTATAGGCATTGCGTTACTAAACGAAACCCATCAGACAATCACCGTCTTCCTTAACCAGCTCCAATATGTAAAATGCAGCCTTTCCTCCTCTGTCATAGGCTATATCTATATTGCCGCCGCTATGGCAGGGTTATGCAGCGCCTTATCGTTAAAACTAACAAAAAAGCTGGGAACTGCCCCTACTGCTATCCTTTTATTTGCTTCTGCCTCTATAGCATGTCTGATATTGGCATGTACAGACAAAGCATGGCTCTCCGTCCTTGGTATCTTAACCCTCCGCATTTCCTTCAGCCTCATACAGCCCCTGCAAACCGAACTGCAAAACCGGCAGATTACTACAAACGACCGCGCCACGGCTCTAAGCATTAACGCTGTCATTATCGACAGCGTAGGAATCGGCTCCAATCTCGCCTTCGGCAACCTTGCACAGCATAACCTTGCCGGCTCTTTTTTATTCGGTGCCATACTATGTTCCATTGGCGGTCTTTTCTTTTTCCTATGGTACCGGAAGAAATATTCTTAGCAGGAAGAGTTGGCCATAAGGTCAACTCCTTGGCTTTGCATAACGTTGTGGCAGATTGCGCAAAAAAATATTAGCATTGGCACCCAATGTCATTTAGTTAACGGTACCGGACGCCGTGAGGAACATAAAATGCTCCGTCACCACGCTTTCGCTCGGTAAAAAGCGTAACGGACACTAAACTCGTGAGGAACCTCGTTAAGTGCCGACGTTTTTTAACGGGTTCCTTGAGCATTTTATGTTCCTCACGGCTGAATCAAGGCACTAACTAAATGACATTGCATTGGCACCCGGAGCTTATTATGGAAAATAAAAAAATGTCTTCGACACTTCTTCAAATTACGTCCTTCTGGCGAAGGAATTTCCTATAAAATAAAAAAGAATCCTGCTTGCAGGATTCTCCGCCTGCGGCGGGTCGCGGCAGCGACATGCTTCCCCTCCGCCGCAAAAAATAATTTTTATCAAATTCCCCATTCTTAGGATGCCAGTTTTATGCTATACTTGATTTTAGTATCAAAAGTTCTGCACAGGCAAACTCTTTGGCACCCAATCCATACTTACACAAATTCTAATAGAAAGCACAGGAAACAACTATGATGACAAAAGTAAAACAAATCATATACACCTTTCGCAGGGAAATCCTTATTTTTCTCCTGCTGTTTTTCACCTTATTATGCCAATTGCCCGATGAAATCCATGCCTGGAACAGTGCCTGGTATGCTATGGATTATTCCCTTGGCTTTGATTCCCGGCTCTTTATCGGCTCTTTTTTACGTCTGTTTTATCCTGATTTCCTTCCTGCAGGGGCAGCTTATACATTTGTATTGCTTTCCTTTTTCCTGCTGCTTATCCTACTTGCCCATGTCCTTGGCTATGCCCTGCGGCAGACCGAAGAGATTCCGGCCGGAAAAGGGTTACTGTTAGTTATTATTTTTTACCTCCTCTGCCCCGGTTCCCCTTCCTATTTATGGACTTTAGAAAATATGGGCAGATTCGACATGTATCTTCTTATTGCCGCGTTGCTTGCCATTACATGCTGTATCCATATCCCTTCCGCTTGGGCACAGATGATTCTGATTACCCTCTTTGGTTTGATTGCATTAAGCATCCATCAGGCTTTTATGTTCCTCTTTTTCCCTCTGCTTTTTACTTTATATTTTAAGGCCGCTTTTCGTGGAAAAAACTCCAATCTGTACATTGCCTCCGCTTTCGCCGGTATGGCCGGTATGGCAGCCGCTTTCCTATATTTCCAGCTCTTTTCCCATATTCAGGTACCGTCCTGCAAAGAGTTGGTTTCCATGCTTTCCACCCGCACGGATTTGCCCATTAATGAAGTAGCACTGAACTATGAATATTTTACTTCCACAGCCCAAGCCGCTTCCGATCTGGTATTTAACCAGCTCGGAGAACGCATCCGTTACGGGTTCATAACCCTCCTGCTCCTCTTCCCTCTGGCTATCCTCTACGGATTTCTTTGGTTGAGTATCCTGAAAGCCTCAGAAAAAAAAGCAAAGCCTCTTTATATTCTGCTTCTGCTCAGCCATTTATGCTTTGTTCCTGCCTTCCTGTTGACCATTGATTGGGGCCGCTGGTTCGGCGCCTTCCTTACCATGCAGGCGTTGCAAATCGTGATTTTGGCTGCAAAAAAAGATGCTGCGGTTTTATCTGCCCTTTCCGTATTGGCAGACTCTTTCCGCAAGCACCCTTACTTCTTCCTAACGGCCGGGGTCTGGCTCGCTTCGCTTCAAAAATTCCAGGCCACACTGCTTCCCAACGCCCCCACCTTTTTTACCTCTCTATACAAACTATACCGTCTGTTCTTTTAACCAAGCTTTTGTGCCAGTTCCATTGCCAAGTCCACCACCACGTCGGAATTGTAATGGGCATGCTCGCCCCACCTGCCAAGCCCGTAAATCTGCCTTTCCTTTGCCCAGTCCAGCAGCGTCTTCATAATACGGGGCTTATCCACTGTATTCAGCGGATAAGCATACTCATTCATATAACGGAACCTCCCCCTATCTGCTTCCACCCTTTCTTTATTCGTCTCTGTCCAATACCCCTTCCCTCCCGAGCAGAAATTATGTCTCACCAATATCCTATGGTAAGAAATCTCTTTTTCCGGATAATAAATCCAATGCGCCCCCGTATCCATCCGTTCCGGCACATATTCAATCTGCGTTCCACTATGCTTTAACTTCTTCAAATCCTGCCAGAGTTCCTCCGGCATCCCTGCAATTTCTTCCCATTCCGCCCAAGGGATTGTTGTAATAATCTTCTCCCCTTCATATACCGAGCCATCCGAACAGATTACCTGGCCACGCAGCGCGTCCATCTTCCGTACCTTGACATTCATTACCGCTTTATCGTTTAACGCCTCCCGCATCCTATGCCATAGTTCCCCATACCCATATTTTTTCGGATAATAGAACTGAGCGTGCCCGGGCTGCTTTCCATATGCCCGCCTTTCCTCGCAGCTTTTTTGCGTCTCCTCATAAGAAACATTCGGAAGCTTTTCCAGCCAATATGTTCCCAAAGCATTTAAATCGCGCCCAAACATCTTTTCGTTATACGGAAGCATATAATCCTCTGCAATCCGTTTTCCTAACTTCCAATAAATCCAGTCAATAAATTCTTCCGGCTTTTTCTCTCCCCGGTTACATCCGGCATTTGCGATGGACTCCAAATACTCTCTTTGCCTGCCAGGCGCCATCTGCCAAATATTCGCCTCAAAAGGATGACCAATATATCCCCCATCAAAAGAAATCCGGGAATCCCTCTCATACCTATTCCATTCCTCTTCCGGCATAAATCCAAACAAAAAGCGGTTCACTTCCGGCCTTTGCACATCCAGAAAATGTCCGCCCCCAATATCAAGAGGCGCCTCGTCCACATCCGCACTGCGGCACAAACCTCCCGCTTCCGCCTCTTTCTCCAACAAAAGGAAGGATTCCTCCCCCTTTTGCTTTAAACAATTTGCGAAGGACAGTCCTGCCGGTCCCGCCCCTAAAATTAAATACTTTACGTTTTCCATTACAACCTCTATTTCCATTCTTCCGATAAAATTACCGCTTCGTTTCGTTCGTACTTCAGAAAAGGGCGGACAGATTATTCTTTCCCCTTTTCCGTTCTTGTAAATACAAAAAACTTCTGCCCTATAAAATTAAATATAATAAAAAGCCCCATCCCTACGAGAATCGCTACATTTTCCTCTACCGCATAGGCTTCCATATGAATCATATCCCCTATCTGACGGGCCACTCCCGGGAATAACCCATTCATAAGGCTTTTTACCAAAGGCTTTGCAATACCGTAAGCTAAAAGGTAACAAACCGCAATATTCGCTGCAAAACGCAATATGGACTGCCAACTGTTTCCTTCTACATGGAATGTCAGCTTTTTATTGGCAAAATAAGAAAAAATGCTTCCTATTACATAAGAAGTCCCGCTGGCTACCCAGTAATTCCAATGCCAAATATTATAAAACACCATAATCAATACCATGCCTAATAAGGTATTGAACACCCCAATAATCCCGAAATGCATCAGCTCATGAAACAGTTTTTTCATAACCATAATACTCCTTAAACCACTCCACAAACTTACGCATCCCCTCGTCCATAGATGTGCTTGGCTTAAACCCAAAATCTTCCATCAAATCCGTTACATCCGCATAGGTCTGGTATACATCGCCCGGCTGCATAGGCAAATATTCTTTCTTTGCCTCTTTCCCCAAATATTTTTCCAAAGCCCCAATAAAATCCATTAATTTTTCCGGCTTATGATTCCCGATATTATATACCTTATAACGGGCATCCAAATTATCCGCCTCCGGCGGATTGCACAACATATTTTCCACTCCTGTGACAATATCATCAATATAAGTGAAGTCCCTATACATATCCCCGTTATTGTATATCTGGATTGGCTCGTCCTCCATGATTTTCAACGCGAATTTATAACATGCCATATCCGGTCGCCCATAGGGCCCGTACACAGTAAAAAATCGAAGCCCTGTTGCCGGAATCTTATAAAGCTTGCTGTACGAATACGCCATCAGCTCATTGGATTTTTTCGTTGCCGCATAGAGGCTGACCGGGCGGTCTACCTTGTCCTCCGTGGAAAACGGTACTTTATCGTTCCCTCCATAAACAGAGCTGGAAGACGCAAATACCAAATGCTCTACCGGATACTGCCTGCATGCCTCCAGCAAATGAAAAAATCCTACCAGGTTCGATTGGATATATGCATCCGGATTATCTATGCTGTACCTTACCCCAGCCTGTGCCGCAAGATTTACTGCGATATCCGGCCTCTCCTTTTCAAACAAGGCAAAAAGCCCTTCTTTATCCGTCAAATCACATTTCACAAAGGAATAGTTTTCATACTCCTTTAGAATATTCAAGCGGGCTTCTTTTAAGCTGATATCATAATAGTCGTTCATATTATCCAACCCGATTACCTTTGCCCCCAGCCCCAACAGCCTTTTTGACAAATGAAACCCGATAAACCCGGCCCCTCCGGTAATTAGATAAGTTTTATCTTTTTCCACCTTCTTCATAAATACCCTTTCTATTTTTCTATGGCTCCAGTGCCAATATGTCTTGAAGTACCTCCTGATATCCCGAACATTATTTTATTTTCCCTATTTATTCATTCCCCCATACCAGTCAATGTCCTGTCAAAATCAACCAGATAAACTGTGCATTGGAAAACATATATCTTTTCAATAACCGTTTCGGGTCCTGAATCAAACGGTAGAGCCATTCTAAATAAAATTCCTGCATCCATTTCGGCGCACGCTTGGATGTTCCCGCATGGAAGTCAAAAGCCGCTCCAACCCCCAGCATAATCCCTTTTACCCTTCCTTTATGTTCGTACATCCATCGCTCCTGCTTCGGCGCGCCCAACCCAACCCATACAAAATCCGGTTTTGTTGCATTGATACGTTCTACCATCTGCATATCCTCTTCTTTTGTCAGCTGGCGGAACGGGGGCGAATACATCCCTACAATCTTTAATTTCGGATATCTTCTGCGGAGGTTTTTTTCCAGGTTTTTTAATGTCCGCTCCGTACTGCCGTAAAAATAATGGGTATACCCTTCCGTCTCCGAAATCTTAAGTATTTCCGGCATCAAATCCGGCCCGGCTACGCGCTGTGCCGACTTATACCCTCTCACCCGGCTGATAAGGGAAAGTGGTTTCCCATCCGGCACGGCAATTACTGCGTTGTTTTGGACTTCTTTATAGGATGCATCATTATATGCCATTACCGTTGTATGCACATTGGATACGCATACATATTCCCCTCTAAGCCTTTCCAGATTCTTTGTCAAATAATAACACACCGATTGCATATTTGTCACCGCAATATCTACTCCAAGGATATTGCAGGATTCCGGTGCAAAGAAACACGGCTGCTTCCTGTACTTCCAAAAAATCGGGAAAATCTCCAAGTCATCCAGCAAATATCTGCGATAAAGCCTCCTTGGCTCTTTCAGCAAACGGTAAAGCCATTCCATCCCCGCATAACTAATCCATTTCGGGGCACGCTTCACCACCCCTGCTTCAAAGTCTATCGTAGCCCCGATATGAAGCGTCAAAGGTACCTGCAGCATGTCTTTGTATTTGTAATAAAACTTTTCCTGCTTCGGTGTTCCAAGACCGATACAGAGAATATCCGGCTTCACTTTATTGATTTTATGAATAATATAAGAAATTTCCTTTATGTCATTCTCGAACGTATAGCTTGGTGAATATACCCCGGCTACTTTCAAATGTTTATATTTCTTCATCAAGTTAACGGCTGCTTTTTTTGCTACACCTTCGGCAGCGCCTAACAGGAAAATGGAAAACCCTTCCCTTGCCGCCATTTTACAAACCTCCGGGAAATAATCGGAACCCGATATTTTTTCCTTAATAGGTATGCCTAATAGTCTGGATATCCAAATAAGAGGCTTCCCGTCCGTAAGAATCAAATCGGCCCCTTCATATATCTCTCGGAACAAGCGGTCATGCTCAATCTTCACAATATGGTCTACGTTTGGCGTAACCACATAGCTTCTTCCTTCCCGTTTTATCAGCTTTTTCGCCTCTTCTACAGCCTCTTCCATTGTTAAGTTATCAACATGTGTATTTAAAAACCTCATTCTTTTTTCGCTCATAGAAGAAAACCCCGTCATTTATCCAATAATAATATCATATATTATAATACTTTACCATTAATGGGCTTTTTTTTCAAATCTTTTTAAAAACGTATGCATATCACAAAACATGCCGGCAATTACAAAGCAACTAACAACGTCTCCGTTGACATAATCCTGCCTATATACTATATTAGGAAATATATCGTTGAAATTTCAATTATAGGAGATTACTAATGAAGAAACGTTTTATAAACTACTCTTTTTCCAAACGGATTTTATCAGCCTTAACTGCTATGCTGATTATTTCCGGTTCTGTCTATGGCTCTTCCGTTCCTTTGTTTGCGGCGGAGGCCAAGCCAGAGGAGGCGCCGGAATCTGCCGATACAACCATCCTTCCTGTTATCACTGCCATTGCACCGCTTTCTGATAGCGAAGCAGAGGTTTCTTTTAGCGATAAGCCGTCTTTGGACAGCATTGCGGCTTCTCTTCCGCCGGAATTGTCTGTCTTTTTTGATAACGGGGAATCCCCTGTTCCGCTTGCCGTTACATGGGAATGCGGCGATGACTATGAGAATACGGATTTCGATATCTATGAATTTACTCCCGTATGGGATACCGCGGCATATCCTTTGGCTCCTTTTATTGAACCGGCTGCGGATGTTCCTTGCATCACAGTCTATGTATCGCAGGAAACCGCTTCCATACGCCTGCTCAATGCGGAAGAAGCCATGTCCGGCTTAAGCAGCCT
>Ga0137307_101379_pt1 | contig 21931 bp, 18 predicted proteins | sample NAcewD2O_March_2_FD_97180 | JGI IMG/M metagenome (GOLD analysis project Ga0137307, IMG submission 97180) | Mouse cecal microbial communities from Vienna, Austria - N-Acetylglucosamine amended D2O_March | ecosystem: Host-associated > Mammals > Digestive system > Large intestine > Cecum | place... | reverse complement strand
CCGCATGGGTATTAAAGAAATTCTGATGTCTTGCGTATGCTTCTTTTTTTGCTTCTTCGTCATTCCCATAAATCGATTCAATCGCAGGCTGCATCGTGGCTGTAAATCCGTTTGCTTCCATCTTGGTCATGTTGAAGGATAAGAATGTCAAATGGGAACGGATAAACATTGATTTTAAAACTTTTTTCTCTTCCTGAGTATATTGTCTCTTTTCCATTAGAAGAAATCCTCCTCTCCGTCATCTGACTGCACGCCTGCTGCCATCAATTCTTTTTTCATATCAATCATGCTCTTTTCCCTAAAGAACATGGTAATTGCAATCGCTGCCCCAATAATCGCTATGGACAAGGAATCCATCCCCAGAATCTTAGACATTACATAGCCCACAAAGAAAAAGCATCCTACTTCTTTTGACCAAATCATAGACGTTAAAATTGCAAAACCGATGGCAATCATCATACCGGAAGCTGCCCCAAGCCCTGCCATAACAAACGGCGGAAGAGCTGCCAGCGCATTGTTCAGACCGGTAACACCGAACGCCAACCCAAAGAACATAACAAGCGCTCCCGGGATGGGTGAAATAATACAACTGAAAATAAGGTTATGTGTTAAAAATTTATTCGGTTTTCCTGACACTGCCAATTTCTCCCAATAAGGCGCTATTGCCGACCAGAGAGACATAAACATACTGTTGACCGATGCCATAACGGTTCCGATGGGCAATGCGATTGCAAGCCCTGTTTCCGCATCCGCCCCCGTCAATATCGTATAAGATACGGATACTACTGTTGCGGAAAGCGCATCTGCGGGAATCTGTCCCCCGATTGCGGAAATCCCCATAAAGATAGATTCCAAAGCTGCCCCCATAATAATACCTGTCTGGAAATCCCCCAGCAGCAATCCCAGAACCGGCGCAATCACAATCGGCCGGTTGAGGCACTGCCATGAAATGATATAGGGGTCCAATACATAAATAACCCAGTAAACAATTGTGCCAATAACGGCAGCTGTCATAATAGACATAATACATCTCCTCCTTCGTAAATTTTATTTACCCTAACACCTGCACCGCAGCTTTGCTGCGGCTCAAATCCTGAAAAATGCTGTATTTCAGGCATTTTTTGGTGTGAGATTTAGAACTTCTTCGCGAAACAGCCCTTGCTGTGAGCGTTGGAAGTTCTTCTCACCCTAACACCTTTGCCAGCTCTTCCGGCGTATCGTCCGGGGTTGTCTGGTAAATGCATTTGATGCCGGTGTCGATTACTTTTTTCAATACCTCTGCCTCGTCGTCATACGCGTATAAATTTGAACCGTATGTTTTACGTACTTCTGTTCCATGTTTCGCCGCTACCCTTCCATAATTGCCTACGTTGATAACGGGTATCCCCTGCACTTGCGTCACTATTTTCAGCAAATCCTCCGGGCTACTTACAATAATCAATATCTTGTGATCCGCAGCTTTAGGATCCTGCAGCAATTTTACTGCTTTTTCCAATGATTTGATGGTAGTCTTTGCAGTTGCAGGGGCTGCCATCATCAAAGATTTCTGGACGACCGGATTCGCCGCCGCTTCATCGCTCACTACCACTATCCTGTCCACATTCAAATGTCTGGACCATTTAATCGCTACCTGACCGTGGATGAGACGTTCATCCAACCTTACCATTGCTATCATTTTTAACCTCATTTCTGCGCGGCTTTGTTGCCAAGTTTGTGGACGCCGCGCAGGCACAAACTTGGGAAATCGGCATTAGCCAGTTTTTTCTTATTTTCTCCTTAAAAAAAATCTTCTTCCTCTCCGGCGGATGTATCCTCTGCACCGCTATCCCCTTCTTCCAGCTCCAACAGCATCATCATTTCCCTTGATGAAGCAACCAGCTCCTCCAATTCCTGTTTTGTAACCATTTCCCTCGTTGCCAGTTCCAACACCAAAGCCAGGTTTATGCCCGCTATCAGATAAGTATTTTCCCTATTCAAATAAGTATACATCACCGAATTTACGCTACCCCCATACAAATCGGAAAGCAATACTATTTGATCCTCTTCGCAGACATTTGCATAAAATTCATCCAGCTTTTCCTGCACGCTGCTTTCATCTACATAGGCAGAAAATACCGTAATGTTTTCACATCCGCCCAGCAAAATCTGTAGGGAGCTTTTGATTCCCTCTGCAAATTTCCCATGAGAAGAAATAAATATTTTCAGCATATCTACTATCGGACTCCTTTCCACTTTTTTTGTCGTTTTATATTCTATTTTCTATATTTATCCTAATACAATTTTTCCATCTTATCAACACTAATTATTTCATATAATAAGTGAAATGCTCTAATATATTCACTAAATTAGTGCAATGGTATAGTTATTTCCCATAAACAAGATTTTTAAGGATCAAAATGGATAAAAAAGATTCCCCTCCACCGCAGTGCGATAATTGTTTTTTACCATATGGGAAAGTCTGAGAATTTTCCTACATGGCAAAAAAATAAGGAGACAGCCTTTCTTCCCTGTCTCCTTATACCTTCTGTCAATCAAACATTTTTCATGTACTGGTACACCATCTTTTCTAAAATGGAATCCTTGTCCTTTTCAAACTCTTTCAGGTTCTTTTCATCATTTGTCAGTTGATACACCGCATTTTCTACCGCCTTCATACGTTTTAAATCATCTTTCCAGTCCACGCATACATAAAGGATATAACGAATCTTATCGTTGGACCATGTTCCTTCATGCTGCAGGCAATAAAGCTCCACACTCTCCGTTTTGGTCATTTCGTATTCCCCGATTATGACAGCCGCCTGGGAAGACATACTGCAATGTGTCATCAACGCTTCATCTTCTGTCAGAATCTGCTGCATCCTGCGCTGTTTATCGGCATCCGCACAATGACGGAAGCTGATAAACTGGAAAAACTGTTTTTCGTTCTCATAGGCAAAGTCCAAGTAAACATGAACCTTCCCCTTTTCCGGCAATAGCCCGCTAATCTGGTATGCCTTAAGCAATATTTTATTAAATACCCCATCCATTTCTTTTTGCATCGGGATGACATGCAAAGGGCTGTAAGGCAAATCATAGTTATAAGCGGCATTGGTCATATCCAACAGTATGGCATCATATTCTTTTTCATTCATCCCCCTGATTTCATACAGTTCTGCAAAAGTAAAGCTTTCAATAAACTGCCCATATCTGGATGATAAACGCATTTTGTTGATTTCATTTCCATCAATGCCTAATGAACTGACCAACAGCAGTTTCATCCGACGGATATCGTATTCCTGCTCCGCTATAATTTGGTAAATAATACCCACCAATTTCAAAAGGATGGAACTGGAAATTTCTTTTTTCTCCCTTTCCCAAATATAGCCTGCCATCACCCTTGCAATCTTCAATGCAACCGGGCTTCGCATCGCATAATTTTCATCATAATACCAAAAGTTTTTAAATCCATTCAATTCATAGCGGAACTGCCCCAAAATAGGAATCATGCCAGCCATTAGCATATATTCTGCTTTTTCATTGACGGAAAAATCAATATGAAGCCTTTCTTTTATATATTCCAGCAGCTCCCTTCCGTACGAGGCGGCCTTTTTATATTGCAGCGGGAAACGGTTTTCCGGCTTTTGTTGTTCCAGGCACAGCCGATAAGAAACATCCTCCAGCGTCATAAGATAAATTGCAAAAAATACCGTTTCCTCTTCCATAAGATGATATCCTTCAAAGGCTTCACTTAAATGATAGAAAATGCGTTTTGCGATTTCGTACTCTTTTGTCAAACGGACTTCTTCCATACAGCGGTTGCCCACCCATAAACGATAGCCCGCATTACAGCGGTTCCTCACAATAAGCAGGTAAATAGAAAGCTTCTGTGCATTGATATCGGAGGTTCCAAGCCCGCTTTCCCGAAGGACTTTCAAAAAAGTATGCCGTATTTTCTGTCTTTCTTCAAAATCACATTCCAGCCACTTGCTGTATTCCATCCCGGCATCATTCAATACCGCTTTATGGAAATGGACGGCAAACAGCTCCGTCATCGCAATACGCACATGATATTCCTTTCCATAGCATCTAATGCCAAGCCCTTTCCTGTTCTCCCATTCCAGATGAAAGCTTTTTAGAAATATCATTGCTTCTGTCAGGGATTTTTGCAGCGCGCTGCGGGAAATAAACATTTCGTCGGCCAAATCCTCTATCCGCACATATTTGGAAGAAGATACCAGTTTCCTCGTAATATACAAAAACCTGGCCTGTCCATCCAATGCATAATAGTTGTTCATTACCGACGCACGAAGCACAAGTTGTGCATAAAAGTCATCAAATGCCTGCCTGTCCACAATGATGAGCGAATAACCTTCGTTCCTCTTTGCCTTCAGCTCGGCCCCTACTTTTTTCAGTTCACTTCTTACCTCCGCCATTTCCGACTTAATCGTCCTCGAACTGACCGCCAGCTTTTTCCCCAGCTCGTCTGCCGTCAACGGGTCGTCGCTTCCTGCCAGTTGATAGATGATATTATCGACTCTTACTTTCATCCGCTTCCCCCATCATATACATAAGGCATTCTTTTATATTTGCAAAACCCCGTTCCGCATATTGTTTTAAGCCGGCACAGCCGCTGGTAATATAATAACCGTGGTATGCCTTAATCATAGATAAGTCGTTGAGCGCATCGCCTATGACAGCAACCTTATCCGGATGATAATATTCCTCAATCCACCGCACCCCTGTCTCCTTGCTAATCCCATATGCCGTCACATCAATGGCTTCTTTATTGCAGTGGAACGATAACCGTCCGTCGAATAACCGGGCAAGCTCCTCCGCCAACAGCTCTGCCGCCTTATCGGATTCATTTCTGATAAAAAAGGAAATAACTGTCATCTGCCGGAAAGTTTCCTCCGTCAACTTTTTTATCTGCATTCTTATCCTTTCCAAATCATCGCTGTCCTGCCTGTTATCATACAAAATACCCGATGTTTCCAAATCGGCCGCTCCAAAACAGACTACTTTTTTCCGTTTTATAACATCTGCCAGCTCTACGGCAGTCTCATGGTCTATTTCGCAGGCATGAAGCAATTGGAAATCCCTGCTCCATATCGCGCTTCCGTTTTGGGCAATTAGAAAATCCGTCTCGATTCCATACTTCTTTAGCTCCGGGTCTATCATACCTTTGGAGCGCCCTGTAACAATTCCGAACAGATTACCCTTCTTCCTGAATGTACTAATCGCGTCTTTGTCTTTTTCTTCTACCGCCAGTCCTTTCTCCTTATCGGAATACTGTTTTAATGTTCCATCATAATCAGATGCTAAAAGTTGCATGGCTATTATCCTTTCCAGTGCTATCAATAAGTATTTGCAGTATTTGCAATGGGCTATCTACAATTTGCTATTTATAAGAAAAAATGTTTGTAAGGGATAGTATCTACTGCCGGATGATGGATGCCGTGGAATTGGCAGCCGTCTTCACCGTAACAGGTCCCGTGGTCCGAGCAGCAAATAACGAAAGTGCTGCCCCGCCTTTCTTTCCAACCATCGAATAGCCTTCCCAGTTCGCCGTCCACATATCGCAAAGCCGCCGCATGGCTCGACAAATCGTCATGGGATGCGCCGTCCAGATAAAAATAATTTGGATAATGGATGGCATCCACATTTAAATAAAGGAAAATGTGTTTTTCTTTTTCCGCAGACTCTATCTTTTTCAATATAAAATCTACCTGATTTTTCGTACTGTCCTTAACCGGGCAGCCAAAAGAAGGGTTCCAGTAACTTTTTTGGAAAAAGCCGGGGAATACCTTTCCAATATCTGAACGTTTATCGAAAAAAGAAACGCCCCCTACACACCATGTGTCATAGCCGTCCTTTCCCAGCCCTTCCATCACCGTACTGCCGGAAAAGCCGTAAGCCCCTTCGGGCACCTTCTTACCAAGGCCGATGGCTTTGGGGAAAAACAGCATTTCCCTATCCGCCAAATTCTTGGCGTCATACCGGCAAGGCAAAAACCCTGCAAACATGGCATGATGGGAAGGATAGGTAAAATTGCCCGGCGCCTGACATTTTTCCCATAAGCCGTATCTGTTTAACACCGGAGTCCTTCCGGTCCCCTCCTCCTGTACCGCCACATCATAGCGCAACGTATCCAAACAGATAAATAAAATATCGCAGCTTCCCACCACTTGATTCATATCGACGGAAGGTTTTTTCTGCTCTTTGCCAGAAAGGAATAAACGGAAAGGAACCTCTTTTTCCGTTATTTTTTCTGTCGTTCTTTCCGCATCCTCTTTCATATCCATTTTCCTTTCCCTCCACTTGTTCTATAATCACAATTTTTTTCCAAGTAACTCCCCATTTACTTTTCCGCTCCCAAATAGCCGCTCCCGGAAAGCCATGCCTTCATGATTTGCGCCTGATGGCTGTAGATTACATTTCGATGATAAATATCCTGATAGATTAAATCCCCTTGGGCATTCATCTCGATAATCCTTGGCTTTAGGCTTCCCCTTTCCAACAGGATATCAATCCCCGCGCTTCTAAGCCCTGTAAAACACTCCATAGCCTTTCTGCATATCTCTTCCACCGAATCCAATACCGAAGCCGGAAGCCCCAGCATCCCTGCTTCCATGGGATGATTATTCAGATGCAGGTTGGTAATCGGCCCTTTGGAAAGCCTTGCCAAAAGGAAGTCCACGTTATCCTCCTGCACCACTGCCCGTAAATCGTAAGAATATCCCTGATATTCCTCCTTCGCATACCAGCGTTCCACAATGCAGTCCAGATTAAGAAGCCGGTTCAGCAAAGATACAATCTGTTCCGGCTCCGTAAACCGGCGGAGCCGTTTGGTATTTACAAGGCCGATACCCTCCTGCTCCAACGAACAAGTATAAAGCACCATCTTCCCGGAACGGGGCTGCCAGCGGAAAGCCGATACCCCCGCTGCCCCGGAACCAATTACCGGTTTGATAAAAACTTGATGGATATCACACTTTTCCATTCTTTCTAAAAGCATTTCAACTGACAGAAGGTTTGGCTCCTCCTCTCCCTCCGTCTCTAAGCTTTCCGTCACCGGAAGCCCCTTTTGGCATAGTTTCTTCTTGCAAGCCCTTTTGTCCAAAAGCCCTGCTATCGCCAAAGGATGATTGAAATATTGGATTTTATAAGTATCGGCCATCCCTGCCAGCTTGTCCAATTTCCTTTTGTAATCCCCTACCAGGCTGTCCAGTTCTCCCAGGGAACAGCTTTTCCAAAGCGGCGGGTCAATTTTTAAAAACAGTTCCGTCTCTGGGGAACCTCCCCATTGCTTTCCCCAATCGTTCCAATCCACAAAACAAATAGGCAGACTTGCCTTTTTTGCCGCCTGCCTAAAATAATCGGTCCGCTTTGTATCCGGGTTCCCCAGAAGCGCCACCTTCCTCATTCCGTCAGCATGGCATTCATATAGATTTCACCCCTGTATTCATCCGGTTCGTTTTTCTCGGAAATATCTACTTCTATGGGCAACCCTTCTAATTTTCCTGCCATATCATCGGACAAATAGTGATAATGGACATCCAGTTTCTTTATATTAGGATAAGAAGGCAGTTGCTCCAAAAGCAGTTCCCCTCCCTTATCGGTCAAAGTACCATTGGACAAATCCAGCGTATGAATCTGCCCCATAAACTTGCTCTCCAAAACTATCTTGGCGATATCATCCTGTATCTCACTGTCCACGATGCCTAAATAAGTAAGATTCGGGAAATCCGCCTTTTCCAGCAATTCCTTTATGGTATCCGCATCCCCGTCAAACCCATAATCTTCAACCCCAATATAAAGCAGCAGTTTTTTCAACTGGGGAAGCTTTGCGCCCTGAATGGAACGAAGCACCGACACCGGAAGCCCGCCACAGATAATCGTTAACGATTCCAGCCCTTCATGGCAGATTTCCCCTAATTCCAAGTCCGTACTGCCTTTGATTGTCAATGCTTTCAGTTGCGGCATAGCAGCCCAAAGTTTGCTGTAATCCCCTTGTATAATCCATGATACTTCACATTCCTCATAGTCCATATCGCCGATAAAAAGTTCCTCAATATGGGAAAACTGTTCCTTATTCGCCACAATATTATCCAGCATTGTCTGACAGCCATCTTCCCAGGCATCGCCCCAGTCACCGATAATGATCCCTGTCAATCCGGGGAAATCAGGGTCTGCCAAAATGTCCTCCACCCTGCTGTCCGGTCCTTTGCCCTGCTCCTCATACTCTTCATAACTATAAGTATATTTTTTTACTTTCTTTCCGTTTTCTAATCCTTCTTTCATTTTTCGCTCCATTTCCGTGCAGCTTTTCCACATACTCAGCCTGCAGATGCCGCACTGACATAAACTTGAGATTAAAAATCCAAAATTTCCAATCTTACCCCTATGCTTCATTCACCTATCGGATTCTTGGCAATCCCATACTAACCAGTATTATCAATCTCATACCTATTGGCACATCTCCTTCATCAGGGAATGTATCTGCCCTAAATTTTTTTCCACAAATTCTACCGCGTTCCTTCCATAAACAAGCATATCGCTTTCCAGCCTTTTGCCAAATTTATTTTCCTTCTTTTCTTTTTCTTGATAGCACTCCAGCTCTTTCAGGAAATCCCACATTTTATCCGTTCCATGCTTATTCCATTTTCCCCCTTTTTCCACCTCCTCCTTTATTTTTTCCAAAGAAACCCCTTTCTGTTCCAGAAAATCCTCAATCAATTCCACCGGATTATTGGATAGGTTTTCCCTTAGCCGTATCTTCGGCATAAATTTTTGGAACTGCAAATACTTCTTCACTTTATCCAAGTCACTTTTCCGTTTTTCTACCGCACAATAGTCATCCAGCAATATTTCAATCTGCTTATACGAATCAAATTCCAGATAAACTTCCAGTTCTTTCTTCTCCTCATTATAATCCAACTGCAACTGATTGCAAAGGCTAATATAATTTACTTTTTTATTTGTAATGTCCGTAATTTTTTCATACTTGGCACCGCACCCGCATTCATAAATACGCCCTTCCGATTGGACAATGCATCCGCATTCGGCACATTTTAAGTAATTATGTTTTTCATTGATAAGCAAAAGGAATCTTTCCCATTCCTGCAAATCATCGCAAAGACGCACCAGATAAGATAAGGGGTCTTCCTCAAATACCATATAATCGTTTTCCAACTTATCTGTATGCCGGTAAATTGCCAAAGCCGCCATTTCCACCATACAGCGTTCCTTTTCATCCAAAGAAAAGATACTCCCCGCAGAATAAAAGTTCAACAGGAAACTAAGGGCCGATAGGCATCCATGATCATTCCGGTTGTATTTTTCCTCTATCTTTTCCCCTGGAACCAGCTCGAACAATAAACTGCCTGCCAAAGAAGCACGCAACTCCGCAAATTCTTCCTTTACATTTGACGAAATAATCTTATAAAAAGGGGCATACTTATGAATCTGTTTCACCTTCCGCATAAAAAAATCCCGCGGATATCCAATATCATGGAACATGGCACCGATAAAATAGCTTTGGTACAAAACCCTTTTTACTGCCGCTTCATCCGCTTCTGTCTGCGCCTTTACATAGCTGGACAAAATCGTATTGGATTGCAAAATGCATTTAGTCATTGCATCCAGAAAACCATAATCCAGCATCAATACGGAACCCAGATATACATTGCGGTACTGGTGTTTATAATGCTCCCTAATCCTCTTTGGCACACCGCTTTCCCCATCGTATTCCAAAAAGATATCATTTTCCAATGCCCCATAATTGTTTACCAGCAGCCGGTCAATACCCGGGATGTGGAAATACTCTTGGAAGATATGGAGAATATCGTCCATCATGCAAAGTTCATTGCATACTTCCACTTCCGAATATATCGCTTTACGTGTTTCATAAATCTGTTCAAAGTTGTACGACGTTAAGCTCTTCTGCCATGCCCTTCCCTTTTTTTCTTTCTTTTTCCCCGCTTTCAAGAACACCGGCATATTTTCCAACAAATTATGAAAATAATCATACATTCTTTCGTCGTTTATGGTTCGGACATTTCCCTTTTTTATTCATGGATTCCCCTTTCAATGCTCATCCTTCTTTATTTCTTTCTCTTTTTCGGCTTCTGCTTTTTCCACTTTCTCTTGTTCGGCTTCTGCTTTCTCTAATTCCTCTTTCTGTGCTTCTCCTTTTCCTGCTTCCGCTTGCCCTGCTTCCGTTTTCCCTGTCCCGGCTTTCTCTGTCTCCTTTGCTTCCAATTTCTCCAATTCCTCTTCCGTTGGCCAAACATTATAATCATCAGCTCCGTTGTTTGCCAGTTTTGCTTCATTTTTTATAATACTCTTTTTTAATAAATTTTCATTATAGGGCAGATAAAATATTTTCAGTGACGGAACGTGGAAAATGCTTTCGATTTCTCTTATAATATCTTGCTTCTTATAGACAAAGCGTATTTCTTCATCCTCTTCCCTTTCTCTTTGACACATCCCTTCGCAATCAAACAAATCGTTGATGAGTATGGTTACGGTACGGTTCCCTTTTTTCAAATATGCCGCATATTCGTTTAAGCTTTCCGCTGTCTTCCTGATATGGGAGGCATCCGGCGTTGTAACATAAATTTCTTCCACTTCTACGCTCTTCTTATCGTTATCTCTCATTGCATAGATATCTGCCAAAATACACTCCTCCGTATAGGAAATCCCCGGCGCGCAGTCCAGCACAATCAGGTTTTTCCCCTTTCCGTTCAATATCTGGTTCAACAACTTCTTTACCTTGTTCTGGAAAATACCTCTTTCCACATCCGGGCAGGAACGGAGCCTATCCTGTCCGCTATAGGACTCTTTCCTTCTGGAAACCGGGTTCAAAATCGCCGCAAAAAAATGGTTTTTACCTTCTAAATTTATTTTTTTCACCTTTTCCTGCAGTCTACTGTTTTTTCCATCGTCCAAATCGTTGTAGTATACCTCTTGTTTTTCCAAAGAGAAGACATACTCCACACCTGTTCCCAGTATATCCAAATCTATATAATATATATTTTGATAGGTATCTCCTTTATACTCCGACACGCATCGGCAAAGGGCTGCCGTCGTCTTGCCTGCTCCTCCTTTAAACGAATTTATCATAACAATCTTGTTATCTTTTCTATTTTCTTTTTTATTTTCTTTTTTATTTTCTTTCTTATCATCCTTTTTATCGCCTTTTACCTTATCTTTTTCTTCCCCTATCATTTCAGTTTTTTATCCTTTCGTATAAAGTCTGCATATTCTTTTTCATCGACGTTTCCAAAAGCCCTTCCGCTTCCGCTATACGCAGGGTATGCAGCAACATTTCTTTCTTGTAGTATTCCATAAACCTCGTTACGGAATTTTCATCCACTTCTACCACCTTTTCAAAGAATTCCAGCATATCCAGCAGTTCCATAATATCGGTAGTAAGGTAATGGGAATGCACCCCTTCCCCTGCTTCTTGTATCTGCACCGATACCTCCGGGCTGTTCCTCCTGCCTTTCCCAGCCTGATACAACGCCAACGCCAGAGGGTAATTTTCCGTCTTCCCATAAAATTCTTTTATCAGCATTTCCCGGAATTTCGCCATCATATAGCCGCTGTCGGCAAAAGCTCCTCTTACCAGCTCCACTGCAAACTGCTGGTATCTCTCCGTTTCCTCTTCTGCTGCCTCTTTCTCTTTTGTCTCCACCACAAGCACAAAAGAAAGCTTTCCGTCCCTATAAGCCGCCTGTAAAAAAATTTCCTGCAAGCCCTCCGCTTCTAACAACTGCTTACAAAAGTCTTCCTCTCCGGACAGTTCATCCAAAAGCCCGCTGAGAGAAATCTCTGCTGCCTCCATCCCCCTTTCTTCCAATTCCTGCTTTTTGTTTTTCTGCGATAGCATCAGCAAAATACTTCCGCTTCCGCTAATCTGGCTTTTTCTGATTTGATAATTCTCTTCCCGGTAAATATGCCGCAACAGACGCTCGTTTGCACTAATGATGACTGCTTCAAAATGGGCGTCATCCTGCACCTTTGCGCTGATTTCTTTCAACTTGCGCATATTTAATTCCTGATTGTTCCACTTGGACAAAACCGCGCCTCCTCCGTTCTGGATGCGCTGCAAAGTATCCCACAAAACCTCTATATGATTCCTGCCGGTCTGCAGAAAACCCATCTGCTCCTTTAAATCAAAGTTCCCCAGCCTTCTCCTTACTTCATTGGGTTCCTGGACATATCTAACCATTTTGCTGGAATTGTAGATAACATCCGTATCCGCAAAAAACAGCAAATCGCATCCTTCCAGTAAATCTTTGATTTCCAGCTCATTCCCTCCGTTTACATACTTCCCCTTGATAAACCGGAAATAAACACCCGGGTCTCCCATCCCCCTATGATACAATCTTTCCAGTTCCCGTTTCAGCTCCCTTTCCCTTATACTGACTATTTGAATCGTAATCTTGCTTAAAAGACAGGTTTTTCCATTCACCAGTTTCTGCAGCCTGCGGAGCAGGAAAGGAAGCCCCTGGAAATCATCCAAGTCCACAATGCTGACAGACAGCGTTCCCAGATAAGGGTTCTGGACAATATATTCCTCAATGACACTGTTTAGCAGCCGGAAATTTACCGGCGAATTAGCGCCCCTGCTTTCTTTTTCATAAAACAAAATCTTCCCCGGCTCCCGGATGCTGGTATAATCCAGTTGATACAACTTATGCCCTTTTTGCAAAAAACGGATGGGAAACCATAGCTTCTCCTGTTCTACCATAAAAGACGGGATATCCGATATGGTTTCCAGCCCTTCCATTTCCTGATAAGCCGCTTCATACAGTCCTTTTAACCGGAGAAAATACAAACCAACAGCCGGATGGTAAAAAGGCATCTCCATCCGCCCTTTTTCTTCCTTACAAAACAACATCTGGAACGCTTCAACGATTTCCGTATTTTCACACAAATGGTTCATCGCCTCATCCATTAACAGCCATCCCATCGCTGCAAAATATGCGGACACGAACCTTTCTTGATTTTCACAATATTGGGCAAGCATTACAGGGGTAATTTCCCGGTAATCCCCCCTTTCCACCGCTTGGTCAAAAGCGGAAAGAAGTTCTGCCAGATGGGATTTCCATTTTTCCTTCTTTTCTTTCAAAATCCCATACCCTTCTACCAGCTCAAACAAATCCTCTATTTTTTTCCTGCATTCCGACAGTTCCTGTTTCTCTACCGCAAATATTTCTTTTGCTTTTGCAAAGGAACCGCCCCTTCCGTCGGATTCCTCCTGTTCTTCCTTCCAGCAGGCCTTGATTTCCTTCTCTGCAGAAACAATATCCCACCCCGCTTCTTTCAGGCACATATCATAGGAATAGCTATAAATATGTTCCTCTTGTACCGGTTCTTTTTTCTGCTTTTTCGCAGTCTTTTTATAGCGGAAATATTCCTCCACCCATTCAAATTCCGATTCTTTGATAAACTTCTCCAGCTTATCCTTTCCCAGTGCGGATATCATTTGCTTCCGCAGCTTCTCCGGCATATTTTTATCTTCCAAAGCCTTTTCCAGCCTTTGACGCACAATATCCGGCTTGGAATACCGGATTTGCCGTTTTAGCCTTCCTTTATTCAGCCCATCGCCTTTTGTCCTCCATATACCGAACCGGTTCACATTATCGTTAATTTTTCTTCTGGAAAAGCTAATGCAATCTCCTTCTTTGGAAATGCAATCCCCTAAATATTCCATCAATTCCCCGATATCCACCGGTATGTTCTGCACCAAAGTATAGACATACTCTTCCAAAGTTCCGTCTCTGTCCGTAATTTCAAATGTCTGAACCAGCAGTTTCCATAACCGTTTCTTGTCATCCGGTATTATCGGATATTCGATAAAGTCTTTTAACGAATCAATTCTTCTTATGGAATCCGAGCAAAGCAGCACCAGCTTCTTCACCTCTCCGTCATTCCGGTACCGTACAGCATCCGCATAATCTTCCTGTTCCGCCCGGACGAACCGGCATCCCTCTACCGGCAGCAAATACTCATCCGGCAGCATTTCCGCGTTGATATCCGTAATTGCTATAAATACTTCTTCTTTTCCGTCCGTCAATTCCCGGATATAGGCAGACAAATATTTCGCCGTTAGTCGAAAAATCTCCTTATCCTTATCCTTATCTTTGCCTTTATCTTCTTTCATAGTAATTTAAATTCTCCCTTTTTTTCCGGCAGCGTTACCACATAACCGCTGTCAGATAACCGGATGAGGCAATTGACCTGATCCAATGTTTCCAAAAAAGCCTGTTCATTCCTGCTAAATTCCTGCTGTTTTACACGGATTTTGTACTTTTGTACCAGCCGCTCCGTTTTGCTGCATTTTCGGATATAAATCCCGTAATTATCTTCCAAATGTTTTATAAAATCATCCAAAAAGGCAAATTCCACATCCTTTTTGGTCGTCAGATATAGCCTTACCAAAAAAGCGGTCAATTCACCGGATAATGCAAAATACTTATATTTGGAACGGGTTGCCGGATATACAAACCCAATTTCCTTCCCGCTGCCCTGCAATACGCCAAAAATCCTTGTTTGGTTTGTTCCCGATATTTTCCCTGTCAACTGCATATAGTAATCCACAAATGCTTCCACGGACAATTTTAAGCTTTCCCCCATCTGCAAATGAAAAACATCCCCTGCCTTTTGGTTCAGCCTTTCATCATTCCGGTAATTCGCGTCAAAAACCCGGTTCAAATATTCCTTTAACGGTACATCCCCGATGTGGATAGCCCCATTCCGGTTGCTGACTACAATAAAAGTCTCCTTTCCCTGTTCTGCATCATTGATTCCATCCCTTTTTCTGCTTTCCTGTCCTATTCCGCTTCCATCCGCATTTCTGTTGTCCTGCCCTATCCTGTTCCCGTCCGCATTTCCGGCTTCTTCTCCTGCTTCTTTTTCCCTTTGTTCCATAACCCTTCCTACATAAAAGCCGGACAATAAATCCGAGAAGCTATCCCGGAATGACTGGTAATTAGACGTACAGGCACGATGCAGCCCGCCATCGTTCAATCCGCTGTCAGTAGAGCCTTTGCATAATAAAACAGGCATCCCTGACGTCTCCGGCCTTACCCGGTGGATAAAATAGAATACCACATACATAGTCAGCAGCATGGCCAAATCATCCAGCCTTTTATAAAAATCCTGCCCGGTGAAATAGGGATGTGTCAGCAGGGAATGTAAATCCTTATAAAACCGCCTTCCCAACTTTTTAAAAAAAGGTTCTTCCCTTAGTTTTTCAAAACCTCCGGGTTCTTTTACCTTGTCCTTCCGCCCCTTTTCAATACCGCAAAACCGCCTCACAATATCATAGATTCCGGTAGAATCCCCATATAAATATTGATACAATTCCTCCCGTATCCGTTCCTCTTCGGAAGGTTTCCCGCCGCTAAGGGCCAAATGATACAGCAGATGGCGCAAATTCACATTGGCACTTCCCAGCATGTCCAGAGAAAGGGGCATATATATCTTCTCTTTCCCACTCTTAATCCCCGATAACATCTCTCTTCCCGTAAAATATTGGAGAAATTTTTCAAAAGAACGCTCCAAATCCTTTTTCACTTCAGAATTGCTTTCCTGACAGACTAATATCCCCTGTTCTTCAAAAAAAGAAAATGTATAATCGTCCTCTTCATGGCTCCGCGCTTCAAAGAAATCAGCAAGAAAATTATTCAACAATAAATATTTTGGTGTTTCAGACGCAGAAACACCTACAAGAGCCGTCAATGCCTCATTTTTCATTTTAATAACCATGCCTTTCCCTCAGCCTGCAAGCATTGGAACACCGGTGCAAAGTTGAGAGTAGAAAATTTATGTTTCAGATTAAGCCTCTGCTTCCTTTTCAATCATCACCTTTGTGCTGTTCCCAAATAAAAAGAGGTTCTGCTGTTTTAATTCCAGGCTGAAATTTATATAATCCTTCCGTTTTGCTTCATCGAACCGGATATGTGCTTTCCGGTAAGCATCCGGCATGGAATGCAGCACCTTCCGGTAAAAAGTATTCACCGCATATTCCTCCATAGAAATACCATTCCTATCCATATGGTAATCGTCGGCCGCCATCAAAAGAAAACGGAATAACGGATAGTCAATCAGCATACTTTCCTCCCGCAGCCTGTTCCCTTCCATATAAACATAACTGAGGAAAAACCTGTTTTCCTGCCCTGCCGGCAAAATCCCGCTGCCCCTGTTTTGTAAATCCAAGTCGTATCGCTTCCATACGGTTTCTATATTACTGCTAATATCAAATTCCGTCTGAATACACCCGTCAAATATGCTGGGCGTATCCGCCACCGTCATTTTTAAATTGGTATTCCCCGCTCGGGTAATCTTGCTCAAGCCAAGCTTTAACTTGACCAGGTTCCTATCGCTTGTATCCATAGTGCTGACAAAATAGGGCGCCCTGCCATTGATAATATTTAATACCGAGCGAAATTCCGTCAAATAATCCGCATATAGAAGCGCATATCTTTCTTCTGCTTTTATGTCGCCCTGCTCAAAAAAATTTTTCCGTTTTTCTATAATACATTCTTCCCTGCTGCCATATTGTCTGTTCGCATCCCTCGTCCTTGCCTTTGCCGGATCCAGACAACAGAACTTTTGCAGCCTAAGATCGCCTGTTACGTCAAAAATCTGATAATAGCGGAATCTATCCTGCTCTTTTTCCTTTTTACGCATTTCACAATCATGCCCAAATGTGACCATATAAGAAATCAATGAAAGCAGTTCCCGGAATGTAATATGGCCGCCGGTCAGATAAACGGCATCGCAAAGGACTCGCAGCCCTTCCATGCCTTTATCCATCAAACCTATCAAGTTCTCTTTGTAAACGCAGTTCCCCCTATAAGGGCAATCCGCTTCCCCGCATTCGCTATTCCTGTCAAATGCAAGGAAGGAAGCTGCAATATCTTGGAAAAGCTGCTTATCCGCCGCCAAATTCCTCCGCTCAAAGTTAACGATTAGCATATCATCTCTTCCTGCTTTCAGTTCTTCAAGCAACTCCGGGCAATACTGCAAAACTGTCTTTGTAAAAATGCCGATATTGGCCGCCAATATATATTTCTCTTCGCTCTTCCCCTCGAGCAAATCTTTTATTTTTTTCATCAAGCCTTTTTTTTCATCATCCCTTACTGCTGAAAAATCCATACAAACCTGAAAACCATGTTTTTGCAGCACATCATTCAGGTTACGCATCAACCTCGTTTTCCCATCCCCTGCTTCGCCAGTCAGCAAAATAAATTTAAGCCCGGAAATCCTTTCCCATATTTCCTTCTCCTGCGGCAACATAATATTGAAGTCGTCCTCATTCCGCTCATCCATCATAAACGAATGCCCTTCATAACCTCCGCAATATTTTACCAACTGGAAAACCTTTTCTTTTACATTCATACCGTACAAATCCTCTTTTGCACTCTTTCTCTGTTACCTTCTTATTTTATCATATTGGATAGAGCAAGTAAATTCATTCTTTCCGGCTGCCGCCTTTCTACCGTCTTTCTACCGCCTTTCTTCCTCCTTTCAAACATTGGTTTCTATTACATGTAATTGTTGCCCTTTTTCATGATAAAATCTACCGGAAATTGCCCTGTCATCTGTCTCTGTTTTCTTTATCCGATTTGACTATATAGGTATGCAGGAACCATTTCATCATGGATTTAGGACAGTTAACAAGAAGCTACAGACATACCGTGAAACGGGCCACTGACAGCAAAAAGCGCTATGCCCCATTCAGGATGGCATAGCGCGTGTTTACTGTGAAGATATCCAAATGGTCAGCACCCCATTTAACACACAAACGTGCTTGGATGATTCCATGTACTCCCCTTTTCTGCCCCATAAATAGATGTTCGGCATATCTATATTCCGTCAAACAACTCCCCAAATACAGTCTTCTCCATATATTGGTTTAGTCCTCATAGTAGTCCAACATATGCTCATAAATGTTTCTGGTCTGTTCTTCATCGCCCCATGATAAAGGCTCATCCCCATAGCATAGCATCCAAAATGGTTCTATGTTCTGGATGTTCCCAGGCAGGCTTTCCCATAAACTATACATTCGGCTTGCATAATATTTTATATCCGAACAATTTATATAGGCCACCTTTAATTTACTCATTAAAATCCTGCCAAACCGTTCAAAATCAAGATGATTGCAATCAATATGTGTCCTTATATAAATAATCGCTTTTTTTATGTCTGTTTCCCATTCCAAGTAGAGCAAATCATCATTTTCGGAATCACTTAGAAATAATTCATCAAGCCGCTTACTGTACTCGTTTTCTGTTACGAAACCTTCATAAAGCAAAATCGCATAAACTAACAACTCCTCCATGATACTGCTCCCCATCCTCCGATTTATCATTCCTCTTCTTCTATTTTATCTTAATTCCAAGAGTGTGGAATCAAAGACCCCGCTGCAAGCAACGGGGTATCAAACTTGCAGCACTGCATTGAAGCCCTTTAATCAAACAAAATTTCATCCACTGTCACAAATTCATACCCTTCCTTTTGCAGCTCATCCACTACCTCCAGTGCTGCCGTCACTGTGGACGGATAATAATCGTGCATCAAAATAATATCATTTTCCCCCACTTTGGATATGATTTTCTGCTCAATACGCTCTACATTTGTAGAACACCAGTCCAAGGGGTCTATCGTCCAAAATATGGGGAACATATTCAATTCCGTTTCAAAAGATTTATCCCAGCTCCCGTAAGGGGGGCGCACATAAAGGACTTCCTCCCCGGTGATGCCTGTGATAATTTCGTTGGTTTTAATCAACTCTTCCTTAAAAGCTTCTTTATTGCCCGATTTAAGCTGGATGTGGCTGTAAGTGTGGTTGCCGATGAGATGGCCTGCTTGTGTTATGGTGATGACACGAAAAATCACCATGTCTTTATGCCGCCCTATTATAATCAATAATCATCACTTCACTAATCATCTTTTCCGCCATTTTACTTAATTTTTCGATTTCCTTCATAACTTCCATAGAGAAAAATTCCTCGCCGCATTGTGTACATTTTTTACATGGTACATTTTTGACAATCAAAATACCACTCTCTAATTTATCTACATAGATTGTTGTTGCCTCAACCATATAGTGACTGCCGCAAGTAAAACAATTCATATTCAGCACCCCTTTCTCGTCTTAAAATCCGGTTCCCATTCATCTTCATTTGGATAATACGCTGTTATTATATGCAGATGAATATTATCGCTCGCCACAACTACATGTAAATATTTATCTTTCATCAGCATTCCCAAAAGAAGACAGCTTGGAAACGGTTTGTCATCTTCATATTGCCTTATAATTTCACCATTCATAATAACATGAATAATGCTGTCGGAATCAATATTCCTCTCCCTACAGCGTTTTATTACATGTGCAGTCATTATAATCGCATTATTTGTACATTGCCTTCTCAAATCATCAATACATAAAGCCACTTATTCACCTACTTTCTATATAAATATTATACCATAAAGAGAACGCAATAGAAAACCGCAGAATTATTTTCTATTACGTTCTGTCCATCCTCTGTTCTCTTTTTATAAATGCCGTTTTAAAATATCCTGAAACTTCCATATAATAGTAACCCTTTTACCTACATACACATCCACCCCTTCCACCATACACAGCAACAGCTCCCCCTTATTCCTCTCATCTCCCAACCATCCTCCTATACAAACCTCATCCCCATCTCTCTCCTCCATCCTCTTCCCCAGACTTTCCATTTCCGCTTCCATCCCTTCCAATCCCTTTTCCATCTCCTCCGCCCGGTTCCTTTCCCATTTCTTCCGCGCAAGGTATTCCGTTTTTTCCATCTCCCCCTTCCGATACTGCTGATAAAGCGTTTTCCACTCTTCCTTCTTTTTCTCCGTCTGCCGTCTCTTCCTCTTAATCTCCGCGTCCAGTTCTTTCCGCCGCTTTTCGCACAGCTCCCTTTCCCGCTTTAATACTTCCTCTTTTTCTTCCAAAAACCCCAGTTGAACATGCACCGCTTTCCACACAATCCCTTCCAGTTCCTGTTCCGGAAAGCTCCCCATATCCCTATGCTCCGTAAACTCCTGGTATTTACATCGGAACAACCCTTTTTTCCTTACCATAAGCCGTCCGCACTCTCCGCACCTCACAAGCCCTTTCAACAGAAACGGGCACACTTCCCCTTTCTTTTTTGTCCCCATTTTTTCCTGCACTTCCCGGAAAGTATCTTTTTCTATAATCGCCGGATGGGCATCCTCCACATGAATCCGTTCCCCTTCCGGCACAAAAACACGTTTCCCGCTCCCCAGCGGGCCGTTTCTATATGCGCCGGCAGATAATACGCCCGTATAAATTTCATTGCGCAAAATCTGCCGGAGAGTAGTCGGCACCCAGAAATAAATTTTCCCTTCCATGCCTTTTTCCTTTCCCCCTCGTAGAACCCCTTTGTTTATCTTGTACTGTTTCGGGGATAATACCCCTTCCCTATTCAGCTTCCTCGCCAATTCCGTAAGCCCCGTTCCATCCAGATATTCCCTGTATATCCTCTGTACCACAGCTCTTGCCTCTTCATCCGGCTCCAACAATCCGTTCCTATCCCTTCGGTAACCATAAGGAGGAATCGAGCCGATATACAGCCCCTTTTTCCTCCGCGCCGCGAGAGATGACTTCACCTTGTCCGAAATATCCTGGCTGTAAAGGGAATAAGCAAGGTTTCGGAAAGGCACATCTATGTCCGGGGTTTTCCCCTGATAGTCTTCGCTGTCATAACCGTCATTGACGGAGATAAACCGCACTTGCATAAAAGGGAAAATATGCTCGATATAGTCTCCCAATTCGATGTAATCCCTGCCAAAACGGGAAAAATCTTTGACTATAACGCACTGTATCCCCCCTTTTTTTACGTCCTCTATCATTCGTAAAAAGCCTGGCCTTTCAAATCCGGTACCGGAAAAACCATCGTCCACATATTGGGCAACAGGGCTCCCGGCAAACTCCTGCCCCTTCTTCAAAAAATCAAGCAACAGCTTCCTCTGGTTGCCGATACTGTTGCTTTCATCCCTTTTGAAACCATCCCCGCCAGCTTTACCGTCTTCCCTTGAAAGCCTCATATATAAGGCAACTGCCCTTTTATTCACACTAACCTCCATGTCACATCTTCGATGTGACTCAAATCGGTACGGAGAATGCCGTATTTTAGGCATTCTCCTGCGTGAGACTTAGAACTTCTCCGCGAAACAGCCTCTGCTGTGAGTGGTTAGAAGTTCTTCTCACGCTAACCTCCTTGATTCCTCTCTGCAGAATCTCAAATTAATATGGAAACTTTGTATTTCTTAACGAGGTGACCTTTGCTGCCGCATATTAGAAGCATTTCTCACACTCCCCCTCATGTCTGAGCAGTTTACTGCGATGATACGCGTCAGCAAATCCCAAATTTCCCACTGCAATCAAAACACAAAACATATAGGAAGCTCTGACCAAAATTATCAATTGAAAATTATTGGTGAATTTAGATTATCTCTTTAGAAGTTCTTATATGTCGGTATAGCCCGTATTTTCGGGCTTTCCCGGCATTTTAGATATGGGGAGAAGTTCTTATATACCCTCATAACCTTTTAGGTTTTCCCTCTCAATGGTAGTAAAAGAAGTAGTAAATCCGTCTGCGGCTATGCTGCGATCAGCCTTTCCATTTCAGCCCTTGCGGAAGCGAATGTTGCGTGTGCGTAATAGTTCAGCGTCATGGTAATGTTGGAATGTCCCATGATATACTGTAACGCTTTCGGGTTCATGCCCGCATTGGCTAAGTTGGTGCAGAATGTATGGCGCAGGGTGTGGGGTGTCATTACTTTGGGTAAGGCTTCCTCATGGCACTTGTTGTACTTCTTCGCAAGCCCCCGGAACATGGTCGCATAGTTCACATTCGTTTTCGGGCAGCCGTCCCGG
>Ga0137307_101376_pt1 | contig 21970 bp, 9 predicted proteins | sample NAcewD2O_March_2_FD_97180 | JGI IMG/M metagenome (GOLD analysis project Ga0137307, IMG submission 97180) | Mouse cecal microbial communities from Vienna, Austria - N-Acetylglucosamine amended D2O_March | ecosystem: Host-associated > Mammals > Digestive system > Large intestine > Cecum | place... | reverse complement strand
TCTTTATGATCGGCGATTCGACGATGGCCAACAAATCCCTGGAAGGCGGGAATCCGGAGCGTGGCTGGGGACAGATGCTGCCCGGCTATCTTTCCGAAGAGATCCGTGTGGACAATCATGCGGTGAACGGACGCAGCTCCAAGAGTTTTATCGACGAAGGGCGCTGGGAGAAGGTGATCTCGCAGGTGACGAAGGGCGATTACGTATTCATCCAGTTCGGCCACAACGACGAGAAGCCGGACCCGAAACGCTACACCTCGCCGGGAGGCACTTTCGACGATAACCTGAGACGGTTTGTGAATGAGACACGTGCCAAGGGCGGTATTCCGGTCCTGTTCAACTCGATCGTGCGCCGCAATTTCGGCACGGCGAGCGGAAGTGCGGTGGCACAGGCCATCAACCAGGACGATGTGCGGAAGGGCGTGAATCCGGATGCCAAGCGGGAAGCGTCAACGCAATCGGCCGAGGGTGACAAGCTGATAGACACGCACGGCGCCTATCTGGATGCCCCGCACAATGTGGCGAAGGAACTGGGAGTGGCTTTTGTAGACATGAACAAGATAACGCATGAACTGGTGGAAGGCATGGGTCCCGTAGAGTCGAAGAAGCTCTTCATGTGGGTGCCCGCCAACCGGATTGCCGCGATGCCCAAGGGGCGCGAGGACAACACCCATCTCAACGTGCACGGCGGGCGCGTCGTGGCGGGGCTGGCTATGGATGCCGTGGCAAAAGAAGTGCCCGAACTGGCAAAGTACGTCCGTCACTATGACTTCGTGGTGGCGCAGGACGGCAGTGGAGACTTCTTCACGGTGCAGGAGGCAATCGATGCTGTTCCCGACTTCCGCAAGAAAGCGCGTACGACGATACTGGTGCGCAAGGGGGTGTACAAGGAGAAGATCGTGATACCGGAGAGCAAAATCAATGTATCGCTGATAGGGCAGGACAGCGCGGTGCTCACCTACGATGACTATGCGCAGAAGCAGAACCGCTTTGGCGAAGAGAAGGGGACTTCCGGCTCAGCTTCCTGTTATATCTATGCGCCTGATTTCCACGCAGAAAACATCACGTTCGCGAACAGTTCCGGACCCGTGGGGCAGGCGGTGGCATGCTTCGTCAGTGCCGACCGTGCCAGCTTCAAGAACTGCCGTTTCCTCGGCTTTCAGGATACGCTCTACACCTACGGGAAGGGTTGCCGTCAGTACTACGAAGATTGCTACATCGAAGGCACGGTGGACTTCATCTTCGGCTGGTCGACGGCAGTGTTCAACCGTTGCCACATCCATAGCAAGCGCAGCGGGTATGTGACAGCGCCTTCCACCGACCGCGGGCAGAAGTACGGCTATCTCTTCTACGGCTGTCGGCTGACAGCGGATGACGGGGTGAAGGATGTCTACCTATCGCGTCCCTGGCGCCCGTATGCGCAGGCGGTCTTTGTCCGTTGCGACTTGGGCGGGCACATCGTTCCTGCCGGTTGGCACAACTGGGGGAAGAAGGAGGCGGAGAAAACCGTCTTCTACGCCGAGTATGAGAACACGGGCGAAGGTGCCCATCCGAAAGCGCGCGCTCCCTTCTCTCGTCAGTTGAAAAACCTGAAGGGGTATGAAATGGAGGACGTCCTTGCCGGAAACGACGGATGGAACCCGATGAAAGGGGCTGAGGGGGCACACGTCGCGAACCGCTAAACTACGGATTACGTACCGTTAAACTACCTGTTGCGAACCGCGGAGCTATGAATCGCGGGCTGCAGAACAGCGGATTATTAACCGCAGAACTGCGAATTACTAACCGCGGAACTGCAAATTTTCTACCTGCAGCCCCACGGAATATAGCTCCGTCATGTACATGCGAATCCAACAATGCAACTATAACGGGGCGGAAAAACACCGATTAACGTACGTTGACATTTCGGCGCCAATGTGCCGCCAATACGCCGCCAATGTACCGCCGTTTTAACGCCAGTTCTTAGGAACGAAGGTACGACGAAGGTACGACGAAGGCAGAGTGGCGAAAAAACATCGAAAAACCGTTGGAAAACCATCGAAAAAACAGCCCAACCATAATCGGTTTCCGTGAACCGCTTTTCCGCCCTAAGCCCGGACACCTCTGTCCGTACATCCGTACCCCCCTGTCCGGGCCTGCGTTTTCGCCCGCCGCACCGCTACTTCAGCCACTTGTCGAAGAACTCCAGCACCTCCCGCTGCATCGCCTTGCTGAAGAAATGCTTCTCGTCCCAGAGCTTCGTCACCAGTCGGTCGGCAGCATGCTGGCTTTGCCATACATCCTGCATGATGCCGTACGCCGCTTCCACCCCTCCGACCGGAAACAGCTTGTCGCGCCTGCCGTTGAAGAACAGCGTAGGCTTGGGGCACGCGATGCTCGCCGTGTGCGGATAGTCCAGATAGCGCCGCAGGTTCGGAATCAGCATGGAGTATGCCGAGCCACCCTTGTTCTGATTGTTCGTCAGCGACATCAGCTCGTCGGTCGTGTTCATCCAGCAGATGGAGGCAGAAGCCTTGATGCAGTCGGTGATGGCCGAAAGCATCCACGAACGATAGGCGCCCATCGAGAAACCGAGGCATCCCACACGCTCCTTGTCCACGAACGGAAGAGAGCCCAGGAATTCGGCACTCCTCACGTCGTCCATGTTGATGAGAGCGCCCCACGAAGCCCCCATTTGCAGGAAATTGCAAGCCAAAGCCTGCTGCCCGTTATAGTCCGCGCCCTCCTTCCTACCGCGTTCTCCCCAGAACAGGGCGTCGATAGAGAGCACCACATACCCGTGCGCGGCAAAGTAGTCGCCCGCATACTGCCCGTCGTAGCATCCCACCGCCCACTTGTCGGCATCCGCCATCACCTCGTCCGACACGCCGAAGGGGCGCACCATTTTCTCCTTCCCGATCGTGAAGTGCGCGCCGTGGTCGTGCAGCATCACCACAGCCGGAAAAGGCCCTTCCCCCTCCGGCACCAGCAGGTAGGCAGGAATGCGGCACCACGCCGAGACGTTGAACCATATCTTCCGCGCCTCATACCCCTCGCGCTGCTCCGTATCCACCACCTCCATCTCGTACACCTCGGGAGCGGGCGGAACCATCTGCATGCATTCCATCAAGACCCCGCGCGCCTGCGCGCGCCATTTGCCGAACTTGCGCACGGGAGCCTTTCCCCATGCCATCGGATAAGTGAGCTGCTGCTTCAACTGCCCATAGAAGAGGGGCATGTTCTTGACCACGCCATAGACGGCAGTATCCGCCTGTGCAAGAGCAGAAATGTGTACGGTAAGAATCGCAAAAAGAATGATTGTAATACGTTTCATAGCTTCCATGCAGTTAAAATATAGACAAAGGTAATGGATTTTTGCCTGAATTCACTATCTTTACCGCACAGAATAGGCATGCTATGATAAAATATATCTTCTATCTAATCGTCGGTATGATGTGTGCAGTGGCAGCAAAGGCGCAGCCGGACTGCTTGTTCACCCACTACTCGTCGGAAGACGGTCTCTCTCAAAATACGGTCATGAGTATCCTGCAAGACCACAAAGGCAACATGTGGTTTGCCACGTGGGACGGCATCAACAAGTTCGACGGATATTCATTCAAACCCTACAAGGCAAGGCTCGATAACGGCCTCGTGCTGAGTCATAACCGCGTGGACTACATGACGGAGGATCGCTACGGCTTCCTCTGGTTGCAGACCTACGACAACCACGCCTACCGTTTCGACCCGCGCACGGAGACCTTCGAAGAGGTGACGGGAGAAGACGGAACAGCCTCCGCCACGAACGTGACGAAGATAAAAGTCCTCCCGGGCGGAAGCGTCTGGCTCCTGTCGGAGAAAGAAGGCGCCGTCCGCGTCCTGACCGATCCCCGCAGCCATCGCCTGCGCGCGCAAAGCTTCCCCCCTCAGACAGGACAGACGGCAGCCGCCTGCGTCTCGCATGTCTACGAAGACCGCCTGGGAAATGAATGGATCTTGTCCGATAACGGGCTGGGCATGCTTTCGCCCGGCAAGTCGCCCCCAGTCTTCTACTTCTCGGAAGCCGCCGAGCGAGGCGAGAAGAGCAGCCAGGCCTTCTACTCCTGCCTGGAGCGGGACGAGGAGATACTCTTCGGTTCCGGCAACGGCCGTGTCTGGCGCTACCAGAAGCAGAACGGGCAATTCACGCTCCTCAACCTGGATGCCTCCTCGCCCGTAGTCTCCATCGACAGCGTAGGCAGCGGCGAACTGCTGTTCACCACCGCCACCGATGGCTTCTTCTCCCATCGCCCCGCCACGGCAGCGACGGAACACTTTCCTGCCTCCCTCTTCCCGAAGGCGCCCATCCGTTCGGTCTATGTAGACAAGGCATCCGAGGTCTGGTTTGAGCAGTACACTCCGGGCTCGGTCGTCCACTTCAACCCCTGCACCCGCGTGCTGAAGCGCGAAAGCATCGTCGTAGAAGCAACCAGCACCGACCGCTCGCGCCCCGCCTTCCATATCCACGAAGACATCGGCGGCAGGCTGTGGGTACATCCCTACGGCGGCGGCTTCTCCTACTTCGACCGTGGGAGCAACACCCTGCGCCCCTTCCACAATAGCCTGGAAGGGCACACTTGGCGCTTCTCCAACAAGATTCACTCCGCCTTCTCCGACAGCCAGGGAAACCTCTGGATGTCCACACACTCCAAAGGGCTGGAGAAGATCACGTTCCACACCTCACAGTTCAGGGTAATCACTCCTGCGTCGCTCGACTACGAATCGCTGAGCAACGAAGTACGTGCCATCTGCGAAGACGCCGACCTCAACCTGTGGGTAGGCCTCAAGGATGGCAAACTGCGGCTCTACGACAAGAACCGTGCCTACAAAGGCTACCTGACCGAGACGGGCACCGTGTCGCAAAACGGACTCCCGATGTGTGGCAACGTATACTTCATCCTGCAAGACAGCAGGCAGAACCTCTGGATCGCCACCAAAGGCGACGGACTGGTGAAGGCCGAAAAGACCCCCATCCCCTACCGCTACAAGCTCACCCGCTACCGGCACCGGGAAGAGGACATCTACAGCCTGAGCGACGACAACGTCTACTGCGTCTACGAAGACAGCCAAGGTCGCATCTGGATCGCCACCTTTGCCGGCGGCATAAACTACATGTCGCCCGATGCGGACGGCTCCCCCCGCTTCGTCAACCATCGGAATAACCTCAAAGGCTACCCCATCGACCAATGCTCGAAGGCACGCTTCATCACGGGCGACCGTCAGGGACACCTTTGGATCGGCACCACCGTTGGCGCGCTGATGATTGACGAGCGCTTCGAGAGTCCCGAAGACGTGAAGTTCCGCCACTTCCTCCGCATCCCGGACAATGAACACAGCCTGAGCAACAACGACGTGCACTGGATCATATCCACCCGCAGCGGCGACCTTTTCATCGCCACCTTCGGCGGCGGACTGAACAAACTGACGTCGCTGGACGAAGAAGGAAACGCCTCGTTCAAGTCCTATACCGTCTCCGACGGGCTTCCCTCCGACATCCTGCTCTCCATACGCGAGGACAGGAACGGAAACCTCTGGATGAGCTCCGAAAACGGGATCAGCAAGTTCATCCCCTCCCAAGAGCGGTTTGAGAACTATGCCGACAAGGAGGTCTTCTTCCGGACACGATTCAGCGAGGCAGCCTCGGAGTATACCGCTTCGGGCAATATCCTCTTCGGAGCCAGCACGGGCATCCTCAGCTTCAACCCCGACTCCATCTCCAAGAGCGACTATGTGCCCCCCATCGTGCTTACCAAACTGCTGATAGCCAACAAGGACGTCCTGCCCGGCGGGCGCTCCGTGCTGAGCCAAACCTTGGACGACACGGAACGGCTGGTCTTGTCGCACAAGGAGAATATCTTCACGATACAGTTTGCCGCCCTCGATTATTCCGCCCCTGCCGAAATCCAGTATGCCTATACGCTGGAGGGTTTCGAGAAGGACTGGAACGCCGTAGGCAAGCAGCGCACCGCCACCTACACCAACCTGCCGAAAGGACACTACGTCTTCAAGGTACGTTCCACCAACGGAAACGGCGTCTGGACCGAAAACACGCGCATGCTCGACATCGAGATCCTGCCCTCTTTCTGGGAGACTCCGTTCGCCTACTTCCTGTATGCCCTTTTCTTCATCATGATTATCGTGGCAGCCGTATATATCCTGTTTACCATTTACCGCCTGAAGCACGAAGTGTCGGTCGAGCAACAACTGACAAACATGAAGTTGCGCTTCTTTACCGACATCTCCCACGAACTGCGCACCCCGCTCACCCTGATTGCCGGCCCCGTGGAGTATGTCCTGAAGAACGCCAAACTCCCTGACGACACCCGCGAGCAGCTGCAGGTCGTGGAGCGGAACACGAACCGCATGCTGAGGCTTATCAACCAGATCCTGGACTTCCGCAAGATTCAGAACCGGAAGATGAAGATGCAGGTACAGCGGATCAATGTCGTGGCCTTCACCCGCAAAATCATGACCAACTTCGAGTCGGTAGCCGAAGAGCATCAGATAGACTTCCTGTTCGAGACGGAAAAAGACGAACTGTTCCTTTGGGTGGACGTGGACAAGTTTGAGAAGATTGTGTTCAACCTGCTTTCCAACGCCTTCAAGTACACCCCGAACGGAAAGATCATCACCGTCTTTGTCCGCGAAGACGAGAAGACCGTCTCCGTCGGCGTGGAAGACCAGGGGATAGGCATCGCCGAGAACAAGAAGAAGTCGTTGTTTGTCCGCTTTGAGAACCTGGTGGACCGAAACCTGTTCAATCAGTCGAGCACGGGCATCGGCCTGTCTTTGGTGAAGGAGTTGGTCGAAATGCACAAGGCTGTCATCACGGTAGATAGTAAGCTGGGTGAGGGCAGTTGCTTCAAAGTCGATTTCCAAAGAGGAAAGGAGCACTACGACGAAACAGTGGAATTCTTGCAGGACGACACGACCGCAGGCATGGAGGTGATGAAGCAGATGCCCGATGCCGTCAACGGAGAACCGCTCCCATCGGACGCCGGAACCGCTCCGGACGAAGCCGGCAGTAGTACTCCTGATGAAGCCGGAACCGCCTCTGACAAAGCCGGAACCACCCCTAATGAAGCCGGAAGTGCATCCGCTCCTCAAAGAACTATGCTTCTGGTGGAAGACAATTCGGAACTCCGCCTCTTCTTGCGCAGCATCTTTGCCGCCGAATACCGGATCGTGGAAGCCGTGGACGGCATGCAGGGCTGGAGCAAGGCTTTGAAGTTCCTGCCGGACATCATCATCAGCGACGTCATGATGCCCAAAAAAGACGGTATCTCCATGACCCGCGAACTGCGTTCGGACATGACCACCAGCCATATCCCCATTGTCCTGCTGACTGCCAAGACCTCCATCGAAAGCAAGTTGGAAGGATTGGAATATGGTGCCGATGACTATATAACGAAACCCTTCAGCGCCACCTATCTGAAGGCGCGCGTAAAGAACCTGCTTACCCAACGCCAGAAGTTGCAGGCCATCTATCGTGACAATCTCTTGGCGGGAAACTCCGCCACCGAGTCCGCATCGGAAGCTGTGGAGGAGAAGGCTCCGGAGATGTCGCTCAATGACCGCAAGTTCATGGACAAACTGGTGGAACTGATGGAGAAAAACATGGACAACGGTGACCTGGTGGTGGATGACCTGGTACAGGAGCTGGCTGTCAGCCGCTCTGTCTTCTTCAAGAAACTGAAGACGCTGACGGGATTGGCGCCCATTGAGTTCATCAAGGAGATGCGCATAAACCGTGCGGTCCAGCTGATAGAGACGGGCGAGTTCTCCATGACGCAGATAGCGTATATGGTAGGCATCAACGACCCACGTTACTTCAGCAAGTGCTTCAAGCAGAAGATGGGCATGACCCCGACGGAGTACAGGGATAAGACCGTGCGGAGAGGGTAGTGCCGGCCGCATTTTTCCGGTATAGCGTAGAGGGCTGGTTATGAATCGGGTAATTGTTGGTTATGAATCAGGCAATTGTTGGTTATGAATCGGACAATTGTTGGTTATGATTCGAGTAACTATTGATTATAAATCGGGCAACTAAAGTTTGTTTTCTCAACGGTTAATAACTTAAGTTGCGATCGTAATATATGTGTTTTGAATTAAAAGTTTAATATCGTAAAATGGAAAGAACAGGAAGCGAATCATTTGTATTCAGTAAAGATGTGCCTTGGGAAGAGCTTGGCGGAGGCGTAAAGCGCCAGATTTTGGGATATGACGGCCAGCTGATGATGGTGAAAGTAGTATTTGAGAAAGGTGCCGTAGGTAGTCTTCATCACCACTATCAGAGCCAATGTACGTACGTGGCCGAAGGAAAGTTTGAGTTTACCATTGATGGAGTGACGAAGGTCGTATCCGCAGGCGACTGTCTGTTTAAGACTCCGGACAAGGTGCATGGCTGCGTATGCCTGGAAGCCGGGGTACTGATTGATACGTTCAGTCCGATGCGCCCCGATTTCTTGAAGAAGTAACCGCGTGCGGACGCTTGTCCGAACTCAAAGCTTACGCCATTCAGGATATCGGCTGGGGCAGTAGAAACTCAGCAATCATAACCGTTAATTTTGTCCCACGAGATGAGCAAATTCGTCTCGTGGGACAAAAAAATCCGTCCCGTGGAATGAAATTATTCATCTCGTGGGACGGATTTTTTTGTTTCGTGAGGGTAAAATAATATGTTCGAATAATATATAGGGCTAAGTATACTAATGCTAAAATTTGATAGTGTAAACATGAACTTTAGATACTGTAAAATAGGCAATGGCTTTGATCTGAAGTTAAGTGATTCTTATCTAAAATAAGATCCCCTCGCTATAAGTATCTATAACGAGGGGATTTCATATTCAGGGGATATTTAATTCATAAATGGATTATTGCCATTTAGAAGCTCCTATACCGGATTCACCGATATTTCCTATGACTTTATAATCACCTTTTGAAGGTTCATTCCATAATTCGCTTTCACTCATAGATAACTCTATCAAGCCGTCTATTGGATAAGTTGTTTTGTTATCGCCTATTTCAGTCCATTTGAAATTGGTTTTGTAACTTTGACTTGCAGATACTAATGCAGCACTACCATTTAAGAAGATTGAGCCGGCTGTTCCTGCTGTATAAGTCTTGATTTTAGAACCTGCACTTCCTACTGAAGCCATAGATGGTCCGAAGAGTGTTTTATTGATATTTATCAGAACTGCATTTTTATCGCAACGGAGCAAAGGAGTATTTGCATTTGCCGTTGTTTCCATAGGAGCGTAGCAGAACGTACAATTCTCAATGTTTAAGGTTAATTGATCTGCTGTAGAGCGGAGGTCACCTAACATTACTATATTGGTAATAGTACAATCTCTGAAAGTAATATTTTTCCAGTCTGCTTTTTTATTATTTGTTGTCACCATTCCTTGATCACCAATACCATTGATAGTGCAATTTTCAAACAGTAAGTTGTTAATGTTATCGTTGGCAGATTGTGTACGTACAATAGCACGATATCCTTCGATGTGGCAACCTTTGAAAATAAGCTCTTTAACTGTAGAATTTGTTCCGTTCTCATTGAATACCTGACGTCCGCCAAATCCTTTGTCATCAGTAGAAGCTACTTCTTTTCCTCCTCCAGGTAGTGCTACATCGCTGTAGAAATCGACATTTTCAAATACGATTTTATCTATATTGGCATTTTTATTACATTGCATTCCTCCACTTGAGATGAAACGTGCATTACCTCCTAAAGTAGCAGCAGTTCTAAAAGTTACAGAACGATTAAACTTAATGCTGTTGTTAACCTTATAGTCAAAGTCTCCTCTCAATATGATAGTCATTCCATCTTCTTCGATTTGCTCCCAGAATTCATTGGTTTTTAATGTATCTGCAGCCTCCGTTTCATCATAACTACGGATATCGATCCATTTTCCTACACCAAATAGAGTATCGAAATCCATAGGAACTGTTGTCTTACCTGTTATCTTTCCAGCATATGTGGCATTATTTTGTTCTTCTACACTACTATATGCATATATAGTATAAGACGTTTCTGATGTCAGTCCTGTTATGTCAACACTACCGTTGGCATATTCTTCTTCCGAAACTTCCTTAATAACTGTTTCTAAACCTTCGGTTGCAGGAACTGCTTTTATTAATCTAATGACACTTCCACCTTCTTCCCATGTGATACGTGCTGCATTATCGATGAGTTTCAGATTTTTGATTTTAGAAATATAGGTTACATTGATAGCTGTAGTTTCGTACATTTCAGATTCTTTGTTTGAACCTATACATTTAATCTTAACCATGTATTTTTCATCCCAATTCAACCCTTCAAAAGTATATGGTGAACGTTCACAGGAGGCTTCTGTATACAATTCATATATATTATTTCCTGCATCATCTGTAGATGCGACACGGTATAATTGCAACTGGTATTCTGTCGCTCCTTTGATGTTTTCCCAAGTCGTTATAATATTGTTGTTCTGAACTTCCAATGAAGCTACCGGGCGGAATAGGCGGGGAGCATTATTTGTAAAGTCATCATCATCGCAACTGATGAATGTACTGCTTGCCGTAAAGGCAAGCAATATCATTGTTATATATTTCTTGAATTTCATAATTTTACTGTTTTTTATTTGTTACGGATAGCATAACCATCGTTAGACAATACACCATTAGATGAAACGACACGGTCGGTCGGTATCGGGAATACGTATGGAGTTACTTTGTTTCTTAAGCTACTGATGTCTTCAGTACCTTTGATTAGAGCTCCGTCAGTCAAACCATGCCATGAATACATGACGCGTTCATGCAATGTACCTTTTTTAATATCATTGCCGTTCTCGTCTTTACCATAGGCCTCACCTGTTTCTGGGTTTGTAGAACTTACACTGATGAAACTGTCAGCGAACCCTATACGCTTTAATCCCTCAAATGTAGCATTAGGCGTTTTGATATCATTATCGCTTAGAGTTGTGGCTGAACTATATGTGCTATTTGATTGGTCACGGTAAGTGAAATAATCATTTTCAAAGATGACACGTCCGTTTATATATTCATAATATAAACGCGGTGCGACATTCATGTCTTCAATTTCTTTTTCAGAGTTATATATAAACTCACCGTTTATGTTTTCTAATTGATTGTAATTCATTGCTACGTCACGCATCCATTCTATTGTATTGACAATAGCATCACTATAATAATTCCAACGAATTAAATCGAATTTGCGGATATTTTCACCGCCAAATTCCCAACCTCGTTCATCAATAATGGCTTTTTTGAAAGCGTCATAGTTTCCTAATGCGTTTATATAGTTGTCTACCATCTCTGATTTATTATTTGCATTGATAAATGCACGTTCGCGTACTCGTTTCAGCATTTCTTTGGCTGTTGCTGTAGGACCGTTGTTTATTTCATTTTCAGCTTCTGCTAATAAAAGTAATACATCGGCATAGCGGAGCACAGGCCAGTTGATTCCTGTACCTTTACTTGCTACAGACGTTTTCATGTCTAAACGACACCATTTTGCCGGTTGAATGCCCCAAACATCTACTGCTGCTTGCTTTTCATCATACAGCCAACGATAATTAGCACAAGTAACGGGCAGACGTTGGTCTTGTGGATCGAAAGAGCAAGCGTAACTCGGTGTTAAGTTAGTATATGTCGTTCCTGCTCCTTTTGAACCATCTACAACACTTAAACCATGACACCAACCTATGTCACCTCCTGAATTGGGAACGAAGCCCATTTCAAAAAGTACGTCGCTGTTTCCAGGATTGCAACCATTGATTTGGTTGTCAAATATTTCTTTAAAGTTGGCATTCAAACCACGGTCTTTTAACTTAATAAGTTTAAGAGCGTATGCTTTAGCTACTTTATAGTAATCATCCGCACTACTTGCAGTAGCTTCTACTCCATTCTCGTCCATGTATGTCACTGTATACTCTTCACCTGTTTGTGTACAACGAGCCATAGTACCATCGGCCTGCATAGAATATCCAGCACGGAACATTGCTAATTTAACGATGAAACCTAATGCAAAATCACGGTTCATGTATTCCACAGTCAAAGCGTCACTCCATTGCATCTCTTCCTCTACATTGATAAGATCTTGAATGAGATGAGTATAAATGATGTTTTTGTCTGTTCGTGGGTCGTTGTGCATATTCTGGGCAGTTGTTGGAGTTGTAGCAAATGGAACATCTCCCCAAAAATTACACATCAGCCAATACCAATATGCACGCAAGCAGTATGCTTCTCCGTGCAATTGTTTCATGTCTTTATTGCCATTTTTGTACATGTCGCTATTTTCAATACCTTGAATACATTGATTGGCAAAGTCTATAGCTTTTAGACTGTTATCCCAACAATTCTTGATATCGTTAAATTGTTTCATGTTCAGACACCAAACGCCACGACGGTCTGTATTTTCAGATTGCGATTTTGCAATGAATCCTATTTCAATATCGGTATTCTGCATCCAGTTGGTACTCATACGTGAGGTATAAGTATCCTCACAGAAAAATGAGTAAACATGAGCTACCATCTTACGGGCATCGGTGGGATTGGAAGTCAGATATTCCAAGTTATCAGTTGACAGGGACTTGGTATCCAGCATATCTTCACAAGAGGTTGTGAGACACATTCCGGTAACTAAAGCTGTTATATATAAAAATCTCTTTTTCATTTCTGATATTGTTTAATCGGTTAAAATGTAATATTTACTCCAGCAGTCCAAGAGAATGACTTGGGATATGCAGAGAAATCAGCTCCTGGGGTTAAACCGCTAGTCTTGCTGTTGCGGATAGCAGTGTTGACTTCGGGGTCGTAACCAGAGTAATTAGTCAGACAAAATACATTGTTCAATGTACAATACAGGCGGAGTTGATTGCATGCAAATTTCTTCGTCCACTCTTTAGGAAGTGTGAAGCCGACTGTCAGATTTTGCAAACGAAGGAATGAACCGTCTTCTACTGCCCAAGATGTCGGTACGGGATTATTGTCAGACATTGTAGCAGCAGACCAATATGTAGCATTAGCATTCATGCTCTTTAAAGTCTCATAATCAGTAATGATAGTGCCTGTTGCATGATCTAAATAAGTCCATGCTTTACCTCCTAATGTAACAGGTGTCATATCTGCGCGTAAGTTGGCATAGCTATTACGATATGATTGTGATGAAACCATTTTATCCATATTGTATACGTCATTGCCGACAACAAAGTTGAAGTTTGCAGAAAAATCAAACCATTTATAAGTTGCGTTTAAGCCAAAACCACCAGTAAATTTAGGTTGAGTTTTGCCGATAATAGTACGGTCTTTATCTTCTGAGATCTTACCGTCACCATCCAAATCTTTTAATTTCATGGCTCCTGGACGTAATTCACCATAAGAACTGGCTGTCATGTAAGTGTTATCTACAACACCTTCCTTGAGGATGTATTTGCCGGATTGGTCGAATTGGAATTGTGTTTTACCATTAGCATCGGTATAGGTTACAAAATCATCTACACCATATACTCCATCATATACAAATCCCCATACAAGACCTAAAGGTTGTCCTACGATTACACGATAGTCATCTTGTCCACGCATGTCAGAAGAAAAAGCTCCAGAATTAAATGACATAGAATTTACTCCATCTGCGAGTTTGTCTACTTTATTCTTGTTGAAGCCAATGTTGAAATTGAAATTCAAAGAGTAATCTTTCTTTTGAAGAATAGAAGCATTCAATGATAATTCGACACCTCTATTAGATGTTTGGCCAAGATTCTGCTGCATACTGGTGTAACCGATAGCAGTAATAGGCATTTCTATCAACAGGTCTTTGACTGTATTCCAATAATAGTCAATGCTACCGGAAAGTCTTTCATTAAAGAAACCAAAATCTAATCCGATATTACGTGTGATTGTTGTTTCCCATTTCAAATTAGAATTGGCCAATTGATTGTTGTTTAATGTATAGTGGGGATTTTGTTCACCTCCTTGACCATAGTATTTTCCACTGGAATATGCTTTATATGTTGTTTCGTACATGGCATCTCCAATGCGGTTGTTACCAGCTGTACCGTATGAAAGACGTAACTTCAAATTAGACATCCATTCTTTTGTGTTTTCCATGAATGGTTCTTCAATTATACGCCATCCTAATGCAGCTGCAGGGAAATATCCCCATCGGTTACCTCTAGAGAATTTAGAGGATCCATCAGCACGCATGGTTACTGTCAGTAAGTATCTGTCATATAAACTGTAGTTCGCACGTCCAAAGAATGAGATTGTCCTGTCTTCTTTACCAAGAGTTGAAGATATTGTTTGAGCACCTGTAGCTTTAGAGTTGTTGGCCATGCTTGCAAACATTTTCTCAGGAGAAATGTCTTCTTGGAAGAATTTGCCTATCATGTTGTTGCTTTCACTATTAGAAGCAATATATTCTTGTCCCACCATGATATTGACATCATGAATGTTTGCGAACTTTTGTTTCCAAGTCAAGGTGTGTGTGCCACGCAATTTCCAAGAGTCTTTCTTAGACCACTCACCCATAGGAAGTTCTCCACCATCCTGTACCGCTTTGTTACTCTTCGGACCATACCAGTCTTTTTGTTGATTGAATGAATAGTCATAACCTCCTTCTGCACGATAAACAAAATGTTTAGTGATATCCCAAGTAATTGCAGCATTGAAGTTGTAACGACGATCATTCTTTCTTCTCCAATAATCGTTTACTTGGTCTTTCAGTGAGCGTGTTGCATTCATATATTCTTGATATTCATCTTCAGGTAATGTACTGGGATCGATATCAAGCTGATCATACAAACCAAAAACAGGTGCTTTCATCAATGCATCATAAGAACGTATTTTATATGTACCACCACCAGTACCTACACCTTGGGTCTCAGTATCGGCTAATCGTACTCCAAAATCTAAATTCAAGTTTTTGTATAATTCATGTTTTAACTTGAAATTCATGTTGTAACGGCGGTAACCATTATCTTCCATTAAGCTTTTATCATTGGCATAAGTTCCGCTTAAAGTAAATTTGGTTTTCTCACTACCGCCTGTAACACTGATGTTATGCGATTGGGAAAGTTCATTATTACCAAACATTTCTTCTTGCCAGTTATGTCCTTGCTGATATTGGTATAAATCTAAATCTCCGTATGCACCATAACGCTCTTCAAAAGCTTTGATGGAAGAAGAACCTCTGAGTGCTTGTCTTTCGTAGTTATACATGACGAATTGATAAGGATCCATTACGTCAAGGGTCTTGCGAATGCTTTTGCCTTGTATGTAGCCGTTATAACTAACGGTTGTTTTTCCTCCTTTGGCTCCTTTGGTTGTGATCAGGATTACACCGTTTGCTCCTTGCGAACCGTAAATAGCTGTAGAAGCTGCATCTTTCAATACCGTAATGTCTTCAATATCTGATGGTGCGATGTCGCTCATACTTGATACAGGAAATCCATCTACGATGTAGAGAGGTGAATTGTCACCAGTGATGGAACCACCACCACGAACTTTAATAATCATTTCCGCATCAGGAGAACCATCTGCAGTTGTAATTTGTACACCAGCCAATTTTCCTGTTAAAGCTTCTGCTGCATTAGTTACAGGTACTTTGGCTAGATCGGAACCTTTTACTGTGCTGACAGCACCGGTCAAATCTTTCTTTTTTGCCGTACCATAACCGATTACAACTACTTCTTCCAACGCTTGCGAGTCGTCTTCCATTATTACATTAATCACAGTTCTGCCTTTCAGGGCAACTTCTTGTGATTTCATTCCCACGTAGGAGAATACTAATGTGGAATTGGCAGGAACGTTAAGCGTGAAGTTACCGTCAATATCGGTAATCGTACCGGTGCCGGTGTTCCCTTTCTGTACTACGGAAGCGCCGATAACGGTTTCTCCCGTCTTGTCTGTCACAGTACCTTTTACGGTCACATTTTGCGCTGATACGCTAAGCGATATCAAGGCTACTAAGCAAAATAGCAGCGCTGCGCGCATGTTTTTCATCTTGTTAGACATTCTTTGCATGATAATATTAATTAAATTATGATTGTCAATAGTGTGTGTTTGGCACACTGTTAATTTTCCGTCCGCAAATGTATCAGGATGTAAAAAAAGTAATGTGTAATATCTGTTTTTAGGGTGGTATTTTTTGTTATTTACCACTGATATTGTGTGTACTGACTGTCAAATTGATGTTGTATAGCAGAAAAGAAGAGGAGGGTGGAAAAAGGCGTTCTCGACTTGAGGTTACTGGTTTCAATTCTTGACGGATACTGCAGAGGAGTGGTAACTCCTTCTGATAATTTCTATTCGAGTGCTATCGTTGCTATTTCTTCTGCTTTGTCTACAATGTGTTCGGGATGGAACGTTTCCAACTCCGTACGTGGGCGAAATCCCCAAGTGACGCCGCAGGCGGTTATTTTGGCATTGACAGCAGTCTGCATGTCTACACCGGAATCTCCAACGTAGAGGACATCTTCTTTGGCAATGTGCGCAATCTTCAAGATGTCGTGTACGACGGTCGGATCTGGTTTCACGTTCACTCCTTCCCGTTGCCCGAAGACGGCGGTGAAACGGATGTTGGGGAAATAGTGGGCTATCAGTTTTTCTGTAGCAGCTTGATATTTATTGGAAGCAACGGCGAGTTGCAACCCCTTTGCTTGCAGTTCGGCCAGAAGTTCCGGTATGCCGGGATAAGGGCGGCTCTTGTCGGCGTTATGCTGGTCGTAATAGGGGATGAACCCCTTTCGTACACGCATGATATTCTCTTCAGTCCGCTCTGTTGCAGGCAAAGCACGCTCAAACAGCTTGTTGATGCCGTTGCCAACCATGAAGTTGTATTCTTGCTCTTCGTGTGTAGGATAGCCTAATACAGCCAATGCGTGGTTGGTGCTTTGTGCCAGGTCGGCAATCGTATTCAGTAGAGTACCGTCTAAATCGAATATAACCAGTTTCCTCATAATCTTTTTCAGCAGTTTTTTAGTGGCTGCAAAGATAAGGATTTAACTTGAATAATGCATTCTGCCATCAGTTGATTTCATTTTCAATTGACAACAATCTATAGTTAACTTACTGATCTACATATTAAATATATCGGCTCCGCATATCCACCGTACTGGATATGCGGAGCCGTATGCAGAAGATACAGATACGGAATACTGTATGTATAGATACAAATTGTCGTATCGGAGGAGTCGTCCTTATTTCTTGGTGATGCGGAACCAGTCGACATCAGCCCAGCCACCGTCGTTGGTTGTGATGGCAGGCCGTGTGCAGAACGTTCCTACCTTGGCACCTATCCATTTGCCCTCTTTGGCTTGGAAAGGTTTGCCGAGCGGCTGGAACTTCTTGCCGTCGAGGCTGTAACTGAAGTTACATATCACTAACAAGTCGTGTCCGCCTTCGCTCTTGGAGATTTTCTTTCCGTCGCTACTGAACTTGACCCGCAGGTAAACGGTATTGTCCGTCAGATTGGCGGTACCGTTTACTGTCTCCGGAGTGCCTTTGTCCGCTTTGGGGCAAGATACTTGCGAGAGGACAAGCCCTTGGTTTGTATTTTCCAGTACGAGGGCAGCGTAGTCCAAGCCCATAACTACCAGTCCGGTACGCTCACCTTTGTATTTCTCACTTGGGGTGAATGTCAGTTTCATTGTGGCGGTGAAGTTGGGGGCAGGAGTCTTCTGCAACAGCAGATTGGCTACGTCGAAGAGGTTCTTATACTCTTTCACAACCGGATAGGAGTAGAGGCGCATGATGCTGCGGTCGCCTGCATAGTAAGCCCACTTCTCGTTGATGTTGGCATGCCACTGCCATTGCGGAGAGAGGGTGTAGCCATCAAACTCGTCGCTCTCTTGCGGAGTACAGATAGGATAGGTTTTGCCCACGTTCGGCTTCTTGTACGTCAGCACGGGTTCGCCACAGCCGTCGCCATCTTTGTCGATGCCGATGACGGGCCAGTCGTTCACCCACTTCATGGGTTGCAAATGTACCAGACGGCCATAGGCACCTACGTCCTGGAAGTGCAGGAACCAGTCTTCACCTGTCGGAGTGTCTACCCATGCACCTTGGTGCGGGCCATTCACCGGACTATTGCCCTGAGCCATTACGGTTTTCCATTCGTACGGACCATAGACATTCTTCGAACGGAGTACGACCTGCCAACCAGTCGGGACACCGCCTGCCGGATGGAAGATGTAGTAATAATCGTTTCGTTTGAAGAACTTCGGACCTTCGCAAGTCTCATGCGCCTCATGTCCGTCGAAGATGATGCGCGACGGTGTGATGGCTTTCGTAGCTTCGGCATTCAGTTCGCAGACGGCGATGACACTCTTCAGTCCGGCACGGCTACCGGCATAGGCGTGCACCATGTACACTTTGCCATCCTCGTCCCAGAGCGGGCAAGTGTCAATGATGCCTTTGCCGGGTTTCACCAGCACCGGTTCGCTCCACGGACCTTTCGGATCTTTGGCTTTCACCATGAAAGCGCCCTGGTCGGGGTCTCCCCAGAAGATGTAGAACTCGCCGTTGTGATGACGGATGGAGGGTGCCCATACGCGGTTGCCATGTTCGGGACGTTCGGGCATCTCTATGGGAGCAAGGGCGTAGGGTACGGCAGCACCGATGATGGTCCAGTTCACAAGGTCTTTGGAATGGAGTATCTGGAGACCGGGCAGACAGTTGAAACTGGAGGAGGTCATGTAGAAATCCTCTCCTACGCGGCAAGCATCCGGATCGGAATAGTCTGCATAGAGTATCGGGTTCTTATACTTACTGTTCCCTTGGTCGGCTACCCATACCTCGGAAACATAGTTCTTCTCCTGTGCCGCCATTGGCAGGGCGAGCAACAGGCACAGACTCATCAGGGTCTTTTTTGCTTTCATGTTCTTTTAGCTATTAGTGACTTAAGTTAGTTATTGGTCGATTAATAAGTTACGGGTTTCGCACATGGCTCTACTTCAGCACTTTCACGGTTGCCGGATGCTCCAGCTCCTCTTTCCACTGGCGGATATAGGCAAACCAGGCTTCGGGAGTCTTGTATCCGAAGGTCTCCTTCATGGAGGTGAATGTGATGAAGTGGGTGAAGTAGTTACTACCCTTGGCGCCGATGGTGTACAGGTAGTTGACTTTGTCCTTCACTTCGTTCTTCACGTATTTCTGCGGGATATAGGTACCCAGTCCTACGGTCTCTTTGGTATACTTCACTGTGTCGTTCACCGGCCAGTCCGTTCCCCAACAGCCTATCAAACCTTTGTGGTCGGAGTAAGATACGGAACCTTTGATGTCGATGACGCCGGTGCAGAACACTTCGTCTTTCAGTGGCTCTTCGAAGAACGTTTCCACGAAAGCGTCGCGGTGTCCACCGTAGAGGGTATAGCGGTTGGTCATGTTCAGTTCAGAGCCTTGGTACTGCCAGTCGGTTACTTCAATTTCCGAAATGGTGCGTACCGGACCGTAAGCGATGATGCGTTCGGTCAGGGTTTCCACGGGTTCGATGTGCGTAGCCTTCTTGCCGTTCCAGCCTTTCAGGGCACCCAAACCGCAGCTACCGCCCACAAGGAGCACGTCATCGCCGAAGCCGCGTGCCAGTTGTTCGTCGGTCGGATAGAATTGCGATTCTTTGATTTCAAATCCTTTGTTGAACTTACCGTAGATATCTACAGTCTGTTTCTGGTCGAAGTAGAGGCGATAGGCCACCAGCTCCGATTCGAAAGCCGGGCCGTGGTGGTGCATCTGGTTGTAGATGTTGCTGCTGCCCGGAATGGTTACGGAATGTACAGGCACATGCTTACCTTTCTTGTCGCTGACGAGCATCTCGGCAAATACGCGTGCCGGATAGGTCTTGTCGCTTTTGGCGGAAGAGAGGGTGACGGTCAGTGTTTTTTTGTTCTTTGCCGGCAGGTCGATGACGAATGCCAATTCGTCCGGGCGACGGTCGCCGTCCAGATCATCCAGTTGCGAAGGAATTTCCTCATTGCCGTTCATGACTACTGCTGAGCGTACACGAAACGAAGGATTGATTTCGCTGAGTTTGATTACTACCGGTTCGTCGGCTTTCGCCTTATTCCAATTGTTACTTACTTCTACTGTAAAACTTTTCTCTGCCTCTTGTGCTTCTGCAACAGCTGAAAGTCCGCACAATAACAGCAATACTGTAAAGATTTTCTTTTTCATGGTTATGATCATATTACTAAGTTTGCTGCAAATGTACTGCAAACCTCACGTAAATCCTTTCCTATTTTGACATAAATACTGTCATCTTTGTGAGTTATTCCCTTTCGTCCGGCTTTTTTGTGGGAAGTGATTGGCACTTTTTACAATCCGGCGCGTCCTATCCGAAAATACGATCGCCTTGTGCCGCGTAGATAAACGGGCGGCACAAGGCAATCTGTATGACTGTTTGCCGGTTCATTCATGCCTTGCCGCCATAGGACGTGCTCCGGTTATAGAGCGATATCTATGGCTTTGGCAGTCTGATTGTTGTAAGTCTTTCCGTTCACTTTCAGGTCTTTCACGCGTTTAACCTGCAAGGTCTTGCCTTTGGCGTCCACTTTCACGTTTTCGATGGATACGTTTTCCGACTGGCTGATAACGATGCCTTCCTTGGCTTCGGTGATAGTCACGTCCTTCACGTAGACATTACGGATAGGCATTTCCGGCAGGCCATTGAAGAACATGGCGCGTCCGGCACCTTTGCAAGTGATGTTGCTGATGTGGATATCGCGGAAAGCAGGAGTCTTTTCCGTTACGGGCGGAACGGGCGTCCGCATTCTGCCTGCCAGCTCTTCTTCCGTCTCTTCACCTGCTGCCTTGCCGCCGTAGAAGAGGTCGAACAGCAGAGCTTCGTTCGGGATGTCGATCATGTTGATGTTGTGGATGTAGATACCCTCCACCAGACCGCCGCGTCCGCGTGTACTCTTGAAGCGTAGACCCACGTCGGTGCCCAAGAAAGTACAGTCCGTTACATAAACGTTCTTCACGCCGCCCGACATTTCGCTTCCTACGACAAAGCCGCCATGTCCGTGCAGTACGGTGTTGTTCTTGACAATTACGTTCTGGCAAGGTTCGCCACGTCTACGGCCATCCTCGTCTTTACCGGATTTGATGCAGATGGCATCGTCGCCTGCATCGAAGATGCTGTTGATAATCAGTGCGTTCTTGCAGGATTCCAAATCCAGTGCATCACCGTTTTGCGAATACCAAGGGTTGAATACTTTCACGTTGTTTATCGTGATATGCTCACACGACAGCGGATGCAGGCACCAACTGGGAGAGTTCTTGAATGTGACGCCATCCAGCAGCACCTTCTTGCCCTTCACGATATTCAGCAGCACCGGACGCAACCACGGACGGATTTCATTCCATTCTTCATCCGTATTGATACCCTCAGGGTTGTTGAAATCTTTGGTCGCCATAGCGCCTTTCAGCGATCCGGCTGTGGGATACCAAATGTTGCCGGAGGCATCGACAACGCCGCCGGATTTCACCAGAGCATTCCATTGCGAGGAGGTCAGTTTGCCTTTCTTGACTGGTCGCCAGCTGTCGCCCGAGCCGTCGAACACGCCGTGTCCTGTGATGGCGATGTTTTCAGCATTCCATGACGAAATCGGCGACTGGCAACGGCGGGTATCCAATCCCTCGAAAGAGGTCTTTATGATGGGATAAGCCTCGAAATCGTCTGTAAACAATACCACTGCATTTATTTCGGTGTATAGATTGACGTTACTCAACAGTTCGATAGGACCTGTCAGCCATATACCTGCGGGGATGACAACCTTGCCGCCGCCCTTGGCATTGACAGCCTTGATAGCATCGTTAATGGCTTTGGTATTCAGTGCAATGCCGTCCCCTTTGGCTCCGAAATCAGTGATGCTGACCGTGTAGTCGGGGAATGAGGGTTGTTCTACTTTCGGCATATCGAAAGGCAGGTTCTTGTAGATACTGTTATCTATATAACCTT
>Ga0137307_101375_pt1 | contig 21986 bp, 14 predicted proteins | sample NAcewD2O_March_2_FD_97180 | JGI IMG/M metagenome (GOLD analysis project Ga0137307, IMG submission 97180) | Mouse cecal microbial communities from Vienna, Austria - N-Acetylglucosamine amended D2O_March | ecosystem: Host-associated > Mammals > Digestive system > Large intestine > Cecum | place... | reverse complement strand
CCTTTTTCTATGAAATCCGCAGCGCTTCTCTTTGTGCTGCTCATTGTGTTCGTGTACAGTATATCGGATTTCATGGATAAATTCAACTGTTTTATCCAAACACGGACGTTCTTTAAAAGAGCGCCGGCAAAACCTTTCCCAAGAAAAACACACCCACCATAATCTGAACCGCAAGAATCAACGGCATCCCCATCACGAAATACCAATGCCTAGTCTTATGGTGAAACAAATACATGCCAAGCCACGCGCCAAGGCTCCCTCCCAGAATGCCTACGGCAAAAAGCGCCTTTTCCGAAATTCTCCATGCGTGCCGGACTGCCTTTGCCTTATCGATTCCCATCATTGCAAGCCCGAGCAGATTAATTCCGACCAGGTATACCATTATTACCAGTTCCATAATACCAATCCCTCTTTCAATTGTATCGACTACTTTCCTATGATGATATGAAAAAGCCCCGCAGAAACCTGCGGGACTTTGCTTTCTCTTACACGAACTGCTTACGCTTCTTTCTTTTTAATTTTCACCTTAAATACATACCAGATTGCAGCTGCAATACAGATAGAAGAATACGTACCGCTGACAACGCCGACCATCAGCGGAAGCGCAAACTCTTTGATGGAAGCTACTCCTAAGATATAGAGAAGCAGTACCATGACAAAAGTCGTCAGGGAAGTATTTAAGCTTCGTGAAATTGTCTGGCTTACGCTCTTATCTGCTATTTCTTGCAAACGTTCCTCATCTTTAATCTTCGCCGTCTTCATATTCTCACGGATTCTGTCAAAGATGACAATGGTATCATTAATAGAATAACCGATAATCGTCAGCATAACCGCAATAAAGGTACTTCCCACAGAAAGCCTTACCAAAGAATAACAGGTAAGAATTACCAGCACGTCATGAACCAATGCGATGATTGCCGCCGTTGCAAATCGAATATCGCTGAAACGGAACCAGATATAAATCAGCATCAAAATCGTAGAAATGATAACTGCCCATATAGCATCACTCGTCATCTCGCCGCTGATTGTCGCACTGATATTCTGCGCGGTAATTGTTTTCTCATCTACCTCAAAGTTATCCGCCAGCGCTTTGTTCAATGCATCTCGTTCATCTAAGTCGAGACTTCTTGTCTTAATTACAATACTTGTGCTTCCTTCTACCTTCTGGAACTGGATATTGGCATCCTTAGTTATTTCCGCTACCACAGGCTCTACCTTAGAATCCAGATCCGCAAGCGTATAATCCTTGCCAAAATCCGCAGTCGTTGCCGTTCCGCCCATGAACTCTAAACTATAGTTCATAGCGCCATTGCCATTTGCCTTATTTACACCCATGCCGACAAATCCGGCAGCGATAATTACAATAGAAACAATAAAGAATACATGTTTTTTGCCGATAAAGTGAATCGTCTTGCGCACTTTCTGCGCACCGTAGAACTTTGCATCCTTAAATCCGATGGCATACAGACCGTTTAAAATAAGTCTCGTCACAACCAAGGCGGTAAACATAGACAAAATAATACCGATTGCCAACGTATAAGCAAATCCCTTTACTGTACCGGAGCCCTTGATTCCAAGCACTGTCGCCGCAATCAAGGTTGTGATATTGCCGTCAATGATTGCTGAGAGCGCCTTCTGGAAACCGGTCTTAATCGCCACAGCCACCGGCTTATCCTCTGCAATTTCCTCACGGATACGCGCAAAGATAATTACATTCGCATCCACTGCCATACCAATCGAAAGGATAATACCTGCAATACCGGGAAGGGTAAGCGTCACCTCAAACAAATAGAGAACAGCTACAACAAGCGTTGTATAGATTGCAAGTGCAATCGCTGCCGCAACACCGGCAATCCAGTAATACGCAATCATAAATACCGCAATCAATGCAAGTCCGATTGCCGCTGCTTTCAGCGCTGAGGAAATTGCCTCTGTACCAAGCTGTGCGCCTACCACATTTGACTGCAGTTCCTCAAGCTCTAAGGAAAGCGAACCGATACGGATGGCAGATGCAAGGTTCTCCGCCTCTTCAAAAGTAGACATACCTTCAATCTGCGCCGTGCCTCCAGTAATCGCACTTAAAACCTCCGGATTACTGATAATCTCATCGTCATATACAATCGGGCAGCGTTTTCCTACATTCGCAGAAGTAACCTCGGCAAATTTCTGCGCTCCTGCCTCTGTCATGGTCAATTCCACAACAAACTGCCTGTTATGCATACTGTCCTCAATTGCCGTTGCCTGTGCATTTGCGACGTCTTCACCGGTCATATACACATTACCGTCGGGATCCTGAAACTCTAAGGAACCCGGCTTGCCAAGGTCTGCCAAAATCTCATTTGCATCCTTTACACCAGGAATCTCGACCGTAATACGGTTGTCCCCTTCCTGATAAACCGCTGCCTCTGTGCTATACCCCTCCACACGTTTCTGCAGCTTGTAAATGGTATCCTTCATCTGCTCGTTAGTCGGATTATCAGATACAACCTGATAGGTGATGCTGACACCGCCTGCCAAATCCAGACCCAGCTTAATGTTCTTGTCTTCCCCCACTCCGGCAGAAGAAAGAATCACAGATGCGTAGTAGGAAAGCCCTGCCAGCACCAGTGCTACGGCAATCAGTATTGCCACGCCTTTACTTCTTTTCATTGTTTTTCACTCCTGTTTCTTATTCTTGTTCGCCCGCTAATGCGGCTTTTATCATAATCGCGCATTCCACACGTTTTTTTTGCAGCGCACAGCCGATATCATACGCATTATGGATATCACCGTGGAAATTATAGGAATTCGCCGCGCAGCCGCCGCTGCAATAAAATCTCGCAAAGCATTCCCTGCACTTTTCCTTGGCATAGACATTACAGCCCTTGAACTCGTCCCGGATATCCGTACGTTTCACTCCCTCATACACATTGCCCATGAGGAACTTTTCATTTCCCACAAATTGATGGCAGGGATATAAATCTCCCGTTGGTGTGACAGCGAGATATTCGGTTCCCGAGCCACAGCCAGAAAGCCGCTTCGCCACGCAGGGACCGCCCTCCAAATCAATCATGAAATGAAAGAAATTGAAATCCTGTTTTGTCCCATGACGTTTCACCATCTCTGCCGCAAGCGCATCATACTCCTCGAACAACTGCGGTAAATCCTCTTCCCGAATGGCATAGTCGTCTGTCTCCTGCGCCACCACCGGCTCTACCGATATCTGCTGAAAGCCTAAATCCGCAAGATGCAGCACATCCTTTGAAAAATCCAGATTATGATGCGTAAAGGTTCCACGCACATAATAGTTATTCTGGCGTCTGCTGTCTGCAAACTTCCGGAACTTCGGAACAATGGTATCATAGCTGCCCTGTCCGCCTCTTGCCGGACGCATATAGTCGTTGACTTCCTTCCGCCCATCAATGCTCAAGACCACATTGCCCATTTCCTGATTGGCAAATTCCATAATTTCGTCATTGAGCAATACTCCATTCGTCGTCAAGGTAAAACGGAACTTCTTGTCATGAAGCTTCTCTTGTTCTCTTCCGTAAGCAACCAACTCCTTTACCACCTGAAAATTCAAAGTCGGCTCACCGCCAAAGAAATCCACCTCCAGATTCTTACGGTTCCCGGAATTGGCAATCAGAAAATCAAGCGCCGCCTTTCCGACCTCAAGGGACATCAGTTCTCTCTTCCCATGATATTCGCCTTCGTCGGCAAAGCAATAACGACATTTCAGATTACAGTCATGCGCGATATGCAGACAGAGCGCCTTCACCACAGTAGGGCGTTTCTTAAAATCTCCGATGTAATCCTCATACGCATCTTCTGTAAACAACTCCTGATTCTTCTTTAATTCCTCAATTTCATCCAAAGCCTCTGTTATGACAGCTTCCTCATACTTGTCCTTCAGTTTCTTAACAATCGTCTCACGGTCTGCTTCTTCATATAATGCAACCGCATCATATACCACGTCATCCACTACATGAATCGCACCGCTGTTCACATCCAGGACAATATTATAGCCGTTATTTTTATACTGGTGAACCACTACAATATTTCCTCTCTTTCTAATTTTATAAACGAACAAATGACCGAACGCCTACGCGAACGGTCGTTTCGTCAATGTTATGCAATTGCCTTTGTCTTATTTGCGGTTCTCGCATGTCTGATTTCCTACTGTACAGGAAGTCTTGCAAGCTGACTGACAGGAAGTCTGGCACTCGCCGCATCCGCCTTTTTTCACTGTATTCTGCAGCTTCCTTGTATTCAATGTCTTTATGTGTTTCATCGCACTTTCTCCTTTCAAAATACCTTTAGATAGTATAACACATCCTTTCCATTAAGAAAAGCACTTTTTTGCAGGCGGCAGCGTTAAATTAGCCGAAGCATATTTATTCAGCTCACCATTCCGCCCACCGTACCGCTTGCCACGCACAGCACCAGCGTTGTCGCAAAATGAATCACATCTCCGGAAAGTCCCTTATGCAGAACCAAAGATACCGCCAAAAGTATCAGAAAATAAATCGCACCGATAATTGCGCCCCACAAGAATTTTTTCACCTGAAGAATCTTTCCTGCAAGAAATCCTCCCACAAATCCAATCAATACATAGATAACAATTACCGCGATATTTACCGCGGATTCGCTCAATTCAAATTTATACAGCAGCGCCGCCAGCCCCACAAGCAAAAGTCCTGTGAGAATATACATCACCAGCAATACCTTAAATACAGAAGAAACCGGCACATTCCCGACATTCTTTTCATTGTTTTTTTCCATACGTCATTCCTCCTTCGCCTTTCCCTTCTGTCTGGCAGGAAAAGTCCTTAGTTATACCTATGCCCCCGGTGCGGAAAATATGACGCTTATCCGAGACAGCCGCCTTAAAAATCATTTTGAGTATTCGTTTCAAAATAAATGAGGTTCACGCTCTGCGTATTACATACCGTTCATAACAGCGGTTCTCCTGCTCTATCCTTCCTTTATATATAAATCCCAGTTTTTTCACCAGTCCAAGAGACGCTGTATTTTCCGGCTCAATCAGGCAATTTACCTGCCCGTATCCAAGATTCTCCCACGCATAATCCAGAATCGCCCTGCATACCTCCAAGGCATATCCCTGCCTCTGATAAGAAACTGCGATAGCATACCCCAGTTCCAGTTCAGACTCCCCATTCAGTTCCCGATGCTCCAATCCGGCACGCCCGATCAACAAATCCGTCCCTTTCTCTTTTACCAGCCACATGCCGTACTCATAGAATCCATACATGCTCTGGATATAAGCCCGCTGGTACTCCTCCTCTTCCTTCCGGGAATACAGCGGTTCAATATAATCCGTCATTCCTTCCCCGGCGTACAGCTCATATAAATCATCCAAATCGGCCAGTTCCAGCTCCCTGAGATAACATCGCTCAGTCTCCAGAATTTCCCAGGGTATCCCCTGCTTTCTCTTCCATATCCGCTCAATATAATTGTAATCTATTTCCTCAAATCCCTGCAAAAGCACCGGACTGTCTGTCCGTTTCTCACCTCGATAGTCCTTGTTTTCAAAAGCGATTGCCGCCATGTTCCGCTCCCGCGCTTTTTGTAAAAATAAATCTGTAGCTGCCAGCAAAATACACTCATCTGCCGGCTTCTTCCATCCCTCCGTGGGACTTATCACTTTTATTCCATGTCTTGTTATGTCCGTCAAAAGCTCTTTGATCCCCGTTAGATACCGCCCATTTTCTATGATTTCAATTTCCTGAACCAGAACGTACTTTAATCTTTTTCTTTGCCTATCGGTCATTTGTCCACCCCTTTCCCTGCCTGCCCCTGTCACAATCGTACCCGTTTACGATTTTCTCTAATTCACCCCTATTATATCCGCATATCCATATTTTCACAATTAACAGATTGCCTTTCTTTTCTCTATCCCGTATAATAAAAAGACGGCGGTTTGCAATGCAGACAGCAAATTATGGAAAGCGAGGAAGGAAACTATGGCAAATCCAATCGTTACGTTTGAAATGGAAAACGGCGACATTATGAAAGCAGAGCTGTATCCGGAAATTGCCCCGAATACGGTCAACAACTTTATCTCTCTTATAAATAAGGGCTTCTACAACGGACTGATTTTTCACCGTGTCATCGAGGGCTTTATGATTCAGGGCGGCGACCCGGAGGGCACCGGAATGGGCGGTCCAGGCTACGGTATCAAGGGCGAATTTGCGCAGAACGGATTCTCCAATGATTTAAAACACTCCGCAGGCGTTTTATCTATGGCGCGCTCCATGATGCCGGATTCTGCCGGCTCCCAGTTTTTTATCATGCACAAAGACGCCCCTCATTTAGACGGTTCCTATGCGGCTTTCGGCAAAATTACAGAAGGCATGGATGTGGTAAATAAAATCGCAGCCGTAAATACCGACTACTCCGACCGTCCGATGGAAGAGCAGAAAATGAAATCCGTTACCGTAGATACCTTTGGGACGGATTATCCGGAACCGGAGACGCTCTAGGCATTTTTGCAAAGCCGTACGCAAAATGTACGGTGAAAGATTTTACAGACTGAAACCAAAAAGCAGCGAACCGTTTTCCTGATAGGAAAATCGTGTTCACTGCTTTTTGGTTTGTGTAACTATACCGGCTCCGGCTCTACTGAATCGGATTCATATCCAATCCCCGATTAGCATCCGCCTTTGGATCCTCACCGAAATGATAATCCTTTCCCGGTAAAACCGCATTCAGCAAAATACCTGCTATTGCTGCAATCGCAAGCCCCGTTAAGGTAATGGACGTTCCCGCCACCGTAAAGGTCAGTCCATTTGAAAATCCAAGACCGCACACAAGAATTACCGCAGCAATAATCAGGTTTCTGGACTTCGTGAAGTCCACATGATTCTCAATCACATTCCGTATGCCAATCGCCGAAATCATCCCATATAACATAAAGCTGACGCCGCCGATAATTGCCGCCGGCATGGAAGCAATGATTGCCGCAAATTTCGGAAAAAAGCTCAAAACAATTGCAAACAATGCCGCAATGCGGATTACTCTTGGATCGTGTACCCGGCTCAATTCCAGCACGCCCGTATTTTCTCCGTAAGTGGTATTTGCCGGACCGCCGAACAATGCGGAAATCGAAGTCGCAAGACCGTCGCCCATCAATGTCCTGTGAAGTCCCGGCTCTTCAATAAAGTTCTTACCGATAGTTGCAGAAATTGCGGATATATCTCCGATATGCTCCATCATGGTTGCAAGCGCAATCGGCGCCATCACAAGAATCGCAGAAACATCAAATCTGCAGAGCCGAAATGGCTGAAGCCCAATCACCGGATCAGCTATCACTCTGGTAAAATCCAAAATAGCCGTTCCATCCGGATTTGTAAGTCCCGCCGCATTCATAATCAACGCAGCTGCATAGGAAATCACAACGCCTAAAAGAATCGGTATGATTTTAAACATTCCCTTGCCCCACACATTGAAAATAATAATCGTTGCCAATGCGATCAATGCCAGAATCCAGTTCGTGGAAGCATTGTTAATTGCCGACGGCGCAAGGCTTAATCCGATACAAATGATAATCGGTCCCGTTACGACCGGCGGAAGAAAACGCATGACCTTCTTCACTCCGACCAGCTTAATGATCAGCGCAAGCACTAAGTAAAAAAGACCCGCCACCACAATACCGCCGCAGGCATACTGCGCCTTTTCCTCCATCGGCATGTCTGCAAAAATTCCGGCATCCAATTGTGCCACTGTCGCATACCCGCCTAAAAATGCGAACGAAGAACCCAGAAACGCCGGCACCTGAAATTTAGAACACAGATGAAAAAACAGCGTTCCAAGTCCCGCGCACACCAGCGTCACCTGAATCGACATCGCACTGTCCACTCCATAGTAGCCGTTTACCAGCATCGGAACCAGAATCGTCGCCCCAAACATAGCAAACATATGCTGCAATCCCAAAATGAGCATTTTCGGAACGCCAAGAGCTCTTGCATCACAGATTGCATCCTTTCTCTCACCCATAAATATTTCCTCCTTTATCTGATTGCAGACAGTGCGTCAGGTAATTCGGCAAAATATGGGTTGTCCAGCTCATAGAAGCGTTCCTCATCTGCTGCCTTCGCAAATTCCGGATCAAGCGGCATCTTTGCCAGCACCTTCACGCCAAGTTCTTTTGCCACTTCCTCGATATGGCTCTCACCAAACAACCTGATTTCTTTGCCGCAGTCCGGACATTTCAAAAAGCTATAGTTCTCCACAACGCCGATCACCGGCACATGCATCATCTCTGCCATATTGTACGCTTTCTTCACGATCAGCCGCACCAATTCCTGCGGAGACGTTACGATAACCACGCCGTCCACCGGAAGCGACTGAAATACGGTAAGCGGCACGTCCCCGGTTCCCGGCGGCATGTCCACAAACAAATAGTCCAGTTCTCCCCAGACTACATCCGTCCAGAATTGTTTTACTGCGCCCGCAATCACCGGTCCCCTCCAGATGACCGGAGCCTCCTCATCATCCACCAGAAGATTGATTGACATTACCTTCGTTCCGTCCTTTGCAACAGCCGGAACGATTCCCTGCTCATTGCCAAACGCCTGTCCGTGGATTCCATACATCTTCGGGATGGACGGTCCTGTGATATCCGCATCCAAAATCCCGACCTTATAGCCCTTTTTTACCATTGCCGCTGCAAGCGTTGCCGTTACGAAAGATTTTCCGACGCCGCCTTTTCCGCTGACTACGCCGATTACTTTTTTTACGGATGAATACGCATTCAGCTTCTCTTTAAAATCCTGTGGGTCTTTTTGACCGGAGCATCCTTCACAGCTCGACTTGCCGCAGGTGGATGCACTTGCACATGTACTCTTATCAGGCATGTTTTTTCCTCCTTATTTCAAATAAATCAATTTGCACTGTCATGTAGTATACCTTATATAGCTATTTTTTTCAATTCATGTCCTGTATTTTTGCCGCAAGCTCTTCCAAATATGCCCAACGGTCCATTTTCTCCTCTAAAAGATTTTCTGTCTCGGTCTTTTCTGCAGTCAGCTCATTCAATTTCACAAAATCACTGGAAAATTTCTCCATCTCAAGGTCTATCTCTTCCAAACGTTCTTCCAGCTTCCCAATCTCGTCCTCAATGAACTCGTATTCCTTCTTCTCTTGATAGGTAAATTTCAGCTTCTTCTCATGCTTCCAAGTGGATTTGGAATCCTCTCCTGTCTCCTGTTCTGATTTGGTATTCCCTGTCTGCTTTTGGTTTCCGCCATTTCCGCTCTCCGGGCGCTCCTCCTGCCGTTTTGCAATATAATCTGTATAACCGCCTTCATACTGCCGTAAAATACCGCCTTCTTCAAACGCAAAGATTCTGCGGATTGTGCGGTCCAAGAAATACCTGTCATGGGATACCGTAATCACAATTCCCTCATAGCTATCCAGATAATCCTCCAGTATCGTAAGCGTCGTGATATCCAAATCATTCGTCGGCTCATCCAGTATCAATACATTGGGAGCCTCCATCAGGACGCGCAGCAGGTTCAGCCGCCGCTTTTCCCCACCGGAGAGCTTTCCGATCCGGCTATACTGCTCTTCCGGCGGAAATAAGAAACGCTCCAGCATTGCCGATGCGGACACCAGACCGTCCGTTGTCCGCACATATTCCGCTGTATCCTTAATATAATCAATCACCTTCATTGCCGGATCCATGTAGGCAACGCCCGCTTTTTCATTCTCCTCAATTTCCTGCGTATAATAGCCAATTTTTATCGTCTGCCCAATCGAGACCGTACCGCTGTCCGGCTGTATCCTGTTGTCTATGATTTTCATTAAAGTGGTCTTTCCGCAGCCGTTTTTCCCCACGAAACCAATCCTGTCGTCTTTCAGAAAAATATATGAGAAATCTTCTATCAGCGTCTTTTCTCCATATGCCTTATGAATATTCGCAAGCTCAACGGTACTTTTTCCCATCCGGGTAGAAACCGAGCTCATCTGCAATGCCGTTTCCGCTTCGATTCCCTTGGCGTCCCGCAGCGCTTCATATCTGGCAATATGTGCTTTCTGCTTGGTAGAACGCGCCCTTGCGCCTCTCTGCATCCATGCAATTTCCTTACGGAGTATCGACTGCCGCTTCCGCTCTCCCGCCCGTGCAATCTCCTCCCGCTCCTGCTTTGCCAAAAGAAATCCCGAATAATTCGTCTGATAACTGTATATCTGTCCTTTATCAATTTCTACGATCCGATTGCAGACACTGTCCAAAAAATACCGGTCATGCGTTACCATCACCAGTGTTCCTCTCATTCCCTTTAAATACGCTTCCAGCCAATCCGCCATCTCCGAATCCAGATGGTTGGTCGGCTCATCCAGCACCAGAATGTCGCAGGGCGTCAGCAGGACAGCCGCCAGTGCCAGCCGTTTTCTCTGCCCGCCTGACAAATGACCTGTCTTTTCCCCGAAATCAGTAACGCCCAGCTGCGTCAGCATAGACTTTGCAGAGCTCTCAAGCTCCCACATTTCATGCTCCTGACGGCTTTCCTCCTTGTGGCTGCTCCCGGTCAACGCCATCTTCAATACCCCTTCCAGCGCCGTCTCCTCCGGTGCGAAGTCGGGCATCTGCGGAAGATAATGGATTACGATGTTGTTGGCACGAATCACCTCACCGCCGTCCGGTTCTTCCAGCCCTGCAATGATTTTCAGCAGCGTGGATTTTCCGGTTCCGTTGATACCGATTATCCCCACCTTTTCTCCTGACTGCAAAGAAAAGGAGGCTCCGTCTAGGAGCTTCCTTTCTGTGTATACTTTTCTTACATTGTCTATTGTCAAAATATTCATGTCTTTACTCCGTGGTTAGGAACTGTTCCCTAAATCTCCTGCCGCATTTTCATCATTTCTTCCTGACCCATAATCTTCTCAAAACGGCATTCCTTTATCTTCATGCCGCCCTGTCCGAAGTACAGCTTTAAGAAGAAGGAGGTGCTGATGACCGGTGACAGTTCAAAGCTCTCCGTTCTCCATTCGGTATCCGTCCCTTTTAAGGTCAACGTCTTTGTCAACTGATGATCCTTAAATATAGAAAGCGGAATCTGCGCCAGCTCATGTCCCTCTTCTACGCAGCACTCTATGACAAGCTTGTAAACTCCGCATTCACCAGGCACCACCTGAAAAAGATTCGTTTTTCCTTTTCCTGTATCAATCATATCCGGTGCAATCGCAAGCATTCCGTCCTTGGCTTCCACCAGACGCAGATCTGCCAGTTCCTCGTTCTCCGTTCCCCCGCACTTCTCCAATTCCAGATCCAGATCGGTCTTTTTGCCCTGCATAAATCCAAACGCCGGCAGACGCAGCAGCAGCTTACATATGCTTTCCGCTGTACGCTGGTATTCAGCTCTTGTCGTATGTCCGGTCTGCATTGCCTCTATCGAATTGTCTTCCATTGTATTGTCCTTTGCACTCGGCATTACCATGAACAAATCATTCTGGCATCGTACCATTGCAGCGGTATTAGCAATGCGCCCTTCTTCGCCTTCGTCATTCCCTTTTGCCCACCAGTCAGTCATGACAACTCCGTCAAATTTCCACTCCTCGCGCAGGATTGTAGTCAGCAGATCGTAATTGCTTGCCGCATGGAAACCGTTGATGAGATTATAGCTTGTCATGATCAGGGATGCGTTTCCTTCCTTCACAGCAATTTCAAATCCGCGCAGATACATCTCCCTCAATGCTCTTTCAGATACAATGCTCTCCGTCTGCATCCGCTTAAATTCCTGATTGTTGCAGGCAAAATGCTTTATCGTTCCGGTTACGCCATACTTGTTCATTCCTCTAAGCTGCGCTGCCGCCAGCTTACCGGTTACCAACGGATCCTCTGAAAGATACTCAAAGTTCCTGCCGTTCAACGGACTCCGGTGCAGATTCATTCCCGGTCCAAGCAAGGTGTCAATATGATTTTTCCGAAGTTCCATTCCTTCATACTCGTATAACTCTTCCAGCAATTCCTCATCAAAGGTACATGCCAGACAGGTTCCGTTCGGCATGGCAAACGCCTTTGTTCCGCAGTCCATTCGGATTCCGCTCGGTCCGTCAGCACAGCAGGCAGCCGGGATTCCCATAGCTTTTAAATGTTCCGTCACGCCGCCGAACGCCCCTGCGGTTCCCGGCGTAACGCCCGCCGGACACATACCCTCTCCGCGGACAATTGCAGCCAAGTCCTCTTCCGAAAACTGTCCGATAAATTCTGACATAGACGCCTTTCCTTCTGCCACATCTGCCAGTATATATCCCCGGTCTCCCGTATATGTTTTCTCTGCAAGCAGATTCTTCTCCCTGCGCTCCATCGGATTCACGTTTCTCTTTGGAACAGATTCATACCCAACACAATATTCACCGTCCACACTGCCCTCCGGCTTCATTCTCCGGTAATCCTCTACCGGAGCCATCGCCTCCTGCAATGCTTCTACTACCGTCAGTTCCTTGATTTCGAAACTCTCTGCGCAGACAGCTTCCCGCACGTCGCCGCCTAAATAAAAACGATAGGTTCCTGCTTCTAACACATAGCTGCTCTTATGACCTGTCGCTCCGCTGTCGTCATAAGAGGAAAGCTGATACTTTGAAACGGAAATCACAAGCTCCTGGCTCCCGTCCGGCTCCAGACAGTCGGTTTTTGCGAATCCGCACAATGCGCGGGACGGCTTTCCAAGTCTTCCCTGAGGCGCCTGTACAAACAACAGAACCGCTTCTTTTCCCCTGCGCGCTCCGGTGTTTTGTACCTGAACGGTAAATGCAAATCCGTCCTCTGTCTCTTTCATGCTCAAAAGCTGTTTGTCAAATGTAGTATAAGACTTTCCATACCCAAACGGATAGAGCACCTTATCCTTTGCAAAGGTTTCAAAATACCGATATCCTACATAGATATCCTCTACATAGTAATTCCTGTCCGGATCCCCGTGATTTGCCGTAGACGGATAATCCTCGGCATTTCGGGCGATTGTATCGGTCAGACGCCCAGAAGGGGTGACGGTTCCTTTCAATACATCCAGCACGCCGTTTCCGCCTTCCTGTCCGCCCTGCCACACATACAGGACAGACGATGGCTTTACTTCCTCCACCCATTTCATATCAATGATATTACCGACATTTAAAAGCACTACCGTCCGTTCAAACGCACCGCATACTTTTTTCAGCATATCCTCTTCCAATTCCGTCAGAAGGTAGCTTCCCGCTTCTGCCTTGTTGTCCTTATCCTCACCGGCAGTCCGTCCGATAATGATTAACGCCGTATCGGATTCTTCCGATGCACGCCTAATAAGCTCCTCTGAAAGCTCCATCTCCTCCTGAAACCAAGGTTCCATTGCCCAGCCTGCGCCCGCATCAAATGGATGTTCCTTCTCCCACTCTTCGTATGCATTTCTAACGTCTGCATTCAGCGTGATATCCTCATCCTGTTCAAGCGCTTCATAGATTCCCGTCACATAGGCGGTATTCACCAGACCGCCGGAACCGGTTCCGCTCTTATAATAATTCAACTGCGTGCGTCCAAACAACGCCACATTGTGCTTGCCCGACAATGGAAGAACCCCGTTCTCATTTTTTAAAAGTACGGTTCCGTCCGCTACAGATTCTCTTGCTTTTTTTGCATAATCCTTTAAATCAAACTTTCTACCGCTCATATCATGATTCCTTTCATATTATAATATTCTATGCTTTTACGCTCTCACTCATAAGATACAAGGGATATAAAAATAGCATTGCCCTTTTCATATCCCTTACATATTAACATAGCAGTCATGAAATATATATCAGAAATATGCTATTTTTATTAAAATTCTCTGCTCACGTGTTACTGTTCACGTTACGATTCAATCCTGTGCCTCTGTCACTGTATACTGCATCATCTCATAGGCAAGATATGTTCCCTCAGCAATATTTTCCGGCAGCAAGGCTCTTGCCACACATTTTAAATCTTCCCCCGGATGTTCCACCTGCTTGAGATATGCATAATCACCGTCAATCCTAGCTATGACATAATCAATTCTTTCAAACATGGCTTTCTCCTACAGCTCACAGTTATTTACGGTTCTTGGGAACGGAACCACATCCCGGATATTTGCCATTCCCGTCAAATACATGACGCATCTCTCAAATCCAAGCCCGAAGCCCGCATGTCTGGCAGATCCGTATTTGCGCAGGTCAAGATAGAATCCATAGTCTTCTTCCCGAAGTCCAAGCTCCTTGATTCTTTCCAAGAGTTTATCATAATCATCCTCTCTCTGGCTTCCGCCGATAATCTCTCCGATTCCCGGAACCAGACAATCCACTGCTGCAACCGTCTTGCCGTCCTCATTCAACTTCATGTAGAATGCTTTAATCTCCTTCGGATAATCCGTTACAAATACCGGACGTTTAAATACCTGCTCGGTCAGATAACGCTCATGCTCGGTCTGTAAATCACAGCCCCAGGAAACCTTATAATCAAACTTGCTGTTATTCTTCTGTAAAATCTCAATCGCTTCCGTATAAGTCACTCTCGCAAAATCCGAATTTAGAACGTTATCCAGACGCGCTAGAAGCTCCTTATCCACGAAACTGTTAAAGAACTGCATTTCCTCCGGCGCATGTTCAAGTACATAGGAGATGATATATTTTAACATGCTCTCGGCAAGCATCATATCATCCTGTAAATCTGCAAATGCAATCTCTGGCTCTATCATCCAGAATTCCGCTGCATGGCGCGTCGTATTGGAATTCTCTGCACGGAAGGTCGGTCCGAACGTGTAAATATTCTTAAACGCCATTGCATAAGTCTCACCGTTCAACTGTCCGCTTACAGTCAGATTCGTCGGCTTGCCAAAGAAATCCTTCGTGTAATCTATCGTTCCATCCTGCCCCAGCGGCGGATTCGTCATATCCAGCGTCGTCACCTGAAACATCTCTCCTGCGCCCTCGCAGTCACTTCCGGTAATAATAGGCGTATGCACGTAGACAAAATCCCTCTCCTGAAAGAACTTGTGGATGGCATAGGCAATCAAAGAGCGCACACGGAATACCGCTTCAAAGGTATTCGTTCGCGGTCTTAAATGTGAAATTGTCCGCAGGTACTCAAAGGTATGACGCTTTTTCTGCAATGGATAATCCGGTGCGGAAGCTCCCTCGATAACGACCTCTGACGCCTGAATCTCAAACGGCTGCTTTGCCTGCGGAGTCGCCTCCAGGTTTCCTTTTACGACGACGGCTGCGCCCACATTAATTTTGGCCAGTTCTGCAAAATTCTCCAGCCCGTCCGCATACACCACCTGCAGCGGTTCAAAAAAGGTTCCGTCATTTACTACAATAAATCCAAAATTCTTGGATGCGCGGTTGCTTCTCACCCAGCCGCCAACCGCAACTTCTTTGCCGATATACTCCTCTGTATTGCGGAATATATCTCTGATATTCATTAGTTCCATCTTCTAATCCCCCTATGATAAAACATATATTTTATTCGGTCTCTGTGCCAGCCACAGATTCTGTACCGCTTTCTGTTTCAGTGTCTGCTTCTACGGATACATCCGCCTCATTTACCACATGGGTAAGAGCCTGAAGCCGCAGGTACTCTTTCTCCAAAGCCGCTTTGCCTTCCTCCGCCGTACCCGCATAATTCAGATATAATGCATCCTCACTCTCAAAACTGTTATTCGTCATCAGATTCTGTACATAGTTCCCGAAGCTCTCTTCATCTATTTCCAACTTCTCTTCATCTGCAATTGCCTCTAAAATCATCTCTATCTTCAGATTCTGCTCCGCTTCTTCCGCAACTTTCGATTCAAACTCTTCCAGTGAAAGGTTAAATACATTTTCAGCGATTGATTCTAAAGTCCCATATGTGGCGCCATATCCTGTCAAATAGGTGTCTTTTGCCTCACGGATCACTGCATCCAGCATTCCGTCCGGATAGCTGTCTACGCTGCAGATTTCCAAAAGTTCCGGAAGCACCTTGGTCGCAATTGCATTCATTCTCTGATTCATCGCAGTTCCTTCCAGATAGCTCCTGATATCCGCAAGCAATACCTCCGCACTGGTATAGGTCATATTGTTATTCTGTGCATAATAAGCCGTATATTCATCCGAAAATGTGTCATAAGTCACGTCTACCTTCTCTTGAATCTTATTGACCTTTACATGGAACACGACCTCTGCGCCCGCCAGATCCGAATTCTTATAATCCTCAGGGAAGGTAAGATTTAAATCCTTCTCCTCCCCCACTTTCATCCCGATAATGCCGTCCTCAAAGCCCGGAATAAAAGAATCCGAACCAATCTCCAGATCAAAGCCCTCTGCCGTACCGCCGGTGAACGCCTCGCCATCTCTGGTTCCTTCGTAGTCGATGTTTGCAAAGTCCCCGCTCTCTACCGTGTCTTTGTCAGCTTCCTTTAAGAACGGATTATTTGCAATAACCGAATTATTGACATAATCCCTTACAGTGTCGTCGTCCACTGTATAATCCTGATCGATGGTTACATCTATTCCATTATATTCCCCCAGCTTCACATAATCTTTTGCATCATATTCTATAGATGCGCTAGATATCTCCGAATCTGATATGCCTGAACCGGTTTCCGTATCCAGTACTGCCTCGGTTGTTCCCGGTGCCTTTTCTTCTTTTTTACTGCAGCCCGTCACTGCCGCTGCCATTGTTACACATAAAAGCAGCGCTACTATCTTTTTCTTCATGATTTCCTCCATTCTGTGCGTTTTTCAGCACAAACAGGTAGTTAGTGAAAGAATCCACAAATTCTTTCACTCTTTCCTCCTTTTATCGTGCTTTGGCAAATCTGAATCAAAGTGCCAAGCATTCAAAACTAAAGATACCACATATTTTCTCAAAAGAAAAGATTTTTCCGGCAATTCACAGAGATTTCATATATTGATTTTGTTACTGCTCTCTCCCCTCGGCCGTGCAGCATGATGCACGACACCGTGTGAACAGAAACTTGATTTTTACAATAACTAATGTTACAATTATTTTCAAGTTTTATACCAAAGGAGGATTTCACAGTGCCGACATATGCCATTGTACTGATTGTGATAGCCGTCGTGCTCATCGCAGCTATTATCGCTTTATATTTCCTAGGAAAAAAGGCAGAAAAGAAGAAGACTGAGCAGGATGCCCAGATTGCAGCCGCAGCCCAGACCATTACCATGTTGATCATTGATAAGAAGAAGATGAAGCTAACGGAGGCTGGTCTTCCGGCACAGGTGGTCCAAAATACCCCGAAGATGCTTCGCCGTTCCAAGGTTCCGATTGTCAAGGCGAAGGTAGGTCCCAAAATAATGACTTTAATCTGTGACGCAGCAATTTTTGATACCGTTCCAGTAAAAAAAGAAGTAAAAGCCGTTGTCAGCGGTCTTTACATTACCGGCGTCAAAGGTTTGAGAGGTCCGATTGAGGCGCCTGTCAAAAAGAAAAAAGGATTTATGGCAAAATTAAGAGAAAAAGCGAACAAAAAATAAGGCATATCACCATACCCGTTCGGGCGGTAAAGTATTGAATGCATCACAGCAAGGGGCTGCCGCTTCATGAATTTTCATTCGTGAAGCGGCAGCCCCATTTATTCTCCCATTCAGGCAAGTAAGCGTTTTTGGCATCAAATTCCTCACAGAACCTATTGTTCAATGATATTTTCCTTTCCCTTTTTAAAATATTAACTCCTGCTGCTCCACTACCTCAATCCGGGAAGCAATGACCGTCTCTGCGTCATTTCCCCGCATATGTTCTGCTTTCAGATACTGCATCCCCTGCCGTATGCTTGCCGCAATCAGATTCAGCACATAGATGTTATCGAAACGGTTGTAGATGGATTCCCCGCCCAGTCCGGTAAAGCAGATTAGCTGGGTATTGGTCTTTTTCGCCATATCCATCAGCGGCTTGAGCAAATGCGATGCGTTGGTCTGTGCGAAAGGATTGTCCATCAAAAGCACCTTGCCTTCATTGCGGTCCGCAAAAATGTCCGTATCATCCCTGCGCATAAAATACAACAGGCTCGAAAGAACCACGAATGCAGACAAAAAGCCTTCCCCGCCAGAATTTCTCGCCACCTCTGCCCAAGTGATGGGATATTCCCGCTGTTCTTCAATTTTGTAAAGCCTGATTTGCACATTTCCGATTCCGACTACCGTATCGTAAAGATTTCTGGTAGTCATCCTGAGTCCGAAATATTCCTGTGCATTTTCATTTTGTTCAAACATAAGGATTCCCTTTTGTGTCATTTCGTCAATAAAGTCCTTAAGCCGGATGCGGTATAGATTCTCATTCTCCTCCCATGAGGGAAGCCCGATTTTTAACATTTTTACCGGACGCTCTCTAATCGTAATGGTCGAGTTCTGGTCAATCTTCACAAGATTCTGATGCACCTCCTGCACATAATCCTCCAGCAATTCTGCAATCCGCTCCTTCTCTTTCTCGACCAGCGAGATATCTACCTCTAACTTCTCCATCAAGCTCCGGTAAGACTGGAGCGTGGTATCTAACTGACGCTGTACCTGTCCGGCGTCGCCGGATAGCTCCAGCATAGCCTCTAACGGCTTGCGGTAAAAATTTTCCTGAAAACAATCCATACGCAAAATCTGATTTAGCAAACTTACTAAGTTCTCCCTGGCTTCCTGTCTGTCACCGCAGATCTTATTATAGTCCCGAAGCAGAATTCCCTTGAAATTCCGAAGCGTTTTTGTATCCATGCCTGCAAAATTTTCCTGCCACTCTATAGGCTCTGTCACCTTCAGTTCACTGTATTCCGCAAGCGCTGTCAGGTTTTCTCCATAGCTTGAAAGCCGCTCCTGCATCCGCTTCCCAATATCCTCAAGCTCTCTGCGGCGGTCATCCAGCTCATTTCTGCGCGCCTGAAAATCCTCCTGACGGATTTCCCCTCTGGGCAGAGGCTGCTTTTGCCCGCACTCATCCTCCATCCGTTTCAGCCGCTCCTGCATCTTTTGCCCAAGCAGAGCCACTTTCTTATCTTCCTCATTCCATAAGATTTCTTTCGCCTTAATCTTTTTTGTCCGGTCTTCCAAACGGATTTCCTGGTCGCCCTCCTCCTTGCGGCTGTATAGAATTCCGTTCCATGCGCCCACAGCAAGGCGATATTTCCCCGCCAAATGCAAAAGCTCTTCTTTCGCCTGACGATAACGTCTGCCGCTTTTTAGCTCCTGCCCTTCTATCTCCCGAAGCTCTCCCGATACAGTAGCAGTCACCGCCGTATATCTTGCCTCCATCTCCGATACGGAAATCCCCAGATCAGCTTCCTCTTTCAAAATCTCCTGATAATTCCGGTAAAACTCAAGCTGCTTTATCTGCCGCTCCTTCTCTCTTTCCAGAATATTCCTCTCGTTCTGAAGGCTCTGCTGCTTTTCGCCAAACTTCTTCACCTTTGAATGCGCCAGTTTCCGGCATTCCTCAAGCCGAACCTCTTCCTTCCTGCATTTTTCCCTGCGCCTGCAATTCTCCTTATACTCCTCATACGCCTTACACAACTCTGCAAAATCCCCCTCTTTCCGGCGCAGCGCTTCTATCTCTTTATCAATACTGCGGATTTCTTTATCTAATGCCATAACCTGCTCCTTCAGCTCAGAAACCTCTTGGGAAGTCTGGCGGATTTCCAAATCCAGCGCATTGATTTGTCCGGTCAATCTCCGGATATCCTCTTTATTTTCTTCATATTTTACTTTTCGGACTCTCTGGTTTCTGACCAGCTCCTTCCATGCGAAATACTCCTCGTATTCCTTCTCCTTAACGGAAATCACTTCCTGATTTTTCTCAATCTGACGTCTCTTTTGCTCTACAAGCTGCTGCAGTTTCTCCTCGTCTAAGAGCATCTCATTAAACAGCAGATAGAAACTAATTCCGGAAAAATGAAAAATTTTCCCCTCCTCTGCGGCCGCTTTCTCTTCCAGATCCTTCCGCAGAATAATCGGAATCGGAAATGCTGTGGGAATGCTGCCGCAAGACTTCGATAACTTCTCTACTTCGCCTTCCGACAAAATCAGTGCATAAGGTAAAAACGGATGCCTTTTCACCAGCTCATGATTCTTCTTCTCTGAATATCCGTTCCTTTTCAGCCACTCCATCCCGTACACTGTATGAATCCCCAGACTTTCAAATTCCGCCTCCAGTTCCTGAGGCAGCTCTAATACCTTCCCTTCTGTCAATTTCCTGTATTCCTTCTGTAAGTCATTCCCTTCTTTTTCCAGATTCCGGCGGACGCTTTCTATCTCCTTTAGCTTGCGCCAGGAAGCCTGAAAAATTTTCTCCTCTTGAAACAATACATCTTCCCCAAGCTCCAGATATTTTAGAACAGCCCGCCGCTTCGACAGCTCTTGTTCATATTCTTCCTCTAATTCCTTCTGTTGGTTCAGTCTTGCAATCGCATGGGTCTTCTCATCTTTCTTCTCAAGAATACTGTGTTCCAAGCTGTTCTTCCTGTTTTCAGCCAGCTCCAATGCCCTGCTTTGGACGGTTCTCCTCCCCAATACCCTCTCAAGCGAATGCCGGCAGTTCTTTGCAAATATATCCATGCTTCCAGGCTCATATTCCCCCAGAATATTACGCTTTAAATCTTCTTGATAGCTGCGATTAAATTTCTCCTCCAAATCGTCATAGATTCTGATTTGGCTTTTTAGTTCACCCAGACTCAAGGAATTTTTCTGCAGCGCCTCTTCCAAGTCCTTGAGAGTTTCCTGTTCTCTGGCAATCTGCTCTGACATCTCCTGTATCCCAGTCTGATTGCGCTCAAGATCCTTTTCAGACTCCTCTAATTTGACCCGGTAATGTGCATGCAAAAGACCGCCCAGCCGATTCCGCTCCGGCTCTAAATCCTCATTGCGCTCCTTGGCTACCGCAAGCCGCTGACATGCCTGTTCCCAATCTGATTTCTCCTCATCCACTGTCTCCTGCTGCTTTGCACATGCCAAGAGATGCAGCTTTTCTGAAATCCTTTCCAGATCCCGCTCCAGATCCTCTTTCTCCATTCCGGTCATGTCCCGGTTGCTGGCTCTGAGCTTTTTGTCATCTCCAAGCGCATAGTATTCCTCCGAGAGCTTTTCGTATACCAGACAAGCCGTTTCCTGCCTGACTGCTTCAATCTGCATCTGGTTTTCCTGCTCCTCTTTTTCGGCTCCCTGTTGGAGCTCTTCCAGTTTCTCACGGAAACAGGCAATGCGGTTCACCTGCTCCCCCACACTAATTCCGCACTCCAGATAGCGCTGATTCTTTTCCCCGATCCGAACCGCCTGCTCCTGAAAGAGCCGGATTGCATCCCTTCTTTTTATCTTAGACTGGTTGTCTTTATACTGCCCCACATATTTTTCCAAAATCCCCTGAAATTCAATCATCCGGTTTTTATCTTTATTCAGCTTATTCTCAACGGCATCCAGAAACCATTTTTCTACCAATCCTTTCTCATCGCGGCAGTCTGCAAACAGCTCCGAAAGCCCCGACTCCTTTAGATTGACCTTCTTGATAATCCCTTCCCATTCCTTATAATTAATCTGGTACTCCGACAATTTGGAAAAATACTGCCTTGACTGTGCCCCGTTCGCCATATCGTAATGGAAAAATTTCATGGTGGATTCCTTCTTATAACCATCAAAAAGCTGGCGGCAGGCGGCAAAATTTTTGAGAGTCAATTCCCGGCCTCGTTTTTCTACCACCGGCAGATGATGAATGTCCCATGCACAGCCGCTCCTGTACTCACTGATAAAATTCACCATCTCCAGATTTTCCAAGGAATCCTCCTGTGCGTCCTGACTTTTCCGCACCATCATCCCAACCAGAACATAGCCTGCGCCCTGATCCAGCGCCCATTCCGTCAAAATAAAGGACGGCTTTGCGCTTGTAAAATAGCTCTCAAAAGGACGGTCCTTGGCATCCCTGTAACGTTTATGCACAAAAGGCGCCGTCATCATCTGTACCAGTACGGACTTTCCGCCGCCGTTACGCAGCGACATTAACGTGCTCTCTCCGTTAAAGTGAAACGTCTCATCAT